>Ga0315909_10005115_pt1 | contig 15199 bp, 1 predicted proteins | sample LakEriMetagenome_11_FD_203527 | JGI IMG/M metagenome (GOLD analysis project Ga0315909, IMG submission 203527) | Freshwater fungal communities from buoy surface, Lake Erie, Ohio, United States - Buoy 2 MA125 | ecosystem: Environmental > Aquatic > Freshwater > Lake | place: USA: Lake Erie, Ohio...
ATATACTTCTGACATCAGTATAGAGATTAGGTTTACAAAAAGCAAGCCCAGAGGATGTGTCCCCTGGGCATGAGTTGCTTTCTGTAGTTATTGTAAAACTAGTGATTACACGGTTATTTATCAACAGATTACCTGTTAGATTCCTTTTGGATAGTAATGTCGAATTCTTTAGCAAAATCTTCATCAATCATCGCTAAGTAATTGATCAGTGATTTAGATACTGGGAACATCTTTGCAAGGTTCTTTATAGGTTGAGCATCTTTTCTTACATCTTCAATCGACTTTGTTGGGTCACTAATGTCAAACCCAGTGATTTCCTTCGCGAAATGAGTTACAAATCTTGACAAATCAGTAACTACTCCAATGGATGGAATCGCACTGCTCTGTAGTAAATCTTGGAATTCAAAAGGATTAATGAAGAATGTTAATTCACTCACAAACTTATCAAGAACTCTTTGTGCAAATCTAAATGTATTCTTCTCAGCTCTACTGTCATCATCATCTGGACCAATTACTCCCATACCAACTGTTGCTGCAAATAATGATGCTGTCAATTGCAACTCCCTTAACTGATTCTTTAAATTTGTCTGGATTAGATCAATGAAGTCTTCTCTGTTCATTTTTAAAGTTTCGCCAGTCCTCATGTAGTATTCGTATGCAAACTTTTCAAACATCCTATCCAACTCAGCAACACCCTTCTCATTAAGTTGTAAGATGTTATTGATATTGTTTGCTTTTTGAACAATCGATGTGCCCATTACATAGACGAATAGTCTGAGTCTACCGATATCATACTTTTCACCTTCCGTAAGTCCATCTTCATTGATCATTACAGAGAAGTCATCAGACACTTTTCTTAAATGATCAAATCTTGTGAATGCTAGTCCAGGAATCCAATTTTTAAAAATCAAAGCAGATTTGTACCAGACATTCATCTGGGCTCTGTTCAAGTTTTCTTGATTGACACCTCCTGTGGCATTAGTAGATAATTTTCTAGTAAGCTTGGTTAACTCTTGGACAGCTTCAAAATTATTCAAGTCAAATCCTGGTATTACCAATTTACCATCTTCAAGTTTCTTTATCGCATTTACAGATCTGGTTTTTTTCAACTCTTCTATCTCAGATTCCATCTGTTTTTTGATATCTCTGAGCAAGATTGAATCAGCAGTTCTTCTTTGAGATGCGTATTTCTTTTTAACAAAGTCTCTGATGTTAACCAGTTTTCCATTCTCAACCATCACGTTGTCAAGAAGTGCAGAGAATATTGCTTTCTCAACAAGCTGTTCTGGTTCTCTCATGAAGAACATTAACATGTCACCAAAGTTGAGTTTGGTTAACTCACTCATACCAGCATCCTTGAACTTTTGATAATTAGGATCTTCCCTCAAAGGCATGAATGTGTTCACAAGTTGAATGAACATTTCCCTTTCTTCAGGCTTAAACTTATTTCCCAACAATTGATATTGTTTTTTCAACACATCAGTTCTGGTAAAGTAAGCTCCTGATTGAGCAGCAACCTGAACGTTGGTACCAAACCAGTTTACTGCTCCAGAGATAAATTCAAAACCTAGAGATTTTAACTGGAAGAATCTATTCAGTGTCTCCATACTCTTTACCAATGAGATGGATGAAGGCTGATCATCAACTGTAAACATCTCTTGACCACCAAGATTTGCACTAACCTTATTGATGGCTTTCTTGAAATAATCAACTACACCAGTTGATATGGTAACATCAGTTTGGTCAAGAGGATATTTTTGATCATATAGAAGTGCCCTCATGAATTGATCATACACTTTCATGTTCTGACCATCACTAGGACCTTCATCAGGTCTACCGTTCTCTATCACTATGCTTCCTGTCGAAGAAGTTTTCAAGTGATTTGTCTTGAACTTTTCAATAGTTTTAATCAATTGCAATTGATCTTCGATATCAACTAGATACTTGTATTTATTCAAGTGATTGATATACAAGATCATGTTAGCAAAAAGATCTTCGCTGACTTCTGATGTATCAACTTGACCGTCTGGAAGTTCTGTAAAATTGGTAGTGTAGTATTTAGGAATACCGTACTCTACCTCTTTTGTTAAAGCATCAATCTTTCCATATCCTACATCATCAGCTCTTACAGACAAAGACTTTGTCCAATTGTTGATTGCTGAAATATTGAAATCCCAAGCAAGACTCTCTGCCATACTTTTTCTCACCCAAGGTAGAAAAGTAGAGGTTGCTTGATTCTGAAGATATCCTACTTCTTTTGCAGTGTTGTTTATTCCACTAATGAACTCATAAAGATCAAGAAGTTCAGGATCATTCTTTAATTCAATGTATTCTGCTGACTCCCATTTAGCAAGAGGATACCTCATGATTCTGTAATTGTCCCAACCATTGAATGTTGGTCTTCTAATGTCCCATTTATTCAATGCGTTCTGAACCAATCTGTCCATTGTTTCCTCATCATCAGCATGATCTTTTTTGATTCGAGCAACCAATGTTTCAACAAAAGGCAATGCATCTTTTTCGTATGCCTGTACATCAATGTTTTCTCGAAGCCACTTCATGCTTCGACGACCCTCCATGGCGTTGTTCTTTACTTCATCATAGAACTTAGGATCATATTTGTATATGAGCTTATTGACAAGATTACCATCTTTATCTTTTTGATATATCTGCTGAACAAGTTTTCTAAGATCGCCCCCTCTTGCTGCTAACTTTTCCCTAATCTTCATCAGTTTGTCAACATCCTGAACAGCATCTTTTGTAGCTCTCAACCTTGCATTCTCTACAAGTTTCACCATGATCTGCACAGACTTCAAAGGAATTTCTGAAACAGATCTAAAGAAGGATGTAAATCCTTTGACAACAGCTTCTGGTTCAAGTAGACCTGAGATAAGATTTCTAATGCCCATGAACTTATCACCAAATTTATTGGCAATGTTCAACACTTCTGACTTTGATAATCTGATCTCGGTAGTCTCTTTTTGAAGATTGCTTAGGATCTCTTTACGTTCAGCAATTTCTTGTTCAGACATTTCACTGTTGTCAGCTTTCTCATCATAGATGAGCTTACCTATTTTATCAGCAGTGGTTCCAAAAACATCAGCAATGGCAATGTAGTCTCTAAGATTAGAAGAGAATTCTGAGAGTTGTTTGTTGGTGAAATCCTTAGACCTTGGATCTGCATTCTTGTAGATCATGTTGTAATCATTGATCAGGTTTTCACCTTCTTGTCTCATGATTTTAACCACATCTACAACAGGCTTGATGTTTAATGTGCCTTGAGCGTATCGTATTGCTTCACGAACAAGAGTAAGTCTTTCTCTTTTGAACTCGCGTTCTTCATCAGAGGTGGCTTTTGAGTTGGCAATCTTATCAAGAACAGAGTTGAGCTCTACTATCAACTCATCAAGTTTTTCATAACCTGTACTTTCTGTCTTTTCAGAAATTGGAAGAAGAGTCAGATCCTGAATTTCAGAAGTGTTTACAGATCCTACAGATACTCCAGACAGTGTAGGTTTAGCTCCTTCAACCTTCTTAGCAGCAGGTTGAATCTTGAAAAGGATGGGAATAGCTCTGTTGTTTCCTATTTTCTTGACACCATAGTTCTCCAAAAGAATGTTTCTATATCTGGAAAGTTGTATTCCGTAAGCTTGTTGCTTGTACCATTGTATGTCATTTTGACCTTCACCTACGGTCATGAATTTCCAATCAATGATATGACCCGTTCCATCTTCATCTACAATTAGTAAGTCTATTGTACCTGCTTCTTTCTCAACAGGATCATAAATCTTCACTTCTGAGAAAACCAAAGGAACATTACCTCCTTCTGAATATTTGTTAATCAGAGCAACGTAATAATTTTCAAGCTTTGTGTAGATATCATTATCTACTTTGGAAGTTGGATTGTCTGAATTTAGAATCTTAGGTCTTGCATCAGGTTTTGTCTTTTTGGTGCCATCGGGATTGAAATACCTAAAGTGTATCTCTTCAAAATACCCATGGTATTTAACACCAAGTTTACGTTTGAACTCGTTGAACTCTTGTTCTTCCTTGGTGAATTTAGGTTCTCCAAATTTTCTTTTGTACCATCGTTTCACACGATCAGTTACACGTTTTGTGACACGCTCCCAGTTGCCATCAGGTCTTTTGTATCTATAGAAATTGTTTTCTTCAGCATCTCCAGTCAGTAAAGGATCTGCTTCTGCTTCATCTTTTGAAGGAACTTTTTCTAAATAGTTTTCTGTCTCAAGAATTCTTCTCTGCACATCTTTCTGTGCTTTGGTAGGTTCAGCAACTTGTAAGAATATTCCTTCTCTAGAAACTCTTGTCTCTACAAATTGTCTGAATCCTTCTATGTCTTTTTGGTTTCCTAGAACGTGAATTTGTTCCTCACTTGGTACAGCATAACTTGTACTACCTTCGTCCTCACTAAAATTTATGTATTCAAAACCTATGTTTTTTTCAGATAAGATTTCTTGAAGTTTTTTATTTCCTGCTTTCTCCCCATCAGGCAAAGCCATTCGGTAATTTTCATTGAAGTATCTGGAATTTTCAATAGCTTGAATTTTAACTTCATTGATTGATTGGACTTCTTTTGATGTCAGTATTTTTCTATCAAGTAATTCTTTAAGTAATCCCCCTCTTTCATTACCTAAAAACCACATCCCATCTTTGATAGGTTGTAAATCTTGGACATTTATTATTGTACGATTTAAAATATTCCCTCTTTGTAAGGCAGCAGTCTTAGTTCCAAAATGAATCAGTGGTTCTTTTCTAATTTCAAATTGTTCTATTTTTTGATTACTACCGTGATACACAATATCCTTCACCTGACTTCCTGGAAAAATGCTATCCAGATATTGAGAATAAAGTTCTGGTGATCCAATTTCTGCAAGTTCTGGATTAGAACTGAAGATTTCTTCTACACCTTCTTTGATGTACGGAGCCTGACGTTCAACACCACCCTCCATGATTTGCGTTGCAGCTTCTTGGAAGATGTCAATGTTTGCGGACTTGTACATTCCTCTGAAGAAGTCAGTGATTGCATTCCACCAACGTCTGATGAGTGATGTATTCTCTTCTTGTTGTAGCTCTGGGAATTCTGAATTGTTGGTACCTCCATTGACAATCAACTCAGCGATGAGTCTGTCAACAGCTTCTTTCTTTATCTTCCTGATATCAGGCTTTCCATTGGGAAGCTGATAGTATTTATTGTCCTTGTATTGCTCAAGAGTTTGCTTGTAGATTTTGAACCTATCAATCTTGGCAATCATCTCAGTGACAAGTGTAGGGTTCTTCTGCTCAATAATTGCTGTAGCAATGTGAACCATCTCTTCTGTAAGAGCTACATTCTCTTTGCCTTCAGCAACAGCAATAACACCTCTGACAAGATCAGCAACGGCATTTACTCCAGACACCTTGATGGAAGACTTCTTGGCGTAATCAGTAAGTGATTCAACATTCACACCCATCTTCTTCAAGATGTCTTTCACCTTGGAAAGAATCTCTGGAGAAGCTGGTGACATCTTAGAATCTTCTAATTGAAATAAAATAGGTTGATTTTCTCTTTCAGGTACAATTTCTATTTGATTCCATGTGTTGCCGTATTCATCTTTGAATGACCTTGGGTTATAACCTTGTTTTTTAAGGACATTGGCTACAGTATTTTCATAGAAATTATAAATAGGTTTTAGAGCACCAAATCCTTCTTCCCGAACTCTTTCAATTTCTTGTTTAAGTTGAGATATTTCAGAATTGATAGCTTTTTTTCTTTGTGTATTATCTACTGAAACTCCTGGAATAGGATCTTCTTCATCTCTTTTTATTGCATCTAACTCTTGTTCAAGATCACTGATTCTCATTAATTTTTGTGTCTCAAACTCTTCTAAAGTTTGATGCCCTTCAATTTTACTTGCTGTGTCACCAGAAGGAAACAATACTTTCTCATACCCTTTCTTTGCTGAGTCTTGAATGATAGATTTGATGAAGAAAGTAACCCAATTGTTGTTTTTATTCAGTAGTTGCAGAAAAGTATTTTTTGGTTTTACCTGAATATTTTTTTCATCTAGGTATTTTTTAATTTTTTGAACATTCACTTCTCTACCTTCTTCAATTATGTCCCAAAAAGGTCTATCCTTATTTTCTGCTAGTGACATAATCTCATCCAAAGAATTGGTGATTTGTTTAATTTCGTCATCCGACAAATCTTCTTCTTCTAAAAACTTAGTCAACTTTTCCTTCTCTCTACCTTTCTGAAACAAATCAGATTGTACTTCTAGTACTCTACGAGTTTTAGTGGGTGTTCTTTGTTTAACTACTTTTTTTTCTACTTCTTTAGTTATAGGTTGCCCACCTTGATTATCATCAAAACCATATTCTTCATCAATATAAGTTTCTCCTGTAAAAGTGTCATTAGTTTTATCATCACTTCTAAACCATCCTATGCCTTGGTCTGTGGCAAACTGAGCATGTCCTTTAATGTTTGGTGTAATAGCAGGTGTAGCTATTTCATTCTCTGTATAATTAGTACCACCTGGAACTGTTAAGTCAGCATAGTATCTAGTATTGTCTATAAATTCTATTCTAGGGTCATTAAAATCTAAGGTAGTTTCTTTATTTTTAGTAATGTTGATCTCAACAGTATAGCTGTAATTAGCTAACATGTTAGTAATCAACTGTTCTCTATCTGTTGTGTCGAATGATTTAAGAAGATCAATTTGCTCTTTGGGAATACCAAGATCAGCTTGCATTTTTCTCCAGAAGAAATCACCAGAGATTTTATTTTTTGCTACAGCGTTAAAGAATTGATCAGCTTTAGGAGATTGTAAAATGTTAACAGCTTTCAGTTCACTCTTTACAATTTCTACATTAGTCTCAAATTCTGGAACATTTCCTTCATACTTGTCCCATAGATAATAGGCAATGTTCTCACCCCTAGATGCTACGAGGGATTTCCATTCGTCAAGATTCTTATTAGGACATGTTGCCATTGCAGATTTTATTAATGATGTTACCGATTTCAGCAGGAGAGAAGCCCAAGGACTCTAAGGTTTTTGCATTTGCAAGTTCGAATCTAACCTCCATTAGAAGCTTTGGAAATTCAGTTCTCCATTTACTTTTATCTTGTGTATGAGTAAGTGTTGCATTTCCTGTGGAGAGAAGTCTTCTTAAAGCATTTGGATTCTGGATAAATGATTCTTTAAGAATTGATTTCATGATAGCACTGGAATTTTCATCCCAACTCTTTGTATTCAATCCTTTAATTTGTTGACCTAAAGCCTTTGCTTGAGCACCTGTAGCAGTTTGTAATTTTTGATCTATACCTTTGTTATCACCAGTTGCAAAATTCAATTTAGCTGCTTGATATGCTCCTTCTACCGTCCTATATGTAACTCCTAATGGATTTTCGTAAGGGCGTTCTGCAAAATTACTCAACTCAGCATTCTCCCCAGTTCCAGCATAAATGTTGATCTTCTTGTTTTTGTCAAGCTTCATTTCATTAGAAGAAAAGCTTGGAGACTTAAGCATTTTTGAATTAACAACTTCAAATTCAATTGCAGCAGCACCATCTTTGAATCTGTCAATAACATCAACATCTTCTTTTCTCCATCCTTCTTTTGACCAGGTTCCTTTCCATCCAGCAGATCCTTTTGGATGAATAGCTGTAACTCTTGCCATTACTTCTTTTGTTGTTCCGTCAGCAGACTTACCTACATGTTTTACAAGATCACCAACCTTCACTCCATACTTGTCCATTTCATCAGCACTTCTAGTTGTTCTTGTTCTGAAACCAGATATAATCATGTCAATGGAATGTGGATTTTTACCAAGTGATTGTATTACGTTCGGAGCAGCTGTCACCTTAGATCCATATGATTCTACACCAGAAACTTTATTTTGAGGAATTGTTGCTACAACTGTCTTTGATGAAGGTTGAGAAGACTGAGTTTGAACAGCTGGTTGTTTTTCAACAACCTCTGTCTGATCAAATATACCAACAATTTTCTCATCATCTTTGACAGTTTGCAACTTCAAGAAGCCGTTGTCAATTTGTGAAGGTGTTTCAACATCGTAGAATTCTTGAGCTCTTTCTCTGGCACCCCAAGCATTCATCGCTTTGTAGACATAATACTCGCTTCCATTCTGATCAAATGTAATAAGAGGTTGACCATCCAATCGATACACTTTCTTGAAAAGAGATTTATTGATGTAAGAGAAATCTCCTTGCTCTCTCATCTTTTTCTTCTGTTCTTTTGAATACTTGGCATCTTCCCAGGAATAGGCAATGTGATCAAACCTAGCCTCTCTGCTTCTGATACTTCTTGTCATCACTGGTTGAATAACTCCTTGCTTCACCGCATTCTGTACATTTTCTGGCAAGAACTTCATACTAGGATTGTAATGGTCTTTTCCACTTTTTTTGGAAGTTATCCACTCGGCCTTGGAGTTTGGTACAAGATCATCGTTTGCCCAATTGTTTCTCTGGAATACATCTAGGTCTACAAATAATTGAAGGTTTGGAAGATCCTCTAATCTCTGCAAGGTTTTGGTGTAGATTTTTTCAAAGTCTTCAAAAGGAAGAAGTGACGTGAAAGACAATCTATTGATGCTCAATCCTGATTGGAACAATGCAAGCATCTTAAACTTCTCGTAGATGCTTGGTTTACCTATTGAGTTAGCATACTCACGAATCTCCCTGAACCCATTAATGATGTTGTTTTGATCATAGATCTTTGTAGAAGCACCTTTAATTTTTATGTTGTTCGGAGTTTCTCTAACATCTGGAGAAAGACTAGGTGTAATGATGCTGATGACATAATTGTCTTTTAATGGATGTTTTGGTGAATTCTTGATTTCCTCAACCAACTTTACAATGTCACTGGCATATCCACCATTTTCAACAAGCACTTTTCTGATTGTTTCTTTGAACTGATCATTTGTTTGAACAGCATAATCAAACAGGTCAGACACAGCTTTCTGTGCAACCTTCACAAACTCATTGTCACTCAAGGAGATGTAAGGTTTCAATACTTGCTGAATGATGTTTCTTACACTTCGCTTATCTGAAATCAAAAACTCAGACATTGCATTTCTTGATCTGATCATAGACCAAACCAGTGTACCAATGAATGATTCATTGAGAATGTCATTAACTGAGCTGATCAAAGTATTCTGTGCTTCCTTTGTCATCTCAAGTTTCTTGAACAGTAGATACCCATCATTAAAGTTGGAAGTATCATAGTTGCTACCTTGAGTGACTTTGAAAACATGCTCAGCCATCTTGGCATATTTAAAAAACTCCTTCAAAATCAATAACTGTTCTCTTTTTTGAACAGCATTCATTTCTGAGACATCTTTGCCCATGTTCTTTTTAAGAACAGTTTCATTAGGAATTACAAAGCTCAATGACTCTTGATCAATCTCTGCTTCATTTTCAATATCCAAACCGTACATATCGAAAATGTTTCCTAGAATCTTACCATTGAATAGCCAGCTGTATCCTTGAGATTCAAGTTCTCTCAAGTAACTTTTTACAATAGGCTGGTTCATGAAATAGGTAACTGTTTTGATTGGTACACCAATCTTCACCAAGAACAACCATGTAGACGCTACGTTTGGTGTAGCACCAAGTTCCATGATCCATGGTCCTTTGGAGATATCCACATAACCATCAATAAATTGTCCGATGATGTTTGATATGTATTCACCAGCAGCATTTTTGATGAAGGACATGGTTGGCAAACCGTTCACTCTATTGAACTCTTTGAACTTCACTTTTGCGTCACCAAGCCAAGCTTTGTCTTCTTTTGATACTCTATCAAGTCTTGCTGGATCTACAACAGATAAAAATCTCTGCATCAGAGAGTGATTGGTTTGATTCACCGCAGCAATACCAATAGCATACTTACCAGTAACAAATGCATGTCGTAGAGATGACATGAATGTTCTGTCGAGCATGTTACCTACCTTCTGATAATCATAGGTCTTACCAGTAGTTGCAATTGCCACCTCTTTGGCCAAATCTTTCAATTGTTCGGCAGAGTTCGGTGCCATCAACTTGTCATAGTTGTAATCACTCTTGATCAGATTCTCAGAAGACTGAATGTAAGCATTCCGTAAAGATGCTTTGTAAAGTCTATCGGCATGCTCTTCTATGAATATTTCATCCAAGTCTCTTTCTGTAAGAGTTTCAATGCTCTTACCTAAACTTTCAATCCTCTTCATGAAGATATCTTCAATCAATTGGACAGGGAATTGATTGTCTACAATTTCATTTGCGAACCACTGTCTGAATATAGGAATCCATTTTTTACTAATTCGTTCAGATGCAATACCAAGAGCTATATCACCAAACAAACTTTGTAGATTAGTTTGCTTTATGAGTTTATTCTCCTTGATTTCTATCTTTTCTTTAGTGATGGATTTTGACAATTCTTTGAACTTATCAATCGCTTGTTGTCCATATCCATAAAAAGGAACCAGTTTCAATTTACCTCTGGCATCTGTGTAAAGATTTTTAAGGTAGATTGACAGTTTATCAATATCAAAGTCAGATCCCACCTTTGCAACAAGAGCAGAGGGAATCACTACAGAGTCACCATATTCTTTTGGTAAGAACTTGGCAATCTTGATTGCATCAATTGAGTTGGAGTTCTGTGTAGGAATACGGAATGCCATTCCAGTAAGAGCAGCAAGTTGTGCTCTACCTTCTTCTGTCTCATTGAAGTAAGTCATCAATTCTTCATCAGACAATGGAGAATCAAACCATCTAGCAATCATTATCTCTGCTACACGTTCTCCGTCTTTCTCATAGAACTTGAGAATGTCAGACTGATAACCTTTACCATCTTTTGTTTCCTTGATTCCTAGGCGATTACTTGATTCAAGAAGAGTTGATGGAATCTGCACCTTCATGCTTCCAGACATCTTCTGTGAAACTACCGCTCTGTCTACAATTGAGTAGAGGATGTTCTTAACCTGATGATAAGCAGGAGTTGCCTCTAACAGAGTTCTCTTATTGAGAAATGCTTCCAGAGATTCAATGATGTTTTCATTGACTTCTCTTTTCAATAATTCTGTTCTTAGAGTTTCTTGAGCTTTCTCAAAGCTATCAATCTCATAACCTCCCTCAACTTCTTTTATGCCCAAATCTTTCAACAGCTCCTGGTAACCAAATTCAGTGAGTTCCTCAAGAAGTTTTTTGTTATTCTTTATCTCCTTGTAAATAGGGGATGCTTTCTCTTTTTCAGATTCTTCTTCTAGTTCACTCCAAGCTCTGTATCTCTTTGCAAAGTCTTGTTCAGTTGACATGAAATCAACAGGGACACCAGCTGCCATGAAGTCCATGGTAAGAAGTTTGGTCACCTGGCTACCTCTTGTTACCTCAGCTTTTTCTTTAGAAGGAACTTCTGCTTGAACAGAAATAATGCTGTAAGGAATATTGATTATGTTCTTGCCCTCAACATACGGAGCATCATTGAAATTACCATCAACGTAAGTGTTGTGACTTTCTGAAGTTGACCCTACTTTTCTACCACTTTCAAATACAACGTAATCGATGTCTTCTTTCTGCATCTTCTTATAAAGCTTCATCGCATTTGAATTAGGATCAAGCTTATGTAAGATTCTAAAAGACAATGGATAAAGAGCAAACTTGTCAAGAACTATCCTGTTGTAGTCTTGTCCTTCTGCTGCATTTCCAGCAACAATAGGCTTTTTGTTATTGTAAGCACTTTGTACTTCTGGGTTTGATTTCTCAAACTCGTCAATTTCTTGTTGTGATGCTCCAGACTCAACTAGTTTTTCATAAGCAACATCGTGTCTGTATTGTAATTCATCCAGATCAGTCCATTGACCAGCTCGTATTGCAAAGTTTCTTACGGCCTTGAATGATATGATTCCAGCACCATCAGTTTCTTTGTATGGATCGTAGTCTTGATTAGGAATATCAATTACACCAATTACATCTTTGTGTGTAGCTGATCTGAAATAGTTTCTCATGAAGTCTGTATGACCTAGATCACCTTCTTCAAATCCACTGTTCCAGATTTTATGAAGAGCAGCGTTGATGTTGTATCCTTTTCGAAGATTATCTGGATCAGCCATCAACGCTTGTCTTGGTGAACTGAAGCTTTTGATTCTCTTCAATTCATCATCGTATTGATATGGATCTGAGTAAAGAAGTTTGTGAAACTCAATGTTGGCTATCATGTAATTAACACTGAGCGCAGTGAGATTGTGAACAAGTGTATTTTCATCCATTGCTTTAGAGATGTTGTACACGTCATTCTTATCACTCAAAGCAACATTCTTCAAACTAAATGATGATCCGTCATAGTTGAGAATGTTATAATTTGCAAGAACAGTTCTGAAATTCTTGACGTCATTCTTGATGAATTGTTGAACAGCTTTGTCAATCTTTGAAGCATTTTTCTCATACGCCTGTTCACCAGTTTTATATTTACCCTTGACAATTTCGTTGTGAAGGTCTTCTCCAAGAATGTCAAGGAAGAATCTCATCTTGTTCTGGAACCCTTTCTCTTTTCTTTTTGCAGAGATGTATCTGTCTGGAGACTTCATCAGCTCGTATTCAGAAATGAAATACCCTTTGAATATTTCATTCACTTCATTGAACCCTCTTGCAATATCAGAAGATGATATGTGGTTACCCATCTTCACCATCCATTCAATAGATGCATCTCCAGGGACAAGGTTTAAATAGAAACCTTTAAGGTTGATGTTTATCTCTTGCATCAATCGCTCTGCATAACTGAGCTTGGCAGAAGTTTTTTGTTTGCCTTTGTCATCATCTTTCACACCTCCAACAATCCCTACTGATAGAAGATCATGATTTGCATTTTTCTGACCAACTTTCTTTCCTCCTCCAGGGTATAGTTTCTCAAGAATTACAGATCCTTTGCTGAAAACATCTTTCACCAAATATTTGTAATTACTTTCAAGAACAGCATTGCTTGACAAATCATCAACAGACTGTATGAAATCTTGAAGATCACTCAATGGGTTAACTCCGATGTATGTTTGAGTTCTTTCATTCTCAAGATTGAAGTAGGTAGTCTCATATTCTGGATTACTTGCCTTCACTTTAAGATATGCCAATCTATTCAGACGACCTTGAATACTAAGGGTCTTCTTTGATATAGTCATTAACTCCTTGTTTTCCTTCAAGCTGTCTCGTAATCCAGAAACGATTTCTCTAAATTGAGTCTTTTCTGAATCAGTGAGTTTGTTGAATTCACCTTCTGTAAAGTCCAAGTTAAGATCTTGCAAGAACTTCAACTTTGCCTTATCGTTTTCTTTAGTGACAGATGATGAGAATTTTAGAGAGTCGATCTTTTGATCAACAATAAATGCCTTACTTTCAACATCATATCTTAAATATCCTTTTCCATTTCTTGCTGACACAATTATTGAGTTCTTGAAGTCATCAGCAACTTGAGAAGCAGCTTTTGATAAATTGGCATCACCTACAACAACGTCTCCGTTGTCAAGAATAAACACATTGACGACGTTTGGATTCTGTTTCTTGAATGTGCTCCAGAAAGAGGAAATAAGTTGTGCCTGATGTTGGCTAGTGATATCATTCTTAAAACTGAATGCTTGATCACTGAAATGTCCAGACAATCTGTTGAATAGTAATTCATAATTAGAATCTTCATTTGCCAAATCCTGAAGCCTTCTCATCATCTCACCAATGTTTCTTGATGTGTGAAGTTTATTCATCAGTGTGACAAATGTCTGACTCATTGGAAGAGGTTGTACTCCCCCAATTGACGACAAGACGATGTTTGGTTTTCCAGACATCTGTCCAGATGGTCTTTTTGTCTTAGGGAGTGTAGCAATCAACAGCTTTATTGCTGAGTTAGCCTTTCTCAAAGAGTCAATCTTTGTAGCATCTACGTAATCAGCCTCTTTGATTTTGTTCTCATCGTTGATTTGTATATTGTCGTTCTCATCAAAATCAACTTGATAGGACATCAGATAATCAGTGTGTTTCTTAATTATCTGTTCCCAGTTCTTATCAACCGATTTAGCAAGATCAACTATTCTCTTTTTCTCAGACTTATACTCTGCATCAGTAATCTTTCCATCCTTGAAATTCTCAAAGTTGGCTGAGTTTTTTTCACCCAACTTACTCATGATGATGTCCTTGAGTTCGTTGTACAATCCTTCTTTGTCACGAATATTTGTCACTTGGAAAAGGCTCTGATCAGTCTTGATCAACTTCGATAGAGTAACATAGGTCATGTGTTGAATGATGTCATTCAACTCCTTGTATCTTATATCAACTCTAAGTTCAGAATCTGCATCAGCAAAAGCTTCATCAATGTCCATGATGTCATTTGACACACGTTCCAATACACCGATGTTAGGTATCTCTTTTGCAAAGTATCCGTTCCCTATCTTTTCAAAAAGCTTCTCAGTGTTTGATTGAGCATCTTTTCCTGTAAAGAATGCCTTGATGAAGTTCACCATGTCGGAGAACAACTTTAATATCCATGGTCTACCATCAACTGGTTTTGGTGGAATCTTTTTGTACAGACGATAATCTCTGAACTCTTCAGCAAGTTGTTCCTTGATTTGCTGTGGAGTAGCTTCTGAATACTTTACTGTTTGACCAGTAGGTCTATCAATGAATGATCCTTTTCTGGATTTGAATTCGTTCATGACAGATTGCTGCTCAGCAGGATCTGCAAACATCTTCCAAACAGCCTCAAACACTTCGTGATAGAACGTACCTATCTCTGCGTTTTCATAAACGTAGATTGCACCATTCTTCAACATACCCCAAGCCTGTCTTCCATTAGTTGCTTGGATGACATTCTTAAGTCTGTAGAGAGGAACATTAGGAAGCATCTTTTTACGATCTTCCTCTATAGCATTCCAATTCTCAACAACTACACCTTTTGCTTCTTGCTCAACAAGTACACGGAGTTCATCATAAGTGTCATCTTTAGACTTAGGATTTTTGAATGCGTCAGGAAGACTCTCTTCGTCTTCGTCTTCACCTATCTTAAATGACTCTTCTAAATCTTCCTCTTCTTCCTCCTCTCCAATTACAACTGATTCTTCTACATCCTCATCTTCATCTTCGCCTATTTTAAAAGATGCTTCCAAGTCTCCATCATCTTCTGGAGCAAGTTTATCTAAGTCTTTCTTAATTTCAGTGTAGACTATTTGT
>Ga0315909_10005116_pt1 | contig 15197 bp, 9 predicted proteins | sample LakEriMetagenome_11_FD_203527 | JGI IMG/M metagenome (GOLD analysis project Ga0315909, IMG submission 203527) | Freshwater fungal communities from buoy surface, Lake Erie, Ohio, United States - Buoy 2 MA125 | ecosystem: Environmental > Aquatic > Freshwater > Lake | place: USA: Lake Erie, Ohio...
CGCATGTTTTTTGAATGATGGCGCGGCGTGCCCGCGTATCCGTAACATGCTGCGTCAATTCCTGATCCTTGCCCTTTCCCTACTGCCCGTGGTGGCGGCGGACCGCCCGAACATCGTCTTTCTCTTCTCCGACGATCACGCGCTCTCCGCCATTTCCGCCTACGGCGGATTGTATGCGGATGTCGCTCCCACGCCGAACATCGACCGCATCGGCAAAGAAGGTGCGCTGTTCCGCCGTTCCTTTTGCGCGAACTCAATCTGCGGGCCATCGCGCGCCTGCATCATCACGGGCAAGCATTCCCACAAAAACGGCTACCTCAGCAATGACTTCGATACCTTTGATGGCAATCAGGTCACCCTGCCGAAATTGCTGCAAGGAGTCGGCTACCAGACCGCAATCATTGGCAAATGGCATTTGATCAGCGAGCCGCAGGGCTTCGACTACTGGAACATCTTGCCGGGGCAGGGGAATTACTACAATCCCCAGTTCATCTCCGCAAAGGGACCCCAAAAATATCCCGGCTACTGCACGGATTTGATCACCGATTTTTCGCTCGACTGGCTCAAAAAAGGCCGCGATCCCCAAAAGCCCTTCCTCCTGATGTGCCAGCACAAGGCACCGCACCGCAACTGGACTCCGGCACTGCGCCACATCGGTGGCTTCAAGGGAAAAACCTTGCCACAGCCCGCCAGCCTGTTTGATAACTACGATAACCGTAGTAGTTCGTTACAGAAGCAGCAGATGACCATCGCCAAGGATTTTTCCTGGGGCCACGACATGAAGTTCCACGGCAAAAATGAATTTCCCCAGCACTTCACCGCGCTGGGCAATGGCGAATACGAGCGCATGGACGATGAACAGAAAAAAGCCTGGGATGCCGCCTATGAACCGGAAAACCAGGAGTTCCTCGCACAGATGCGCGAGGGCAAGCTCACGGACAAGCAGATCACCGAGTGGAAATTCCAGCGCTATGTCAAAGACTACCTGCTCTCCGTCAAGGCCGTGGATGAATCCGTGGGCCGTGTGTTGGAGTATCTGGAAAGCTCCGGTCTGGCGAAAAACACGATTGTCATTTACTCCTCCGATCAAGGATTCTACCTCGGCGAGCACGGTTGGTATGACAAGCGCTGGATGTTCGAGGAATCCCTCGCCATGCCCTTCCTGATCCGCTGGCCCGGGACGGTCAAGCCCGGCAGCAAGCCGGAGGCGATGATCCAGAACATCGACTACGCCCCCACTTTGTTGGAAGCCGCAGGCGTGCCTGTGCCCGCCGCCATGCAGGGCAAGAGCTTCCTGCCCGTGCTGCAAGGGAAAAAGAGCGAGACGAACGAGTCGATTTATTATGCCTATTATGGCGAGAACACGCACAACGTCGCCCAGCACGATGGCGTGCGCACCAGCACGCACAAGCTCATGTTTTTCCCCGCCACGAAAGAGTGGCAGTTGTTTGATCTGGTCAAAGATCCGCAGGAAATGAAGTCGGTGCACGCGGATCCCGAGTATGCCTCCACGCTGGACTTCATGAAAAAAGAGTATGCGAAACGCCGTGCGCAATACGAAGTGAACGACGCCGCCGTGCCGAAGGATCGTCTGAAGGAAGATTGGTGGACGAAGCGCCATCGCGAAAAAGTCCAGCAGAGCAAAAAACAAGGAAACCCGGATCTGGTCTTCCTCGGCGACTCGATCACGCAAGGCTGGGAAGGCGCTGGCAAAGCCGCCTTCGATCAAACTTTCGCCGGCTACAAGACACTCAATCTCGGCTTCTCCGGCGACCGCACCCAGCACGTGCTGTGGCGCTTGTTCAATGGCGAATGGAATGGCCTGAAACCGAAAGCCGTCAATCTGCTCATCGGCACGAACAACACCGGACACGTGAAGCAGGCACCGGCCGAGACGGCGATGGGTGTGAAGCTGATCATTGACTTCATCCGCGATCGTTCGCCCGAGACAAAAATCATTCTGAACAACGTCTTTCCGCGCTCCGCCTCCAAGGACGATGAAATGCGCAAGCTCAACGACGAAGTGAACCGCCTCTGCGCTGCGTACGTCGATAGCAAACACGTCTTTGCGTTAGACATGAGCAAAGAGTTCCTGCAAGAAGACGGCACGCTCAGCAAAGAAGTCATGCCTGATCTCCTCCACCTCAACGCCGCCAGCTACGAGAAGTGGGCCAAAAGCATCGCCGCGAAGCTGAAAGAAATCGGCGTGCAGCCGTGAGAGCGATTTTGTTCATAATCGGCTGATGCCTTCCTCTTTGCCAAAACGCAATAAGGAGAAGGGGTTTGCAACCCCTTTCTTAGCTCACCGACTCCCGAACCACATACCCATTGCTACACTCACTTGATCTGCACCCTAAAAATTACAATACTGACCATGCAAACTCCCAACGGCATATGGTATGTAGCAATAACTTTTTTAATTATAGCTGTCGTAGGGATACTAATGTTTGTATTTGGATAATTGTTTGTTATCGCAGGGGTAGTAAATCACATCTAAGGGAGCGGTCCCCGTTTTGCCGCGCTTCACGGTGTGCATCGTCAGACCTTGGGGCCCGATCCGCAGCCCTCTCTCACTTCCACCATCCGCGGTCTTTCGCGCCGGTGAGGGTGAGGGATTTTTTGCTGGCTTGTAGTACCAGGGGATAGACGGCGTTGATGAGATCCTCTTCGCCCATGTAAGGAGCGCCCATGTGGGGGGTGGTGAAATGGAGGCCGTAGCCTGGTTGCCAGGCTAACGAGAAGGACCACGTGTATTCCTTGAGGACTTGCGGAAAGGCCGAGGGGCGGGCGAGGTTGAGCGCGAGCAGGCCCCAGCCGGCACCGGGTTCGCCGTAGGCGTGGGTGTTGCGCAGCCAGGCGTGGTTTTTTTCCATGAAGCTGGTCATGGCATCGCGCATGTCGGGCCTATCGCCGCGCAGTTGGCAGGCCATGGCAAAGAGGCCGGAGCGCGACCAGAATTCTTCGGTGTCTTTGTAGGAGCGGTTGTAGCCGAGGGCGCCGTGGCCGCCTTCTTTCGGGTCCGACCACGCCATTTCCATGTAGGGCATGAGCATTTCCCAGAGCTTCGATTTCATGCCGCATTTCATCGCGAGGGCTTCGAACACTAACAAATGACAAGCCGGGGCGACCAAGGCTTTTTCTCCATACGGCAGACCATCGGTGCCGTGGCCGAGGGCAGGCACGCCCCAGGCGGAGGGGTGTTTGCCGTTGAAGGCCCAGTCGCGCAGGGCATCGAGACGCGGCAGCACGCGCTCGTCGCCGGTGGCGAGATACCATTCGCTGTAGAGGATGCCGGCATAGGCTCCGCTCCAGAAGCCGAGGTTGCCGTATTTTTCCGGTTCGGGGTATTTGTTCAGAGCCCAGTCGATCGCGCGTTTGACGTTTTCCTTGTAAGTGGCATCGCGCGTGGCCATGAGGGCGAGCGAGGCCCAGCAGGTGCGGATGATATCGCCCGACCACGAACCATCCTCTTTTTGCGTGGAAACGAGAAATTTGATTTGGTCCGCAAGCAATGCGGCGGCTTCCGGATCGGTGCGCGGATCCATGGTGGTGAAAGCGCGGCTGCGCGGGAGATTGAGGGTGATAGGAGTTTCTTTGCCATCGCGCAGGACGCCGAGGACGAGCTGCGATTTTTTGGCACGCAGGGCGGCTTCGGTGGCGCGGCCGAGCATGGCTTCGTGGCTGTGCGTGAACCATTCCCAGCCGGGATTGAGGTCGTTTGGTGCGAGGGGCACGCCGGAGATGGAAAGGATGGCATCGCCCGGCACCAGTCCGGCGGCTGCGGCGGGGGAATCCTTGCGCACGTTCATAATGGTGAGCACTTTTTGCTGGTGCTCGGTGAGGGCATCGAAGCCGAGCAATCCGGCACCGAGTTCATCGGGGCCGAGGCCGCCATTCGAGCGACCGTAGAGCTTGCCGCTAGGAGCGAGGTGGATGCGTGCCTGATCGATCGCACCGAGCACGGCACCCGTGCCTGTGCTTTTGGCGCGAAGGATGAATCGCTTGCCGGTGATTTTGCTGAGAATGTCCGCGGGGATTTCCACTGCGATGCGATGGCGGGCGGGCACGGCCTTTTCCTGCGGTAGCGGCCAGGTGATGCCGAGTGGGGTGAGCTCCGCGCAGGCGCCGAATCCGCCGCCGGTGATGTCGCTGAGAATGGTCATGCGAATCGCTTCCACGGGAGTTTTTTCCGCAAAGGTGATTTCCATGGGCGTGGTTTCCTTGCCCTTGGCGACGGTGCCGGCGGAGGCCTCGAGCCACTGTCCCTTGCTGCGGTATTCGAGGCGGTAGTCGCGCGGATTGCCATTGCCGTAGCCCTCGCGCGGGGTGAAGCGGATGCCGCTGAGGAGCTGGGCTTTGCCAAATTCCAAACCGATCACGTGAGGTCCCTCAACCTTGCCGCCCGCATAACGGGAATGCCAGATGGTCTTGGGGTTGCCATCGAAGGCGTGTTTCGCCGTGCCGTCGCCGGGGTTTTCTGAGGAGCAAAAATGCGCCCAGGTGGCTCTGGGAGCGGGCTGTTGTATGGTCGTCGTGGCCGTGGCAAAGGCTTCACCGGTGGCGGGATCTGCTGCTTCCAGGGTGACCTCGGAGCTGCCCGCTGCGGTGGTGCCGTAAAGATCGGTGGATACGACCATGCGCCAGGCGCCTCCGGCGGCCTTTTCCTTATCGCCGAGCTCGGGAATCGTGAGCGTGATGCTGCGGGGATGATCTTGCGTCAGAGGAAATCCGAGTGTGCCCGGCAGCGGCCAGGTGCCCTGCGCGTCCGTTGGCCAATTTTCCGATGGCAGAACGTGTCCGTGAGCGTAAAGTGTAATCAATGTAAGTACATATAAGCAACGCATGGTTCTTTAACGGCACCAAACGCGGAAATGTTTCAGGAAATTGCCGACCTTAGAGTTTCCAATCGACCGCGCATTGTTGCATCTGGCCATTGCGGTCGGCGAATTTCACGAATCCGTGCTCCATCCCGTACTCATGGACCATTTTGGTGACCTTGACGTCGTAGCAGCAATATTCGGCGATTTTCATCAGCGGATCCGGGCTGCCGGTGCGTTTGTGCTCCTGCCACCATTTCAGCGCATCCAGGCCATCGGCGGTCTTGCCCGTGCCGAGAGTGGCGGAGGCGATGGAGTCGAGTTTCAGGCGATGACCGAGGGTTTTTTCGATCTCGACGAGCATGTCGAGATTGCGCGTTTGCTCTAACAGATCGAACACGGAATACGATTGCAGCACGCCGTAATCGAACTGGATGTGATTGAACCCCACGACCAGATCGGCGCGGGTGAGTTCGTGGACCAGCGCCTCCATTTCGCTCTCGGGATAAATGGTGTATTCGCCTTTTGCGGTCGAGTAGGTGACGGCGACCGAGATGCCCATTTTGTGCTTTTGGGAAAAGCCGCCTACGTCACTGAAGCTGCGTTGCGTTTCGAGGTCAAAGTACACGATATTCGGCATGCGCGCCCATCCTAGCAGTGAGGCACGGCGGTGCAAGGGCGAATCGGTGCTGGATTTTCCGGGGACACTAACTCTCGCTCGACGATGCGGATTTCCGTGCTATGGTCGAGCGCCATGGAGGACAAACCGCGATTGACCGCCTCACAGATGCGCGAGCTGACGGAGATGAAGCTCCCCGTCGGTGAGGGCCCTGTGCCGCACACGGTGCGATTTTACGATCCGCGTGAAGTGGAGGCGCACTTCGCAGCGCTGAAAACCGAGCCACCCAGCGCGGAGGAGCGCTGGGCACGCAAGGCAAATGCGCTGCCGTTTCCGGGAGTGTAGAGCCGTGTGAGGGCGCGGCGTTATTTTTTCAGCAGCGCCTGCAACTCCCACGTGGCTTTTTGTTTGGGCGTGGAAGGCCCGTTGTAGCCGAGGAGGCGATAGCGATCGAGGGTGAGTTTTTTCTCGGCGAGCGCGGCATCGATGGCGGTTTTGGCCTTGGCGACGTTTTCCTTGCTATCGGTGCCTTGCCAGGTGTAGCTGAGCACCTCGGTTTTCGGCACATCCTTGACTTCCACGGCACCGGCCGCGCCGGGTTTGCCGACTTGATCGTTTTGGTAGAGAAAGGCCATGGACGCCATTTCGAGGTTGGTATCGTTTTCCGTCATGCTCATTTCCACGGGCGAAGTCATGGGGATGTTGTTTTTCTGGATGTGGAGGAAAAGCGTCCAGAACGAGGTGCCGCGTCCGCCTGCCTTGGCGAATGCCGCGCGGTAGGCGGGCAGGGTCTTGGCGGATACTTGATCGTAGGGGCCGGGCGTGGGCCATCCTTCCGGAAGCGGGGCTTCGCTGACATAAGCAGGTGCGGCGGCGGGCGGAGCTTGGCCGTGTGAGGCGCAGGCAGTGAGCAGGGCGAGGCCGGGAAGGCATGCGGTGAGGAATTTCATCAGGCGGCAATGAACCACCAAAGCGCGAACATGCAAGTTCGTGCAGAGAGATTTTTTGAAAAACTTGCGGAGCGAGGAGAGTAGGGTAGGGATGCACCAAAAGGATGACAGAGATACCCTTGCGATGCAGCGCGAGTTTTTTTCGCGCGTTTACGATGCCAGCCAGTTGCTGCAGTTGGTGGATGCGCTGCACGGGATTCATTTTTTTGTCAAAGATCACCTCTGCCGTCACATCGCGGTGAGTCAGAAATTCGCCGAGCGCCTCGGCCTGCAAAGCGCGAGCGAGATGATAGGGCGCACGAACTATGATTTTTATCCAAAACTGATTGCGGATAAATTCGCCATCGATGACGAACAAATCCTGAGCTCCGGACAGCCGCTGCTGAACATCGTGGAGATGCTGCCTTCGGCTTGTGGTGGTTTCGACTGGATCACGACCAACAAAATGCCGCTATTCGACAAAAGCGGCCGCGTCATCGGGATCATGGGAACCTTGCAATCGCATGGCGATTATTTCCGGCCGTGGGCGGAGGGAGCCGGGGTGGGGAAGGCGGCTGAATACATCCAACGCCATTTTCATGAAGCGGTGGATCTGGAGCAATTGACAAAAGCCGCCGGCCTTTCGCAGCGCCACCTCAATCGCAAATTTCACGAGGTGTTCGGGATGTCGGCTCAGGAATTCTGGATCAACACACGCATCCAGCGTGCCTGCGATGCCTTGACGGGTACATCGAAAAACATTGCCGAGATCGCGGAAGAGTTCGGATTTTGTGATCAGAGTGCGTTTTCCCGGCAGTTCCGGCAACGCACGGGCCTGTCGCCGATGGAGTATCGCCGCCGCTACGCACCCCCACGTCGTGGCTGAATAGTCCCGATAATTGGCAGGCCTCACTCTGGAAGTTTGGCTCATTTGTGATAGAGTGAGCGTTGTTCCTTTGCCCATAAATCCGCATGATTGCCTCTCTTCACCGTCACTTGTTTCCGCCGCGCCATCTCTGGTGGATGGCATCATTGAGTCTGGCAGCGGGCGCCTACGCGCAAAGCCCGGAAGACATCGCGTTTTTTCGCGACCGCGTGAAGCCGATTTTGCAAGAGCATTGCATCGAATGCCATGGCGGCAGTGACGGCAAAGGCGGCTACAAGATCAAAAGCGGCTTGCAGCTCATCAGTCGCAAGGGCTTGCTCAAAGGCGGCGAACACGGGTCTGCCTACGATGAAAAAAAACCGGCGCAGAGCTTGTTGTTAGAAGTGATTTCCTATCGCAACGACGACTTGCAGATGCCGCCGAAAAACAAACTCTCGGAGGAAAAGATCGCACTGATCGCCGAGTGGTTGAAGCGCGGTGCCGCATGGACACCGGAAGATGCCGATCTGATGCGCGAGGTGCACGAGCCGATGTCGGATGTGACGACGGTGAATGAAAAGACGAAAGCGCACTGGTCTTATAAGCCCATGGTGCGGCCCGCGGTTCCTGCTGTGGCGGGATTCGCCCATCCGATCGATCGATTTCTCGAAGTCCAGCGGCAGCAGCACGGATTGGTCGCCAATCCTCCCGCTACCAAGGCGGAACTACTGCGCCGCGCCGCGATGGATCTCACGGGGCTGGCACCGAGTCTCGCCCAGATCAAGGAGTTTGAAAACGACACCAGCCCTGATGCGTGGAGCAAACAAATCGATCGCTTGCTGGCCATGCCGCAGTATGGGGAAAAATGGGGCCGCCATTGGCTGGATCTCGTGCGCTACTCGGAGTCACAGGGATTCGAGCGCGATACCAACAAGTCCATGGTGTGGCGCTATCGCGATTATGTCATCGATGCCTTCAATCAGGATAAACCGTATGATCGCTTTTTGTTAGAGCAGCTGGCGGGTGACGAAATTGCCGAGCCCACGCGCGATTCGATCATCGCCACCGGCTATCATCGCCTGATGCAATGGGACGACGAACCCGCGGATCGCCTGCAGCACACGTTTGACATCATCGATGACAATCTACGTGTGACCACCGAGACCATGCTCGGCATGACGGTTGGCTGCGCCCGCTGCCATGATCACAAAGGCGATCCGATTCCACAAAAAGATTATTACCAGCTTGCCGCCTTTTTCCGCAACATCAGCCCCATGGGCAATGGCGAGGCCAATCTCCGCTCCGTGCCCGCGCCTCACGCGCAAGGACCGGAACAGATGAAAGCGTGGAAGGCAGAAAAAGAAAAACTGACCGAACAAATCACGCGGGCCGAGCAGGAATACCGTCGTCGCACGGATGCTGCGGGCATCACCGGGCCCACCGCGGATGTTTCCCTGATTTCCGATGCGAGGAAGCGCCCGTGGAAATGGCACTATACGTTTGATAAACCCGCCGCCGATTGGAATGCGGTGGGCTTCCGTGCGGAAACGCAGGGCTGGAAAGAAGGACTCGCTGGATTCGGCACTTCGGTTCCCGATGCCAAGGCCAAGACTGCCTGGACCAGCAAGGACATCTGGCTACAAACCACGTTTTTGTTAGAGGCGATTCCCACTTCTCTGATCATGTCCCTCTACCACGACGAGGACATTGAAATTTTCTGCAATGGTCAGTTGGTGCATCGGAAAGAGAAGTATCTCATGGCCTATGCGACCATCGAGGCCTCGGATGCCTTCATCGCCGCCCTGCAGACGGGACGCAATGTGATCGCCGTGCACGTCAAGCAATCCGGCGGCGGGCAGTACTTTGACATGGGGCTGACCATCAAGGGGCGCTCGCTGCGCCGGGAAATGCTGGCCAATGACAACCCGCACTATGCGGCGGGCGAGCGCGAGAATTTCCGGAAATTGTTAGATCAGCTTACGATGCTGGATGCCAAACTCGATCAACCGGAGGAAATGACGCTTGCTGTCGCGGAAAACGGGGCGCAGTCGCCGCCGACCTTCATTCACATGCGCGGCAGTGCCCATGCCGAGGGCGAGGAAGTGCAGCCGGCATTTCCCGTGATTTTTGGCGGAGAAAAGGCTCAGATCCAGTCTTCAGCGAATGGTCAAAGCTCGGGACGGCGGCTGGCGCTGGCCCAGTGGATCACGCGCGCGGACAACCCTCGCACGGCACGTGTGATGATGAACCGCTTGTGGCAGCATCACTTCGGCCGCGGACTTTCCGCCACGCCTAACGACTTTGGATTCCTTGGCACTGCGGCGACACATCCACAGCTGTTGGATTGGCTCGGCACGGAGTTCGTGGAAAAAGGATGGAGCCTGAAAGCGATGCACCGGCTCATCATGAACTCGGCGGCCTATCAGATGTCGAACCGCAGAAACGATGCGAATCTCGCCAAGGATCCCGCCAATGAGCAGTGGTGGCGTTTCCTGCCGCGGCGCATGACCTCCGAAGAATTGCGTGACAACATCCTCGCCGTCACCGGCGAACTGAATTTGCAACTGGGAGGCCCGAGCATCTTTGTGCCGATTCCGGAAGAAGTGCTCGCCACGTCCTCCACCAAGGGCAGCAAGTGGGGCAAGAGCGCGCCCGATCAAGTCAACCGCCGCACGGTTTACGCCGTGAGCAAGCGCTCGCTCTCCGTGCCCATGCTCACGGAACACGATCAGGCGGATACCGATAATCCTTGCCCGGTTCGTTTCGCGACCATCGTGCCTACCCAGGCACTGGGCATGATCCACAGTGACTTCATCCATGAAAAGGCCCTCGCTTTTTCGCAGCGCCTCACGCGCGAGGCCGGTGCGGATCCTGCCGCGCAAGTGCGCCTGGCATTTCAACTCGCCCTCCAACGCGATCCGCAGGACGCCGAGCTCAAACGCGCTCTCGGATTTCTCGATCTCATGCAGCAGCAGGAAAAATTGACGCCGGATGTCGCGTTGCAACGTTTCTGCCTCGCTGTATTCAGCTTCAACGAATTCATTTTCATCGACTAACACCTACCCACCAGAGCCATGATCCACATTCCCAATTTTTGCGGCCAAATTCGCAAACGTGAATTCCTCCATCAGCTCGGTGGCGGTTTCACCTCACTGGCGCTCACCGGCTTGTTAGGGCAGAGCGGATTTTTTTCGAGTGCAGATGCCGCGGAGGTGATGGCCAATCCACTGGCGCCACGCCCGCCGCAGTTGCCCGCCAAGGCGAAGTCCGTCATCTTTCTTTTCATGTATGGTGGCCCCAGCCACATGGATACGTTTGATTACAAACCGAAACTCTATCCACTGGATGGCAAGACCATCCCGATCAAAACCTTCGGGCGCGGTGGCAAAAAAAATCAAGGCCGCGTCGTGGGACCCAAGTGGAAATTCCAGCAATACGGCCAGTGTGGCAAATACGTTTCCGATCTGTTTCCGCACACCGCGCAGTGCGTGGATGACATCGCTTTTGTCCACTCGATGACGGCGGACTCGCCCATCCACGGCTCGGCGATGCTCATGATGAACAGCGGCTCACTACTCAGTGGCAAGCCTTCGTTAGGTTCCTGGCTCAACTATGGACTGGGGTCTGTGAATGAGAATCTCCCCGGCTATGTGGTCATGCTCGATAAAACCGGCGGCCCGATCTCCGGCGCGAAAAACTGGTCGTCCGGCTACATGCCCGCATCGTATCAAGGCGTGGTCTTCCGATCGCAGGGCGACCCCATTCTCAATCTCGCCGACAAACACGGCATGAACCGCGTGCAGCAGCGTTCGTTGTTAGACTACCTCGGCGATGCCAATCAAGGCCACTTGAAGGGGCGCGAAGATCACAGCGATCTCGCCTCGCGCATTGCCAGTTATGAATTGGCATTCCGCATGCAAACGACCGCGCCGGAAGCGATCGATGTGGACCGCGAGCCGGAGCATATCAAAGCCCTCTATGGTATGGATCAACCGCGCACCGCGGACTTCGGACGCAAGTGCCTGCTGGCGCGACGATTGGTCGAGCGCGGCGTGCGCTTCATCCAGATCTACTCGGGCGGCGCGCACAATGATGACAACTGGGACGCGCATGGCGACCTGGAAAAAAATCACAACTTCCACGCGGGCAATACCGACAAGGCGATCGCCGGGCTGCTGAAAGATCTGAAACAACGCGGTTTGTTAGACGAAACGTTGGTCGTCTGGGGTGGTGAGTTCGGCCGTCAACCCACCGCCGAATACGCGGCGGGTACCGGGCGCGATCACAACTCCTATGGCTTCACCATGTGGATGGCAGGCGGCGGCATCAAGGGCGGCATCAGCTACGGCGAGACGGACGAACTCGGCTCGCAAGCGGTGGTGAATCGTTGCCAAGTGAAACACCTGCATGCCACGATCCTCCATCAAATGGGCATCGATCCGAACAAACTCAGCTTTTTCTACAACGGCCTCGATCAAAAACTCGTGGGCGTGGAAGAAATCGAGCCGATCCGAGAGATTATGGCGTAAATAAGGAGAAGGGGTTTGCAACCCCTTTTATCCTCATCACTTGTTATACCCCTTGTGATTCATAAATTCCCAGATGCGTTCGATCCAGGTGTAACTCCCCGTTTCGGGCGATGCGGTTCTTTGAAAACAATGATTGCGCGTGGCCAGCGTATGAAGATCGGACTGATGGCCCATGCGGCGAAGCTGTTCCCAGCATTTGACCGAATTCATCGCCGCCCAGCCATCGGCGTCGCCATGGATGAACAGCATGGGACACGTAGCGATATCAAAAGCAAATTCAGGAGCGAGTCGGGAATCATCCTCGTTGCCGCCTTTGGCATTCGCGGATTCGATGCCGTCGGTGAGCGCGTAGGCCGGATAGATCGCCACGGCCCACTTCACGCTGCAGGAAACCTGGTCGATGGCATCGATCGGAGCATAAGACCGGGATGTGGAACTGGTAGCGCCCAGTAGGGCAAGATGTCCGCCGGCGGAGGAACCCATGATGCCGATGCGCTCGGGATCCAGTCCTTTCGCGGCGGCCTCGCTGCGGACGAGACGAATGCAGCGCTGCAAGTCCTGCCATGCGGTGATGTGTTTGGCGAGACCCTGTGGCCGGGGCGTGCGGTATTTCATCGTCACGACCGCCATGCCTTTTTCATTGAGATAGCGCCGCGCCGGTGCGACTTCGAAGTCGTCGGGATTATTGCCATTGTAGGCTCCCCCCGAGAAGATGATTTGCACGGCCTTGGTCTTGAGTTCTTTCGGCATGTGCCATTCGAGATACGGCTGCACTTGTTTGGCCTGTGCATCCGGCATCTTACTTTCCGGCCAGAGCGGGGCCTTGCGGTAGTCTGCGCGCGCCTCGTCATTCGCGTAGCGTTTTATGAGTGCGACTTCTTCGCCGAGGCGACTATCGTAATTCATCTGGCGGAGGAACTCGGTGACACGGTCGAGCCAGTGATCGTAGGCGGTGCCATTTTCGCCCTTTGCCGGATCGCCCATGAAACCGTGGGGACGGTCCGCGAAGAGATGGAGCTCGGCAGGGATTTTCATGCGACGGAGCTGCCGATAAAGCTGGGTGGAGCCAAGCGGCGAATAGGCATCCTTCCCACCGTGAAAGAGCGCCATGGGACAGGTTTTGGCATCGAACTGGAATACGTCCGAGAGCTTGACGTCGGGCGCATCGCCCTCGCGGGTGTTGGTCCCGGTGAGGCCATCGGTGAGCGCGTAGGCGGTATAAATCGGCACCGCCCAGTTGATGTGGCAGGGCTGCTTGTCGAGTTCATCCATGGCCGCGTAGGCCGGAGTGAGCGCGCTTGTTCCGAGCAGCACGGTGAGATGGGCTCCCGCGGAAAAACCGAGCGCACCGATTTTTTCCGGATCGTAGCCGCGCTTCTGCGCCTCGCTGCGAATCAGGCGCACGGCGCGTTGCCCGTCTTCCCAGGCGCTTTGATAGATGGGCAGATTTTTCGGGCGCGGTGTCCGGTAGGTGAGATTCACGCAAACATAGCCGAGCGACGTGAGTTTTTTCGCCACCCGATCAATCCATACGCCATCGACGCAGCCCTGATAGCCACCACCGGTAATCAGCAACATACAGGCGCCGTTTTTCGTGGCGGGTGCGTCATACCAATCGAGATGCGGCATGGCATGTTCCTGCGCCTTGAATCCCGGTGCCTTCGCCTCGTTCTGAGTCGCCGCGATTTGCTGGGGTTGGAAATTCGGAATCTTCCCCTCCGGCCAAAGCGCGACACGATCCGCAGCCAACGCCTGAAAAGCCACCAACAACCAAGAACCAAGAGCGAGGATTTTTTTCATACTAGAGCAGCCCCCATGGTTTGCCGAGGGACAACGGATCTTGTGCGAGGCAAGGGAGTCAGCGCAAGCCGAATTGCATGATGGACGCAAGACGATGAGGCAATTGAAATGCAGCAGGAAGACCTCCTTGATTTCCCCAGAGCAACAAGGATCAGATGAGCGATTCACAGCCACTGTTGTGAGAAAAATGGGCGTGTGGCTACTACGCTATCCTAATAGTCCGATTGATGGTCAGAAAACTTTCGCAGAACAAGCTGTGGTCCGCCCTGTTTTCATGTTGACCCTACCTTTAACCTCAAACCCGTGATCAAGGTACGTCAAAAACATCGATACCCATCGTATCTGACATAGTGCTATCGCATGTTCTACGTAGCGCGGATGGATCGATCGATTCAGGAGTCAGGTAGTCCGGGGTTTCCACCACCTGGTGTTTGGGAAGAATGGCAGCGGACTTGGGGAATGGTCTTCCATCGCTGAACCGAGCCGCAGGCATGTAGGGTGAATCCTTGGAGTATTCCATCCGTTCAAAAACCGTGGAGTGAAATCGCTGGTGCGGCAGGATCATTCGGCTGCTGCTTCCTACGACCCAAGGTTGCAATGGTCCTAACCATCGCAAAAACTCCTTGTGCGAATGGCGCGCAGTGCCCATCGCGTTTTCCCTATACCAACCCTCGATGTACTGCTTGTCGGTGGGCAGGCCTGCTTTGAAGGCCATCCAGACCATCCATGCCAGTGCGATATTCGACAGTTCTTTGTTGGCGTAGCCTCCACCTACATTGGAATGTGCGCCCAGAAACCACATTTCATCCACCACCGTATGCGTGTCGTTGTTTTTCCAGAACTCCGGTTGGAAACTGCTGCGCCTTTCATCCAAGGCGAGCGCTTGGGCCACTTGTTTGACATTGCCGGGAGAAATCTTGTGCCAGCGAGCAAGCGGCGCTCCAAATGCCAGCGCGCCGACAGTGTCCCATACCCCCAAAAAGTTCACTTCAACGCGCTTGTGACCTGATGGCAGGGGTTGGTGTTGCGTTTGCTGCCGATAGCGTTCATAGAGTGCGTTCAATTCGAGGGCACCGAGGCGCCGAGGCGGCGAAGGCAAGCCCACGCAGTCGAGAAAACCAGCGAGGCTGCGAGCAGCGAAAGCTCCACGGCTGAAGCCAAAGAGGAAGAGCTGATTGTCATGTTCATGGAACTCCGCCAAAAATCGATATGCTTCCATGATGCGTTCCGAGGTGCCGGTTCCGGTGGCTCCATTCCACGCTTGGGCCAAGCGACCTCCGGAGCTGCCAACCCCTGTTAGATAGAGCGCGAATCCGGAATTTCCGGAAAGATCGCCCACCAATGGCGTCGGGCATCCCACGGGAATCTGCAGATTCTCATGGGTGATTTTCGTGAGAAATCGGAAGATCCGCAGCACGTTCGTTTCGCTCTCGGTGACAATTTTTTCGCCGGGGTCGGCGTCCGTTTGTCCCGGAAGATTCCAGGTTCCATCGATGCAGACGACGTTTGTTTTCATAGGAAAAATGATTTGTGCGATGGGCAATCATGGGGGCATGATCACACTCTTCAGAGAATCTGCGGATAGCACAGAGTGTCCTTGCTTGGCAAGGAAATAGCTGCCTTGCGCGGGCTTTTATT
>Ga0315909_10005119_pt1 | contig 15193 bp, 19 predicted proteins | sample LakEriMetagenome_11_FD_203527 | JGI IMG/M metagenome (GOLD analysis project Ga0315909, IMG submission 203527) | Freshwater fungal communities from buoy surface, Lake Erie, Ohio, United States - Buoy 2 MA125 | ecosystem: Environmental > Aquatic > Freshwater > Lake | place: USA: Lake Erie, Ohio...
ATAATAAAAATATAAAAAAAATAAAACGAATATACCTAGTAATATTTCTAAATTCATCAATAATTGGATAGCTGTTATATATTATGGATACATAATAGAACATAAACTATCCGCATAGTATGGTAAGGGTGTGAAAACCCTCGTTATCAAAATAGAACCAACATGAAAACAACATAAAGTGTTCATGTAAATAAATATCAATAGACCATGGGATCACAACAATCACATTCACAAGCAAATGACGACGAAGAAGACGACAATCCGCAATTCGTAAAAAATATTCAAACGAGCGTCCCGTTCACTGGCCCAGGCCCAGGCCCAGGCCCAGGCCCAGGCCCAACCACGCGCATGCGCACACGCACCAGCACATGCACCAACTACAATACAACCACTAACACAACATCAAGCACAAACACAAATAACTATCCAACCCAAGATAGTGTAGTAAATTCCGTCATCGACCAATTTGCAAAACGCTCCAATGTGGGTGTAGAAAAATACGGAACAACTCTAGACAGAACCGATTTAACCATGTTGGATTGGATACAACATGCGCAAGAAGAATTAATGGATGGAATTTTGTATCTAGAAAAAATCAAAAAAACCATGCGCGAAACACAAAAAATCCGTGCATCACCGCCCATGATAAGATAACACCAGGACCAGGACCATGACCAGGACCAGGACCAAAAGAATAACAATCCAAAAAGAAATTATACCAGCGAATATTTATACCAGCTGGTATAAATCGTTACTGGTATCTGAACATTGACGAATTAAAATGTCCCATTTTTAATTCTTCAATGATTTAAAAACATCGTCTAATGTATATAATGACAGACAACATGCAAACGCCAAATATCATGGAACCCGACTATGTAGATAAAAAAACATACCTAACTTCCCAAATAATCACATACATGGGAAACAAACGTAAGCTGTTGCCAATCATCGAAGAAGCACTCGCCGAATTACAGAAAGACCTACAAAACAATTCCCCCCTAATAATTGGGGACGGGTTCGCCGGATCAGGCGTGGTAAGCCGATTATTCAAAACAACTGCAGCAGAATTATATACAAACGACCTGGCTGGTTACAGTCAAACCCTAAATACCTGTTATTTATCTGCACCAACCCCGCCAACCCGAACCCAAATAAAAAAATGCATCGACGAAGCAAACAAAAAAGCGGACGAAGCGAAAGACGCGACCACACCGCTCCAGGACAAATGGATATCAAAGCACTGGTCACCTGAATCCCCCACAATCACGCAAAAAGATCGCGCCTATTTTACGTGTGAAAACGGCCGACGAATCGACGCCATACGAAATTACATCGAAACTCTCCCCAAAAAGATCCAGCCCTATGTATTGGCACCGCTATTAGTAGAAAGTTCGATACATAATAACACCAACGGACAATTTGCCGCGTTCTACAAAGACAAGGACGGAAAGAAAGGCGAATACGGCGGGAAAACGAAGACGGACATAAAGCGAATCACACAGGAAATCCGTATTCCATATCCCATATTCGAGAAATCCAAATGCAAAACACACATTACACAAATGGACGCAACCGAATGGGCAAAGTCCCTCCCCCCAAATAAATTGGATGTGGTATATTACGACCCGCCGTATAACAAACACCCGTACAACATATATTATTTTCTGTTGGATATAATCAACGATTGGGACAAGACCCAAGAAATCCCCGATACATATCGAGGCCAACCTGATACGCGAACAAAGTCCATGTATAACAGCACCGTACATGCAAAGGCGGCGCTCACCGAATTAATCGAAAACACCCCCTCAAAATATATCATGTTGTCATACAATGACGGCGGCATCATTTCCATCCAAGATTTGGACGAATTATTGGCAGCGCATAGCAAAAGCGTAAAAAAAATACCCATCGACCATAAGACATACAATAGGTTGAAAGGCATAAGCAATTACAAACGAACGGCGGACTACAAACCGGTTAAAGAATATTTATATGTAATACAACGCTAAGACCCCCAGACCACGACCACGACCACGACCGCGACCCATGCCCCACCAGAAAAAGCAAAGCAAAAAACAAAAAACAATAAATACAATCAAAGCAATGCAAATGTTATTTTTATTTTGTTTATGTTTGGGCAACCCAAATATTTATGTTTGACATGAAGGTCGGTCTTCATGCCATACCCCGGCAAACACAACATCCCCACTCGCATCAGTATGCGTACCATACCCATGTCTATATCCATTCATCCACCCACCGACATAAAGCGAGCCATCGGTGAACGAAATGGTCCCATCGCCATATAACTGTGTATCTTCCGTACGCCAGATACCATTATATGTGCGCCCGGCAAATTTGTGATGGTTGCCCGCACTGAATATACCGTTTCCATGAAAGCGGTCGTTTGTCCATTCACCATAATATGTGGCCCCGTCATCAAACGCGATTGTTCCCGCGCCATATCCGCGCCCATTAAGGTCGGTCCCTTGGTATACGGAGTTATGACTGACGCGTCCTCCATGCAATGGCTCATGCATATTTATCTGTGTAGAACCATCTCGTGGGAACCAATCAGTAGCCAGATCGACTGTATCATTAGCAACGTCGAACATCTGTTGCGGATGTTCGTTCCGCAAATGTACTTCACCCGATTCAGTTCGCATGAGCGGCGGCGCGTTCGAATAAGACCGAGTAATACCGAAAGGCACATGTTGGACAGAACGCGAATTTGCTCGCCTGAGCGGCGAAGGAGCGACCGCATAATGCGCAGAAGACTCGGAACGAACGAGTCTAGGCGGGGCAATGAAGTTGTTAGAAGAACTCATTATAAAAGGAATGGAATGCTTGTAAATTTGATGTAATAAAGATGAAACAAACCAACGGGTTCAATCAATTTTTTACACCAATTTATAGACGCCAATTTATAGACGCCAATTTATAGACGCCAATTTATAGACGCCAATTTATAGACGCCAATTTATAGACGCCAATAATGCAGGCACTACGTAGTGGGTGTGGATTCAAATTGGTCGTGATAACTGACATGAACCCTGCCATGCCGGAATGGAGGGTCATTTCAAATCGTTACTAGCATCTCGGCAAAATGATTCAAATAATTTAATTCTCAAATGTATATATGGCAAGGATTTGTATAGGATTCTTTGGATTCATTCGTAATTCTATAAACTATGAAATATTTAATCAATTTAAACAATTACTACCTGCGAATTCCATTCTGGATATTTTTATAACATGTCCAAACAAGGTAAATGAATATGACGACCCATTATCCATAATAGATATGCACTCAGAAATAATAAAAGATATACGTGCAGCGTTCGGTACATGCAATGTTTATGTAGATATATATGAATATGACCCTCTTATTTTTATAAAGAAGGTAAGGAATCTACGTCTGCCGGATTATACTAGTTATCCAATATACCGAGTTTTTTCCGGGCACTTTTCAATAAGCAGGTTATGTAGAAATATCACTAACTTTGCTAGAGATAATCATATAAATTATAAAAACATAATCTTAACTAGATTTGATATCATACCTGGTGTAAAATCATTAGGGAATTTATTAGAGCATGTGGATGAAAATAACATTCATATATGGAGAAGATGTCCATATTCAAGTGATACGGATGCCGAAGACCGTATTATAATAAGTTCAATGAAAGGCGTACATGCATTAGCGGATTTGTATGAAAATGGGAATACTAGAGGTATAGATATATATGAGACACTGGTACCAGAAAATATACTAGGAAAATACTTAACTACATTTCCCAATCTAATAAAACTTCCTCAAGATGGCATTAAAATGGAATTATCCCCATCAATAAAAGTAAAATATTCAGGTAATACTAGGGATTATATGAATAGTATGCTTAAAAAATATGAAGAAATTTCAATCACGTAATAAGTGCACTCCAAATCACAACCCGCCCAAAACCGAAAAAAAACAGGGCGTCCCCCGGATTGCTTTCTATTTACAACCATAGTGCAAGTCTAAACTACGGTCGATGCATTATACATCCGTCGTGAATCCAAAAGTTGCTTGCACAACCAGAATATGATCAAGTCAAACCGATAGACCGGAGTGATCAGCTCCGGACGATGGCGTAACGAGGATAATAAACAGACCCGACGACTTCAATATTACAACAGAGGGAGCAAGGCAAATTACATAACATAATTTACCCGGGCTATACCAATAACCTGTCTGTGTCTAACTTTACATCATACCCAATGTGGCCAAGTTAGAAGCTCGAATCGTATGGACAAATATATACAACATATACAACTATATACAACATATACAACATATACAACTATAGACCCCAACAAAAGAATCAATTTTTTACATTTTGTGGATGTTCAAACGAAACAACCCAATCGAGAACATAAATAAATCATAAAATCATCATATAATGTAAAAAATTGAAATGCTTTTTGGAGGTATACAAATGGCATCAATAACAACAACAACCACGCGGTAAAGAATAATTAAAATGGCACAACAGACAATGACCCGGGCCCAGGCCCAAGCCCAAGCCAAGGGAGAAGTTACGTACAAGACACTACGTTACATTGAACATCGTGAAGAGATGTTGGCCTACCAAAAAAGATATCACGAAGAGAACCACGATGCTTTCCTTCAATATCAAAAGGAATATTACCAACGAACCAAGGAGGCAAAGAAAGAACGATACAATATGTTAGTACATTGCGACTGTTGCAAAAAGGATGTACGTCGCGGAGCGATTGCCAATCATCGCAAGACAAAGAAGCACATGCGTAATGAAGAGGCCCACAACGAAGGAGCCTGTGGCAAAGCCGAGCCAAACGAAGGAGCCTGTGGCAAAGCCGAGCCAAACGAAGCAGCCTGTGGCAAAGCCGAGCCAAACGAAGCAGCCTGTGGCAAAGCCGAGCCAAACGAAGCAGCCTGTGGCAAAGCGGTCGACGGAAATGAGGAAGTCGACGGAGAAGTCATCGTGTACGCGCCCTACTCCAAATGCGCATTGCAAATCGATGACCAGGACGAGGAAATCGTGTATGCGCCGCTAAACCAATAAATGAAATCAAACAAAAAAATCAAACCAAAAAATCAAACAAAAAAAATAAAAACAAACAAAAAAGAGTGCAATGAGGGGGATCCGCACCCTTTTTTCACGCACCCATACAAACAACCCGGCCCAAATAATTTGTTGCAAATATATAAGAATGCCAAAAATATCAAAAACAGACGAACGATATGAAATGTTAAAACATATACCCAAGAAAGACCTACTATTTGTTCGAAATCAATCAAACGCAACACATACATACGTTCTTTTAGACAATGGCCCGTTTAGTTTATCCATGACCGAGTACCCCGAAGCATTGATATATATATTATATAAGAATGGTTTACATATGAGTGAAACACGACATATTTGTAGATAATACCAACCCACAACCATACAAATAAAATAAATATACACATATTGTATAAAATGGCGAAAAGCTCCAATAAAACGCGTAAAAATAAAAAAATAGGAGGTAGCCCGAAGGCAAGTCCAAAAAGTAGCGCAAAGGCAAGTCCAAAAGGTAGCAGAAAAGCAAGTCCAAGCGCCAGCCCCAAATCCCCCGATGATGTATGTAGTATATGTTTAGGGGTCATCGACGACGTCAAGTTTAAAACAAAGTGCGGTCATACATTCCACTCAAAATGTCTCGGCATGTGGTGTAACGTAAGATCCGGAATTGCCAAGACATGCCCATATTGCAACCAAGTAATTGATGAAGATTGTAAGGACTTAATGGATGTAGAGAGCATCGGTATCATGCCCTATTTAAAGCGCATGATTTTTCACACAACGGCTTATGGTAGAGCGGATGTAGATAAAGAAATCGCAGATAATGACGCAGTTATACAGAAATATTTGGACGCCCCCCGATTTGACCCAAATGTGGCAGATGAAGATAGTAACACCCCCCTTCACATAGCCGTTGAACGAAGACGGTTATCTGTAATCAAGAACTTATTGGCCCGCAAAGAGATTGATACGAATATTCGCAACAATAGAGGCAAACTCGCCATAGAAATAGCCATGGAAAGGAATGATAGAGATGCGATTGCCGCATTTAAGAAACACAAGAAGGTTCCGAAAGCGCTCAAAGGGTTAATATAAAACCCAATGAAAATAATAAAAACCGGCCCCAAAAAATCTGCATATAGATTATACTACCATGGTTTGTAGCATAAGCTGTTCAATATCCGCGATTTTCATCATTGGAATGATATACATGACCAATGCCATGTCGCAGTCCAACATAATAAAAAAGTACCAAGACCAATTGCCCAAAGAGCTCAAGGCAACATACGAAGCGATTGTGGAAGAGCGAACCAGAATTTATTACACAGGATACATGATAGGTTTTTTACTGTCACTCGTCCTAATTGTATATACAACACAAATACAACAGACGAAAATGTCAACAGGGTCAATGGTATGCTCCACCGTTGCGATTGCATTTTTAACCAATTATTTTTATTATACATTGTCGCCCAAAAAGACACACATGTTAGATCACATCAAAACGCCGGAACAAACGAAGGCATGGTTGGAAATGTACAAGGGCATGCAATATTATTACCACACGGGCCTCGCAATCGGTTTAGCCGCAGTCGGTATTTTCACATTTGCGTTTAGATGCAAAAACTAATAAATCGAATAATAGCAAGAATGGATAGAGACGAGACAATAGGTGTAGTTGCAGCGGGAATGTTATTTGTGTTAGTGGGTGTATATTGCATCCTAAAAATAGACGCAGACTCAGCAGACGACGACAACTCCATATGTGATGAGCTACTCGATGAAGTTAAACATGCAAATGTGTAAACAAATAAAGAACTAAAATAAAAAGCCATATCAAATAACTACACCGTATATGTGTAGTTATTTTTGTCGGGAGGGGGAATAGGTACAGTATCGAGTACATTAATCGAGACGCCGTGACTTCTTAGTGCGTGACTTCTTACTACGCGACTTCTTATTGCGTGACTTTTTGCGCAACTTTCCTCCGGATATGGTACAGCTACTCTGCTTGCCGGCAAACGATGGGGAAGCACCAGTTAGTTTATCAAATTCGCCCAATTTTGCATTTAATTTCGCTGATAACTGCGTTAGTATAACGGCATTAGGTTTCATATTAAGCCACGAACGCCGACAACGCTCAAGCAACGCAACTTCAGCCGGAATATCTGGCCTATATGCGTTTTTTAATAAGGTTAGCCCAAGCATTACGTTACTAATTGTCTGTATTTCCTTTAGAACCACATAACCTGGGTTGGTATCATTTTTTTTATATTTGGTAACTTCACATTTTCTATTCCATAATCCAGAAGGGTCTTCCTCCATACTCAACATCAAAAGTGGCGCCGTTCCTAATACCTTTTCGATAATATTGTCTATGGAAACCATATTTAAATTTGCGCGCATTGGCATACATCCTTCCGTGTTAAAACAGCCTTCGCCCCACAAGGTGTCGTTTCTTAAAAATCCCAATGCGGTATAACTATAAAAAGCCGGCAAATTACTATAACCATCTGCAAGTTCTAATAAACACTCCTGCTTAATATCTGGTGCGTTCTTTATACAATATAAACACGCCCCCATTAGTACACTCCCCCTTACCGTATTCGGTCTAACACATATTACTTTGACACACCATGACTCGCGGCGGGCACTGCATTCGCCCTTTTGAACGATAATGACCCCGACAACCGCCCGTCGCATCTTCATTTTCAACGTATTCTCAGTACTTTCGGTTTCATCCATGACTCCCTTATCCAATGCAAATAATATGTCATATGTAAGCGGTCTAGAAAAAGCGGTCTTAATGGCGTCAATGGCGTACCACCGACCTACAGCATTGGAACAGAGATTATCCATGCCATTATTGGTCAACAATTTCATGTCGGTGTAATACTGATTAACAACCAGTCCAGAATCTGGACTATCATTAAAACGCTGTCTGGTAACGCCAAAATACATGTTATGAAATTTCACCCTGTTATATAATTCATAATTAGTTAACATGGACGATACGCGAAAGCTATAGTCTGCGATTGCGGCGGCCGAGAATAGCGACATTTTATTATAACATAGTAGAACATTATATCTTCACATGTTATCAAATATTCGAATCAAATTGAATGCATCTAAACAACCACCCACACCAGTAAAACGTCCCCAGTATCACGACCCCTCTACCAAACGAATTAGTTTTATTGATTATAGAAAAATGTACACATAAAGAAATGATAAGAATATTATTGTTATTGACCAGTCTCCTCGGTATAACGGCAAGACACAATGAATATCTACCGATACTCAGTGTAGAAAAGTACCTGGTATATCACGAGCCAGAGAGTCTACCCAAAGCATTCAGTTGGCAAAACGTAAACGGCATCAACTATTTGACGAAAAACCTCAACCAACACATCCCCGTGTATTGTGGGAGCTGTTGGGCACACGGAAGTGTAAGCTCATTGGCAGACCGCATCAAAATCAAGCGCAAAGCGGCCTGGCCAGACATCAATCTAAGCATCCAATTTTTATTGAACTGTCAAATGGGAGGCAGTTGCAACGGCGGTGACCATTTAGCAACATACAGAGCGATAGAAGAATACGGGTCCATCCCCTTCGAAGACTGCATGATATACCAGGCATGTAGCAGCGATTCGAAAGAAGCCGGTTGCAGTGACAAAAAGATGTTCGAATGCACGGCGACCAACATATGCAAAACGTGCGATACGTTCACGTCAAACGGCGGCGCATGTACCCCAATCAAATATTATCCCAACGCAACCGTACTATCATATGGTGCTGTAAAAGGAAGCGCAAATATGATGGCGGAAATATACAAAAATGGACCGATTGCATGCGGCATAAACGCAGAAGAAATAACGGACTATGTAGGCGGAGTATTAAATCTCCCACAGAAGCTGAAAATGATAAACCATATTATATCTGTGGTGGGATGGGGCTATGACGCACAGCTGAGCAAGCAATATTGGATAATCCGCAATTCATGGGGAAGTTATTGGGGCGAATTGGGATTTATGCGGTTGGTTTTAGGCGAAGACCAATTGGGAATCGAAAAGAGTTGCGCATTCGCGATACCCGGAAACTGGACAACCCACAACGTGCCGTGTTATGAAGACGGAAGCAATTGCTAGACGAAACAAACATACTATTATTAATTAGAAAAATACTAGTGCAATATAGAAAAAATAGACATATTGTATATAAAGAAAATATGTCTAGGTGGCACAAATATATAAGTATAAGAAATATATTCATCGCTGCATTAATATTATCCACCGCAATAAGTGCTTATATTTTCGTAGACAGATTGATGTTAAAGAGTACGACCCATATTGATTTATTCAACACATGGCAGTTTCCAATGTTGTTGGCGCTTACATTAGATGTATTGCATGCAGAATAGCACGACCCTGCTCTGCAGCCCATCAACCCATGACCCATCAACCCGCCCTGCTACGCAACCCACATTTAGGATTCAAGGCCCATATTCGATAATTCATCTGCCCGCTGATTAAGATGTCTATAAACATGCACAAATTGTATGGAATCGAAATTGCGAATAATATTCTTTGCAGTTGCATGTAGCGGTTTAATATGATCCGCATTAACGCGAAACTTCCCATTCATTTGCTGAACCACTAGATTACTATCCCCTTTTACGACCAGACGACGTATACCCATTTCCGCCGCGCGTTTAATACCCACAATCATGCCGGTATATTCGGCCACATTGTTGGTTTCTTTGTGACCGACGAAAACCGCAGTAGACCATATTTCAATGCCATTGTGATATAAAACTGCCCCGGCGCCGGATGGTCCTGGATTATTTTTACTACAACCGTCGAAAAATAATACATATTCATCGTGATGTGTCCGCTTTGTTGCACCGCTAGCACCCGCACCAGGATCTGCACCAGCACTAGTACCAGGACCCGGACCAGCGCCAGCGCAAACAAACGAATCCATATTTGTCACACGAGCAGGCTTTTGTCTACTGACCACCGTCTTACTACGTTCTACATGTAAATCTGCTGGGCGATTTACATGTACACCTACATCATTACTCTTACTAACTGGCGTAAAAAAAGAAAATATAGAAGATTGCATAAATAATCCTTTGCAACGAATACAATATATATATAATTATTTGTTTATACCATTTTACCTAACACACTTTTTACTTTTTAGCGATATCAACCAGATCCGTCTCCCAGCTCAATTCAAGGAAAACCTCACGTTCCCCATACATGTCATCAAATTCGTAGAATAACGTAACATAGTATTTATCATAAGAAGATACATGTTGATTATGAATATCGCACATGGCAAGTTCGTCAACGAGCCGGTCCGTAAACGCGTTCTCATTCCACGTGTTAAAGACAATCGAAACGGGTGCATCATCGCCATACTTATCGTTACGAAGTCGTTCAATGCGGCTAAACCCACCAATCTGTCGAAATACTTCACTTATTTCTGCAATGTATTCGGCACCTTCAGGCACATTCCAAATAATCAATCTGCGCCAAGTAGTATCGTTAGTGTTCAATGTGCGATAATCGTCTTCATTCGCGTCCAAATCATGCAAATAATATTTTTTATGAATATCCAAAATAGACGGCGAAAACCGTACATTGGTAAGGGAAGAACCCGCCGCCGCGACCGACTCACCGCACTGAATTTCAATATATTCAACAGACATGATAAATATCAATTTGTAATAATATATACTGTTATGTGAAAAATCAATTTTTCATCGAGGACGGGCAACACGTAGACAGTACATGCACTGCAGTTGCAGCAATCGAGTTGTGGGCAACGCCCAATTATGTAAATATACACATTTGAACATTATAAACCGCACAAAGTGCGGTTAGTGTTCAAATGCAACGTTGCCGATAAATCAATTAAGACGCACACTTCGTGTGCGAACTTAAATGTTCATCGGTGTAAAAAATATAAACACAACCCCGCAATAATATAAGAACAATGGAATATATTGAAAATAAAACACTATATGAACGCCTCATGCAATATCCAATCAACACGATCCTATTATACAATTCGCTTCCAACGCAAGACCGGCCAGCAATCGACTTGGCGCGCAGGTTCACCCCAATAACAAACGGCGATGTGGTATATCACAATTTAATGTCCATTCGGCCAAATGTAGATATGGTATTGTATAATAATTCACGAACCGACGACGAAGCCCGTGAATGGATACAAATGAGTCGCGACTATATTACAAATCTGGCAAAAACATATAATAATTTGTGTGACAATGAAGAGCGGCATTTAAATCACACAATCGACCAACGCGCCAAATCTGCATCCGTACGTCTGGATTATATCGGGATGCTCCCACTAGACTTAATACGCCATATCAAAAAATTCTTGTTGCCAGAAATACAAACCCAGTTATATATATCGTGTTATCCCAACCTGAATGAAATGTTGTCGAAATTAACGGTTGACCGATTAAAAACGTATTACAAACAGCACGTCATTCCCAAATTTTACAATCAGTTTTTGACAACTCCATGGAAACGATGGATACATAGTAATAGTTTGCTGCCGAACGAAATACGTATGTCGCCTAGCACAAAGCATGAGTATATAACCGAAATACGAAAAATATTACATATGTTGCATAATGTCATTCCACATACCCCGGAAATACACCGATTTTGTCAAACGCAGGCACTGACCTTAATGCGGTCAATTGTATACACAGCAAAGCGATTTGCACCGAAGCCGGCCAAAGTCAAGCCGCCTCCAAAACCAAAGACATCTGTCAAAATAAAAAAACAGAAAATGGCCGCAACACTGGCTGCAACCATTGTACATGCGGATGCGGATGCGGATGCAGAAGCGCAATCACAAGAAGCCGGACTCGTAAATATTTTCATGCAGGCAGAAAACAGTCCGCCAACGCACTTGTAATGTGAAACGCCAATGTGAAACGCTAAAATGCAATATAAATCAGCAAGCAATGTAAAAAATTGAAGAATGATGTAAATATTTACCAAAAACAACAACAGAACAACAACGATCTATCAAGAGTCATAATCAACCATGTCAATCCGCAGAGGCGCCATCGAAATCAATTTAATTACGTCCAGCGCGGATATTTATGTGGGACAGAGTTTGAACGGTAAGAAACACGGCATCGGGACATTGTATTATGATATCGGCGCGATTCATATTTGCAATTGGCAAAACGATATAGCACACGGGCACGGTATATATAAATTCGCAGACGGCACAGAATATGTCGGGGATTGGCGAAACAATATGTTTCATGGTAGATGTAATGAAATATACTACAGAAATGGCGATTATTACAAAGGCGAAGTGAGACGTGGGTCCATCACCGGAAAGGGCAAAATGGTTTATAACGACGGAAAACAGTACAGCGGAATGTGGAAGAACGGAGTGTGGCATGGATTCGGGGAAATGGTATATCAAAACAAAGACATATATTGTGGAAATTTCGCCAACGGACTCCGCGAGTCACATGGACTATATACATGGTCGAATGGAAACACATATGAAGGCCAGTGGAAAAATGACGAGATGCATGACGGAATAGTAAACAATAAAAAACAAGGCTTAAATGAGCGCTGTGTATGGACAGCGCCGAGCCAAGAGCCGAGCCAAGAGCCAATCCAGTCATTATAAATAAATAAATTTACACCATTGAAGAATTACAATGGGACAAAAATTTTGTTATAACCTTATAGTATAGATATGAAATATAATAACTTTATAAAAAATAGTAGTCATTATGGAGATATTTTAGCGATACCGTTCTTCGCTTTATTGACCATTTATTTTTATAATATTGAAGAAAAATCCATAATAGAATACGTATTATTATGTTTTTCTATAAGTGGATTTATATTAGATATTTTTTATACGTATATATTTTTGTCTCATGTCAAATCTTCAACGGTGTAACGATTTTTGACAATGCTACTTTAATATTGTAAAAACGATTCTTGTATGTTTTTTTTAGTTTATTCATATAAGTAACCACATTTTCGCGATTCATTTGCGAAGATACCGGCGGCAATATATTGTCATCGGGCCCATGTCCATCATAAACACCCACATCACATGCACAAGCTGCGTGCAAACTTCGAATCGCATCCAAAATAATCAATTGGTGTTCATTACAAAAGTTTGCAAAACCTTCCGCTGGGGAAATTGTAGACACCGCGGAAGGCACATTCCCATCCGCGTCCGGTTTCGTTTCAATCACATTTATTTTAATTTGTGTACGAATATGGTCGTCCATGGCAACCAGCACCGGTTTGTGTAACGTATCATACGTTTTACGTACCGGCTGAACCGACGGAACCAAAGATTTTTTGCGAAAATAATATCGAACGCTTTTAAACATTTTATCGGCAACGTCGCCTGCAAACCCCAACTGAACTAACCTGTCGGTTTCGGTGTCCACCAATTCTTTATTTTCAGTCATCCATGATTTCCATGCGTCCTTAAAATCGAGTCGGCTATCATGTTCGTGTAGTTTGGCAAATGCAGTGAGTTCATCCATAAAACTATCATGAAAATTATATCGAAATACTTGCAAAGAAATACCGGATATTTTGTGAAGAGGCGTTGCAGAATCCGTGTTGGCCATTTTATTGTATGTGCGAAATACGCTGTTTGAAATAAATATGACATAAATACTTAATGCAAGTGTAAAATCAATTTTTTGAAAGGATACATGCGATAAACAATATAAAGAAAATACGCGTATTTAATTCGGGGTGGGAAGTAAAACACAGTACATGTACATTGGCTCTTATAGTGTAGTTGGTTTTATCACTGCAGTCTTTGAAACTGCAAACCTGAGTTCAAATCTCAGTAAGAGCTTAATATAAAAACAAAATAAAAAATTACGGAACGAGTTTGCCGAAAAGTTACTCACTGCTTCTGTAGCTCAGATGGTTAGTAGCGCTTGACTGTTATTTTTGATGGTATTGTTACCATAACGCAGTTATCAAGAGGTCCCCTGTTCAAGCCAGGGCAGAAGCGAATTTTTATACACATAATAATTGAAATACTTATTATGTGCACGTTTATTTGATATTTCCAAACGCTGATTTTACACATCATAAAATAACTGGATTGTTTCAATCGTTTTGTCTGTTGTATTTATTGGGTTTATCCAGTAATTAATATGTTCTTCCAATGTATTTAATCTTTGCGTCCATTCATCTTTTTTTGATTTTTTAACGACACAAATACCTCTTTGGTCTTTACCCCAACACGAGCTTATTGTTATTCCATTTTTATCATACTCGTCTGGATTAAATCGAATAAATACTATGGGTCTGTGTCCCAAATCTTGTGATTAAACGCTTTTTGTCTCTCTTGTTCCTTCCTTGCCCGTAGTTTGTCTCGTTTCACCCTTCTCTGTTTTCTTTTTTTGGATATGTCTACCAGACTGACTCTCAGTATAGTAATGCGGTGGTCGTGTTTACCAAGACCTGCGGATACTACATCTTCGCCTAAATCACAATAGTGCGATTGGCAGCAACATTCGTCGACACCCACAACTTCGTCTGCATACTTTTCAAAATACTCCAAATTGTTTGTAATTTCTCCAATCTCCACTTCGACTTGTTTCTTGTAAACCCTTCTGGTGAGCTCACATTCCCCACCACTACAATACCCACTATGATCCGACGCCTCTTCCTTGAAAAGAATTTCGATACGAACGCTCATTTGCTTCTTGATAAATACTGATTGTCATAAAGACAGAGTCGAATATTAATTTCAATTTTTTAGATTTATGTCCTATTTTATACCAGTGAAGAATGAATCAGCTATGCGGATTTAATTCTTCAATGATGTAAATACTTAAATAATTTCCATTATATTTGTTAATGGAAATTAGCGAAGAAGAAGACACGATGATGTATATACATTTTTCAAAAAAACAGATTGATGATTATATACTAAAAAATGAATATCAATTGGCTTTTCATAGTTTAATATCAGTTCTTGGAAGGTTGGATAATGATTGTAAAAAAGATTTTATAGATTATTACAGTAAAAAACAA
>Ga0315909_10005122_pt1 | contig 15188 bp, 16 predicted proteins | sample LakEriMetagenome_11_FD_203527 | JGI IMG/M metagenome (GOLD analysis project Ga0315909, IMG submission 203527) | Freshwater fungal communities from buoy surface, Lake Erie, Ohio, United States - Buoy 2 MA125 | ecosystem: Environmental > Aquatic > Freshwater > Lake | place: USA: Lake Erie, Ohio...
AAAGTTTGGAGCATTGTTAGATGCGTCTACATTTCCCCAAAGTGACATGTTTTTCTCCTATAAATCTTTGATTAGTTATTTATGTTTTCTGTATATCGCTAGACAATTCGGGGTCTTTTTGAAACTTGTCCGATGCCTGTTCTTGTTCTTGCTTTTTGCCCTTTGCGGCATCTCTAACAATCTGAGCCTTGCGTGACAGAGTTCTTGCTGCTGCACTTGGATCATCAGTATTTTCGTTCACAGACTTCCAACCACCACCCATTTCTTTGTATTTCTTTGCAGCCCAACCATTTGCGTATGCTGATGGATATACATCAAACTTAGATTTTGCTTGTGCTTTAGCCTGTGCCCACTTCTCAGGTGAAGTTGGTACATTCTTTTCTTCAAGTTGCTCAACTTCTTCTTTGACATGGCCATACTTCTTTTTGTACCAGTCAGGCATACCACTCTTTTGACGAAAGTATCTTACTGTTGCAGAATCATTTGCTTGATCACGGTATTTGTTTTCTGCTGTTGTATTATGACTTTTCATTGCTTCTGCTGCTTTATGAGCATCTTTGGCAATATATTCCAACTCAGCATTCGTCTTCTTATGATACTCATGACCTTCTAGTGGATGACGCTGTGATGGGCGACCTTCATTGAGTTTAACGGATTCGGTCAATTCACCACGCAGATAATTTGCTGCTGTAGAAATATAATCTTCAGCAAGCGTAATCTTTGATTGGACCCATTCTGGCAGATTTGTATTCTCTTCCATCAAATCCATCATGTCTTGTGCGTTGAACATTAGTGAACGAATTTGTGACATCGCCATATCACCTTCATAATCATACTCACGTGCATCTTTTGCTTCTTTAATTGATGTAACAATCGTAGAAGACTTATATGGTTTTTTAACTGGTCCAGACACAAATCGTCCTTTCTTTTCTAATTGTTCTTCAATCTCTGTTTCTTCAGACACTCTTGATGCCTTCATGATGCCACGAATCAGTGGTGCTTTGAGTTGCTTGTGTCTTGGAACAGCAATGTGTTCTTTTGACTTTGGATGCCCATATACATCATGACCACCACCTGTGCGTTTCAGTGTCCAACCTGATTTTTTGAGATGAGCATGAACATCACGTGTCTTCATGCTTGACTCTGGCATCTCATCAAGTTGTTCAACTTCTTCTACTTTATATTTCTTTTTGATTTCAGATTGTTTTGCAAGTCTTTCTTTATCATCAGAAATACCGTAAGAATGACCCAACTCTTTGTAATAGTCGGGATGTGGTAGTCCCGACTTCTTACGCAGAGCCATTTGTCGTTGATGTAATTTATCGGCGACTGACATGATTAGTCCTTCTTGGCCATTTTCGTTGCAGTTGCATACATTACCGATTTAGCACGTTCACCGTAACGCTGTTTGAAACCAGAAAGTTTTTTCTTCATGCCCATTACATAATCTTCTTTCTTTTTGGATTCACCTTTTGTCAGTTCACGCTCATCAATCTGCTCAACATCTTCACCCATTGCTCTTTTTTGACTCTGTGTGTATTTTCTTTGTTTAGCCGGTGACATAGATGCCATTGAAGCCTTTTTTCTGTCTCTTTCTACTGCACTATGATAACCACTTCTCAATCTAACTGCCTGACCCAGATGTTCATCACCCGCTTCATCATGTCCTTTTGATCTGGCGTCTTTTCCTTTTTTTGTGGCTATTTTTGCAGCACGATCCAAAAGTGCAGGCGAAAGTTCGTCTAATTGCTCAAAACTTTCTGGCATTTCTTTTACACCAGTTGTCTTACCAGCAGCAACTTTTGGCTGTTTCTTTTTACCTTCAAAACTTGCTTTTTGATCTTCATACTCTTTTGTGAACTCATCGTTTGTTGGTTCTTCAACGATTGTCGCAATAACACCGTTTACTTTGTCAGCATCAATTACTTGAATTGTATTACCATCAATGTCCATCTCTTCAGTTTCAATTGGTGCTAACACTTTCAAACCATGCTCATTATACAGTTCAAGCATTTCAGTGAATGATGCTGATTCGTTCACACGTGTTGAACGCTTATAGTTTTGACGGGCGCCATAACCACCTTTTTTCTTTGGTGTATCATCTTCGTCGTCGTCATCTTTGTAATCACGCTTATGTACAAGACCTGTCGCAGTCTTTGTTACTGAACCTGTTGCTGTTTTACCTGCGTCCATACGTTTCTTTGCATCTGCTACAGTTGGAAATGCTTCGTTCAGTTGCTCTTGTTCAGTTGCTTCAACTTCTTCATTCTTTTTACCATAGAAGTCATCTTTGTACATGCGTGATGTTGCCTTACGCAGACCTTTTGTGCGATCTTTTGTCTTGTCGGCAATTGCTTTGGTCACATATGAACCAAGTGCTTTTCTACCCGCTGGTGTATCACCAACTTCATCTAATTGCTCAACTTCTTCTTTCTTCATATCTTTTTTAGCACGTAGAAGTTTGAAGTCGTGAGCATCAACTTTGCCATTTTTGTTGGCATCAATCTTGTGTTGATTGCCTTTTAGTTGTTCTTGTTGTAGAACCTTTGCTGCTGCTTCTGCTACACTTTTCAGTGCTTTGTCATTAAAAATTGACATGTTGTTCTCCTGATTTAGTTTTTGTTATCTTGTGACTTCTTCCCAATCCATCGATGCGTAGATATCAGAACCATTAATTGATGCTGCCACGCATAATGTGAGTTCGAAGGGTGTATTGGTCAATCCATCTCTTTCTAATTGAAATTTGAATAGTGCTTCTCTAAGAATATCCACTGGTATAGAACTTTGTGTAGTAGAAGTCGTAAAGCCTGATGCTAATATTCTTCCACCTGAAATTGTTGCGGCATCTAATTTATATTCAACAGCAGAATTAACTCCTGCACTTACCCATGTTCCACCTGTTGTTGTACCACCCGCCCTGAGTTGCCAGTTATAATATGAGTTGTTAGTTAATGCTAATAAAGATAGTGCAGTAATAATGACAATCGCATCTAATCTATCCGATTTCAATCTCAAAGAAATGAGATTATAATATGTTCCAGCAACGGCCAAATCAATTGGGCTAGTAACTGGTGTGCCTATGGCTTGCTGCGATCCAAGCAATTCATATCCACCTTCAGATATAACGGACGAGCAAATCTGTTTGAGTGTGGAATTACTTGCTGTAATACCTGTGTTCTTGATTTCATAACGCAACGGTAAAGATGCCGTTGTCATATAAGGAACAGTATTCCTATTGTCATTGTGAAATATGTGGGCAGGAACCATTTTACCATCAACCACAAATCCACAGCGAACATCACCAACACCCAACCACTCAACATCCATCCAAAGAATATTTGTCTTACTTACATCAATGCCACCAGCATGTTCAGCACCACCACTTTGAGATGAATAACCCGTACCGTCAAACTTGTCTATATTCCAATCTGTTTGTGCAACTTTTGTTTCTGTAATTGTTCCTGTTGTATTACTTCTTAGCACAAAATAGTTTGTTGTACCCTCATTCTCAAAATAGATACCGTTTTCGGCGCCATAATAACCAACTCTCTGACGAACATTTGCTTTAGGTGTTTCCATAGCAAATGACGACATTATCAACAAAGACTTACCTGGTTGATATGAAAACACTCTTGTTGTTTCACGAATGACTTCAGCATTTGCTGTAGTTCCCACAGTCATCACAATTGTGCTTTGATTATTTACAAAAGCATATGAACTATTTCCTGCTGTATTTGATGTTGACCACAATCCGTTGTCAGCAAAGCGATGTGTACTATCAAAAAGAGTAAATGGTTGTGATAGACGAAGACGACCAAACGCATCTGTGATTGTACCAGATGGTGTAAGACGATCAGACATCATATTCACTTCATAACGAGTGAATACTTGTCCTGAATCTATCTTGTGTAAGTCGGTTCTAAACTGTGCCACTTAGCAGTTCCACTTTCTCAATGCTTTATTAATACGTGAATCAGGATCACGTGCTGTTTTTGCTGATGTTAGTCTACGCTTCATCCCACCCATTCTGGCGCAAAATGACTTACGACGATTTGCTGCTTTTGAACCGGCTTTCAGTTTGCTTGGTTTTGTTGTTACAGCCATTGATAGTTTTGAACCAGGATTAGCACGACGATATGATTCAATGCCTTTACGATTCAAACCACCAGATTCAGACTGTCCTTCTTTGCGTGTCCATGCTTCACCCTCTTCTAACTGCTTCAATTGATCTTCGGTCAATGAACCATCATCGGCTTCGTATGCTTCTTCTCTTGTGCCTGGCACAGGTTTATATCCATGTTTTTTATAGATGTCTTTGAACTGAGAAGCAACTTTCAATAAATGGCCATCAGCATTTTGTACTGAAATCATTTTTTCATCTAAAGTTTCAACTTCTTCTTTTTTCACTTTCATCATCTTAGGCTTTGTGAACACAGGATTGTCTGCACCACCAGCATCACCTTGTGTTTCTTCTTTTACACATGATCCTTTTGCGTATGCTTTTTTGCCTGGTGCTGGTTTGTAACCAGGCCAGCATCTCTCATCGATCAATTGTTTAAAAGTTTTCATACGTAGTTTCTCTTTTTAAATGTTGTAAGTGAGATACCTTTTTTCTTCAGTTCATCTTCTTTTTGATCACCAATTGATGCTGTAGTAGTATCACCAGTTAGTTCGTTAATGTTCTTTGGCACAACTTGTGTTGCTTTGCCTTTCTTGCTCAACTTTTCACCCATGTCTCTAGCAGGAGATTCACCAGCTCCAGCCATTGAAATACCTGGTTCTATGCCTTTGTCGATTGACTCTTCGACTTTCTTCTGGAAATTTTCTTTGATGCTGGCAAGACTGATGGTTCTTCTTCCTTCGGCAACGGGTTTGTCGAGGGCTGGTCGATCTTTTCTTCCAGTACCGGTTCTAACCTTTCCAAGTTCTTTGGCTGTTGGGGTGGTACTATTTTGTCCATAAAGTGCTTCAATCGCAGAATTATCAGGTGAATGTACTTCATACAAGTCCTCTTTTAGTTTAACAACATATCTATTGCCTACTTTTGCTACTGTACCATTTTTTTGGTGTGCTTCTTTTGCTGCTGAACCACGAATGTAAAACAATCGTGTCTTACCATTTTTGTCTGTCAAGAGTTTTTGTTTTTTTGTTTCTTCACTAATTTTGCCTTTACCATAATTAGAAACGTTGATTGGTTTACCTTCACGTTCTGGATTTGGGTCATGACGGCGTTTGGCTGCAACTGCTGATGCACGTTCTTTCTTAGACAACGATGCTGCTTTTGCGTTTGACATGCATTTTGGTTTTGCTTCACCTGATTTTTCACGGGCGCAAGGACCGATTGCTTCACCTTTGGAGTTGTATCTTTTCCAACCACCCTCTGGATGTTTTGGATTAAACCAATTACGCAAATCTTCTTTAATCATGCCTGTTCCTAGTGTAAGCAGATTGTATGCACCTGCATCTGACATTGTGTTTACTTCTTCTTCGGCCATTTTCTCTTCATCTGTTTTGAGCAAACGAATTGTGCGTGTGACTTCTTCTACTGTATCACCAGTGATTGTAACTGTAACTGCTTCATTGATAAATTCTTCAAATGCTTCATTAACACTCTTGGCTGCTCTAGCACGTTGATGACGATTGGGTTGTGTTCTCACTACAACTTTGTTACCAGAAGTTTTACCTATTTCTCTTTCTTGTTTCTTTTGATGTGTTTCGACAGTCTTTGCAATCTTTTCTACTGGAACAAGACTGCCATGCACTGAACGATGTGTCACATGGCCATCTTTACCATAACGACCAAAGCCATAATACTCAAGACCCATCGTATTCATTTGATCATGTGTGCCAGCATCGGCGTGTGGCTTCATATCTTTACGAATTGGTGTGGTATCTTTCTTACCTAACTCTGTGGCAATCCAACCTTTTGCGTGATCGTTCTTTGGTGGTCTACCAACAAACTTTTGCACGTTCTTGTAGATTTGTTCAAGTTCTTTTGTTTTTGCATCTACAACTTCTGGTGCTGCTGTACGCAAATCTTCTGAATTATCAAACTCAACATAACCATCACGAAACAATTTACCAAACATTGGTCGTGCTGCTTGCACAGAATCCCATTTTTCTTTACGAATGTCTTCTGGTACTGTACGACCACCACGCTGACCACGCTCAACATTTCTTGCTTTTGATACTTCATCGTCAGTGTTGACCATAATCATTTGAGTTTCGTAACCTAACTTCTCAAGCATATCTTTAATGCTTGCATACTTCTCAGGATCATCACCAGTGCCGTTAATGATAACACCATTACGACCATGTAATGCTAAACGCTGACGTAACTCAGTAACATTCTTTGCACGTTTGCGAACAACTTCACGTTGTGCTTCTTCATTGTCAGGCATCTTTTTATCAAGACCTTGTTTGTCCATCAGATACTCAAATGCTTTATCTGAATTGATTTCTGTTAGACCATGACCATCTAGTGTTTTACTTAACACATAATCTTTACCTGAACCAGGACCACCACCAAGAAATACTGCCTTGAAAATGCCTTTGTCGTGTACACCTTCACGAATGATTTCTTCGTGCAGTCTCATACCCTTGCGTACATCATTGAACATTTGTTTGACATGTGCATGAGACATTGATGATGGTGCGCCTTTCTTGAATGAATCAAGATCACCACTCTTTGCATGTTCACGCATCTTTGATGCCGAAATGCCAGTTACACCTTCAGCATCGGGGTCACGTTCACCTGCTGAGTGTACTTGAATTGATTTAAAATTGAAACGGGCACCTTCATGTGTGCCGTTGTATTTGTTGAGCAAACGCTTGTACTCATCTACACGATCAGAACCACCGACCATGTGAAGATGAGTTACACCTTTTTTGTGAAGTGCTTCTGCATGATCGAAGAACGTAGGTGCTTGGGTAGATGCCGCTGCGAAATTTGTGCCAGGGAATGCACGTTTAGCGTGTTTGACTTTTTGATCTGCTGTAAGGGGATTTTTCTTAGCGTCCTGTGAATGTGACAAGACGATGTGATGAGAACCGCCGACTTTATCAGCAATCTCTTTGACTTTATTGACTAGTTTTTCGTGACCGTTTGTAATTGGATTCATGCGCCCAAATGCTAGAACGGCATGTTTCTCTTTCTGTTCACGTAGAAAATCTCTAAATTTCATAATCCCCCTACCTCTGCGGCAGTTGTTTCTGTTATTTAGTATTTAGTAGATTTCCGTCGCTCCTGTGCTGGCCATCACACCTTGACAGTATATTTCATCAAGTTCCACAAGACGATCAGGTTCAATATTGAAGAAATGAGCATGTTCAGTATCAACACCAGCATCATGAATTACGCCAAGGTTTCTTCTACAGACGATTGAATAGTCATCAATGAGGCTTGGACAAAACGAAAACAAACGAGTGATTAACAAATCGGTAAATGTTTCAGCGGCATCACCAGCAAGCCAAGTTGGCATTCTTTTCTTGAATACATATTTGCCAAAATGATCATGATCTACTGTATTAAATCCTTTATTAATTACAGTTCGTGCTGATAGTTTATACACACGCCTAACCGAGTGCATTATTCGCATCAAACTGGGTTCGTTTTTCAGCAACATCAATATCTTTATCATCAATACATTTTCTGCTTCACTTTTCTTACCAACAGAGGCAAACTGTCCTATATCTTTGTCGCCAGAAAAGTCTGCTACAAAATCAACTAAACCTTCCAATTGTTTTATTTTTTCCTCTTCTACTCTTGATGGTGAGCCTTCAGCCAGAATAATCAAAGCATCTGGGCATCTTTCTCTTAACGATTCAAGACCTTCAATTGTTTGTTTTAATCTATCTTCACGACTAACTACACCCATGTTTGGGTTAAGTGCAGAGGTTACGATAAAGAGTTGAAGTGGAGGTATCAGTGCCATTCTATATCCGAAAAAAGTTTAATTGTTTTGTATCTTGCTTTTGAATTCAATACATGAACTATGGTGTTAGTAATTTCTTTAGTTTCTAAAAACTTGTCTTTAGATGGATGTTTCTCTTGCATTGATGTTTTGATACCGCCAGGATGAATACTTGTCACACGAATTTCATCCATCTGCGTATTCAACTCTGCACCTAATGCACCAGCAAATGCAGTAATGGCATGTTTAGATGCAGAATAAACTGCTTCCCACTCCATCTCGTTGAGGCCAGCAACAGAGTTAATGAAGATAATATCACTGCCTTTGTTCATTAACTTGAGTGCTTCTTTGGTTACGTATATTGTACCTTTAACATTCAAATCAATAATTTTATCTATCTTTTCAATTGTGAAATAACTTTTAAAAAGGCCCCATTCATAAACACCAGCATTGTTCACAAGCACATCAATATATGTGCCAATTCTTTCAAATGCGGCTTTAACTTGATCTGACTTTGAGATATCACATTCTATCCACTGAAATGTATCGGGGAAAGCAAAAAGATTTATAGATGGTTTTGTGCGTGAAAGGCCATACACAAAATATCCCTCACCAATTAATCTATCTGCTATATCATACCCAAGACCATAACTGCAACCTGTCACCACGGCAACTTTACGCATCACATCTCCTCAAAAACATCAATAGCCAATTTCATTTCTTCTTCGGTGACATCGTTCACAATCTTATAGTTACCAATTGCAACAGGCAATGGTGCGTACTGATTGCCATTACGATGTTTTGTTGCATCACGCAGACTCTCCAACAAATACTTCATGTTGGTAAAGTCTTTATGAAATGTTTTCAGTTTCAATCTCTTTGCAACATCAAAGATTCGTTTGAGTTGTACTGTATCAATATATCCACGAATGAACGCAATGCACGAACTATACAAACAATCCAATGCCACTGCTTCACCATGCAGCAACTCTGGTATGTTAGCCATTTCAATTATAGGGCTGAATGTGTGACCAAAATCTACACAACGGTCTAGTCGTTTTTCCCACAGATTAGGTCCTAGTTCCGCAATCATGTCTGTGATAGCAAGATTGATTACACGAACAGGCACCGCACCATATTGAAACTTTTCATCAATCAGTATCTCTGCATTCTCTTCTAGCAGATGAAATAGTTCTGGTGATTTGATAACTGCAAGTTTAAATATCTCTGCAATGCCATTAACAATCTCACGTTCACTTTGCGTCTTGATAAACTTTTTATCAATGTATGTTGCAAGTGGTGGATAGTATGCACCAATACGATTGCGTCTGCCTAGATGGTTGACACCAACTTTGGAGCCTACAGAAGCGTCAACGATGGCAAGAAGTGTTGAGGGAATTTTAACGTAGGGAATTCCACGACGGTATATGCTACAAGCAAAACCAACAATGTCCAGCAGAACACCCCCGCCAATTGCGATAATAGGTTCACGGCGTAACACTCCATATTGTTCAAAAAAGTCCAAAATACGATCAACATTTTTCCAATTCTTGTTTTCTTCTTTGCAGTCTACACAAAGTATTTTACAACTCAACTTAACTGCACCAAAGTATGCTGCAATACTATCTTTGTATAGATCATGCACCTCAGAATCAATCACGATAATTCTACGCTCACTGTTCGTGATGTTTACAATATCTTGATTACTTGGGCTAAAGATGTCAGCAGAGTATGTAAGTTTGAATTCTACTGGCAATTCGGTTTTTACTGACCAAGTTCGTTTGAACTTGTCATAATCCATCATAAAATCTAAACTCATTTCATCGCCTTACTAAACAATTTACATGCATGAGCATAAAAATATTTTGCTTTGTTGATGTCACCAGCAATCAACTTGAATGGAAGCATACGAATAAACTGTGATGCTTCGAGTATATCTATGAGTTTCATTTTATCTTCTGGTAACTCAGAGATGAAGTGTTTATTGAATGTATCAAAGTGTTCTGTGCCACCGTGTGGATTAAACAAATCAATACCTACAACACGAACATCACGATCATTAATAAAACCATAGTGACTGCGTGAACACTGTAACACTTGTGCATAATCAAGATACTTGGTGTTCCACATGCTTTCATCATATACATCAATAAAAACTACACGGTCTTCTTCGAATGAATACATGATGTTTTCAAGTGTAGGATTACCATGTATGTTACACTCTTCATCGTTTTCTAATTCTGCAAAGTATTCTTTTAGACCATGTAGATAACCACCAATACCAACAACAAGGTCACCATTGAAGCCATAAGTGCCACGATAAAAGAAGTCTTTGAACGATGGCAAACTTATTGCATCAGCAATCTTCTGATCAATCTCTTCATCAAAATAAAGTCTTGGTGCGCCAGGAATAGGTTCTTTTTTAATTGAGTGAAGTGTATTCAAACCTTTCCATACTGCTTTACTCATTCTGAAAATTTGCTCTTCACTCAATATATCTTTAGTAAGAATGGTTTTGATATCACGAAAGCCTTCAAGATACTCCAGATCAAACCATGCAGTTGTTTTGTTTGAATCTGCATTCACAACTTTAGGAAATAAGCCGGGATAGAGTGTGTTATACTCTTGCAATTTCTTTAGTTGAGAATACCATCGCATGAAACCATACTCACGATTTTCTACACGTGAAATTTCTTTACGTACAATCTTTTCATCGGGCATCCAATAAGTTCTACTTAGTGAGCCACCCTTCAATGATATCGTTTTCATTTTGCACCCAATGTTTGCCTTGCTATCTCAATACCGTATTCTTGTGGACTGCCCAATACAATTGTCTCTTGATTACTGCCAAGAGGATTCATGAATACTTGTTTATTAGATTGTATCATACTTTGTATCACATCTGCAATATATAATTCACCATCTTTTTCGGCTAACTTGTTATAATATTCTAGGTAAAGATGGCCAGTCAGAAAACCATAGAAACCCGACGATGCATACGGTGAGATTTGTTTCTTTTCTACAATCTCAATTACCGTGTTTTCATATGCACGAACATAAGAATATTTTGGTGAGTTACCTACAAATACATCAATGTATGCATCATGCTTTGCAGTTAAGTCATCGGCAATAAAATCTATGCGACGACCTTTAATAATTGTATCGGCATTGTGTACAAATGTTGGTAAATATTTGTTGTTCAGTTGTTCAATACCAATTGCTGCTGTATGTGCTTGACCTTTTGTATCACCAATATACAGAATGTTACTATCATTCCAACCTAATGGCTTGATTGCTTCAACCAGTTGATCTTTGAAATAAATGTCTCTCTTATTGGCCACAAGAATCAGTTGATTAACCCAACCAAGATTCTTCAAAATATCGTATATGATTGTCTTGTCATTCCAAGGCAAAAGATATTTTGGTATATCAAAGCCAACATCATGAAAGCGGGTGTTATAACCCGCCATGCAGATTATGAGATTCATTTTAGCCATTCTTCCATATCATTTCGTAACAATGAATGCCATGTACCATTGTACTCACCAGGTGAGAATGGGTGATTGACATCACAGTACACTAGATTTTCGCCAACTAAGCCATATCGTTTCCAGTTAGCACTCATGAAATCTTCCATCATGAACTGCACACCATTGTTGTAGAATTCATCATAGTGTTGATAAGCATATGAATACTTGTCCATGTTCTCTGATGAAGAGAATGCAAACTGATCATTACCAAAATCACGATTAGGTGACATGCGACAGTTTGGAATGTACAGTTTGTTTGGATTCAATGTGTCGAAAGGAATACGAACGTTGATTGCAAAGTCAAACCGTGAACGAACAACCCAGTCAAACTTCATGTTGTGATATTCTTCATACTCACGCTTTGTACGCATACATTCATAGATTGCAAACATCTGCGCCCATGTTGACATACGACCATCTTTGACTTTCCAGTTTGGTGATGGTGGTGGAGTATTAGTATACTTTGATAGATCAATCGTAGGATTCGGTGATGTGATGAAACTTTTTGCATTATACTTCTCAGAAATTTTTTGCATTTCTTCTGCTGGCATTTCCCACGAATGCAGAAATACAGTCACATCGTTATTTTTGATAATGTTTAGATTGTGGTACTCAAATCCCTTTTCCCACATTCTTGGTTGGCCGGAAATACATAGTGCTATTTTCATAGTTCTCTTCCTACGTTTGCTTTGTTGTCTGTGATGCCAAATGGCTTGAGTTGTTCTTTCTCCATTACAACCATACTGTTATAGAATGAAACGGAGTATAGATTATGATACACTGCAAGTGCTTCATCGGAAATTGGTGAGCCTTGAAAATGTTGTTGATTCACAATATCTGTCACACGTTTACAGTGTTCAGTGAATGTACCAGCACCACGAAATACACCACCCCACGGATGTGGCCAATAACTTGTGTGTGTATCTTCACAAATGAATACACCACCTTCTTTGATGTGTGGGAAAACTTTATTGAGTGTAGTGATTTGATGATTCATTACATGTGAACCGTCATCAATTACAATATCAAACTTGTTTTGTGTTTTGAGAAATTCATCCCAAAATGCTGGATCACTTTGATCACCCATCACAACTTTAACATCACCAGTGTATTCATATTTCAAACACTCTTCATTGATGTCAATAGCAACAACTGTTGTATCTGATCCGAAGTATTTCAACCACATTTCAATTGAACCACCACCAAGCACACCAATTTCTAAAATGCGTGGCGCTTTACCCACAAATTTCTTCAGATGTTTTTCATAAACGTCAAAGTACCCTGACCATTTAGTAGATGGCTTTTCTAATTCCCAAAATAATTCTTTAATTCTATTTGTCGTCATATTTTGCCTCAATTACTTTCCTCCATTCTGGCACACGATCATACTGATGTACAATAGTATACTCTATTCCTGTTGAAGTTACAACCTTATCACCTTCTAATTTCGGTGATGGTTCTAAAAGATGGGGTCTGAATTGATCAATCTTACTTGGGTCAGCAGTTGTACCTAATTGACATGCCCAACCGTATTCCGATTCAGTATACATCGACGAATCAATATATGGGTGCCTCGAAATCATTACATTGAATACTGCTTGATCAACAATTGGTATTGGTCTATTGATACAGTTTAAGAATAGTTGTAATGCTAAATCTCTCATTGCATAACCACGACCAGCAAGAACACCGACATTGAAGATCGTGTTGTTCTTAAAATCTTCGTAAATGCCTTGACCATAACATTGTGTGATGTTCTCACGACCCCATGGCTCATCTTTGTATTTCATGCTCTCAGAAGAAAATACCAAATCTTCTCTTGCTGGAAGATTTTCTTCTAACCATGTAACAGGATTCTTTTGAAAGATAACATCTCTTACGTCAGTAGTAATCACATAACGATAGTTATTATCTTTAAGTAATTTGTAAATGTGAATGAATCGTTCAACATGTACCATCAGATTTGACTGATAGGTTAGATTGCCATCTTTGTCTTGATTGAATGCAATGATTGAGAAGCCTGCGTCTGTTACCTTTTGTGTGGTATCTTTGTCGCAGTTCATGAGAATCAGAACTTTATCACCTTCAAAGCCTGATTCATTGATGGAATTAACCCAGTATTTTAATTTCGACCAGTCATAATTGGTCGAACAACCCACTATCAAATCTTTCATAATATCTCCAGTAATTTATTTTATGTCTGTTGTTTTCCAGTTTGCAGAATATTTTTTGTATTGTTGTGTGCTTTGACCTGGTGTGTCATCAAGATATTTAGTAGTGAGTTCGGGTCTTCCCCATTCACCACCGCCTGCTTTAGACACAAACTCTTGTGGTTGTTTCTTATCAACTGTTAAGAAATTCTTGAATGTTTTCATATCGTGAATGAAGAACCGCAACCGCATGTTGCGGTCACATTTGGATTTTTGATCGTAAATGAGGCACCCATCATGTCTTCTTTGTAATCAATCTCTGCTTCATTCATATACTGCATACTCATACTATCTATAACAACACCAACACCATCCCTTTCAAATGTAAAGTCATCGTCTGCTGCTGGCAACTCTTCTAAGGTAAAACCATATTGAAACCCTGAACAACCACCACCTTGAACAAAGACACGCAACTTCAGTGATGGGTCTTCTTCAGCAATAATTGTTTTGATTTTCTTTACAGCAGAATCAGATATGGTAATCATTATCCCCTCGTCAATGTCAAAATTTTCTGCATCTGTTTCTCAATAATAGGACCACGATTTGGCCAGTGAATGTATGGCTGACTTGCAGTCTTATACAGGTTTGTCAGAAATGGCATGATAATCTTTTCTACTTGTTGAAGTCTTTCTTTGTATTCTTCAACAGTTTCATCTTTCTCTGCAATGACTGCTTGATATTCAACTTCGTCTACGGCACTGAAGCCAAAATCATCGTCTGCATATTCTGCTAAAATTTTATTAATGTCGTAACTCATTTGTCCCATGCCTTCTGTGCGTTAAAGTTTTGTCTGCTGAATTCTAATCTATCTACCAGTTTCAATGCTTTGCCAAGATGATCTACAGCAACAAAACCTTCTGGTGCTGTGATACGAAAACCATCGTCAGTGCGAACAAATGTACCAATGCTCTTGATAGTTTCTAACTTACGAATAATCATCAACTTGGCATCAACGATTAGATTCATCAAATCAAATATCATCTTTAGTTGAATCGCATTTGAACGATAGAAACGCATCACTTCATTCTTTTCTTTGATACGTTTTTGTTTTGTATCTTCTTTCTTTGCGGCAAGAACTTCTTTATTCAATTTTGCTTCAACCCAATTAATTAACTCTTGTGTATGAATTCTGGTATCAGCAATCTTTTTACCTTCACGAACTTTCGTGTTGTTGAATGTTTTGATTTGCGTAAGAAAAACATCCGATGCAGCAATACGATTCAATGTCAATGCAGGTATTGTTTGAAACACACGACCAGCATTTGAAAGTATTGATGTAATTGTTGCGGTTTCTTCTTCAGTAAAGGTAACAGAACCAGACGCATCAGTAAATGAAGCATCACGAAACCAAACATCTTTTGTTGTGCTTAAACGACCAATATCAATGTTGTATGATGCTTTCATTGTTTCAAGTGTCTTACCCGAATATGATGTGTGAAACACAACGCCAACTTGTGCTGCCATCATTGCTTGTGCCAACTTTGATTTTGCTGGTACAGCATACACAATTGTGTTTGGTTGAAAAATAATATACT
>Ga0315909_10005123_pt1 | contig 15188 bp, 5 predicted proteins | sample LakEriMetagenome_11_FD_203527 | JGI IMG/M metagenome (GOLD analysis project Ga0315909, IMG submission 203527) | Freshwater fungal communities from buoy surface, Lake Erie, Ohio, United States - Buoy 2 MA125 | ecosystem: Environmental > Aquatic > Freshwater > Lake | place: USA: Lake Erie, Ohio...
TTTTGAGGTCTCATCGCCCTCGACGTGCCGGGTTCTCGGCGCGGTTTGTCCCGATTTCCGGGACATACCGCGCCGAGAACACTGTGGTTTAGAAGGTTTTGCTGGCGACGCAGGCGCCCAAAGTCACGCCTGAAGTAAGACCAAAAGTGAAGTGGATTCCGCCATACAGGCGCGAGATGCTTGCCTCTTTTGCCGCTTCGTCGAATGAGTTGAAAGTGCGGGGAGTTACTTCAAACTTTGAACGCGATTCTTGCGTGAGTCCGTAACCCGGATCGGTGAATTTCCACTCTCCGAAATAGGAAGTTAAAACAACAGCGGCAGTTTTTGAAATGGTCGAATGCCCAGATGGGTACTCCGGAAACGCAGGTGTTGGTAAGTACGACGACCACTGGGCGTCGCTGCGTTGCAGCACCGTGATGGGTCGTTCCACCATGTGTTTATATTTTTCGCCGAAGTTCACCATGAATGAATCGGATACTGCCATTGACATGTGTGCAACTGCACGAATCAGTTTGACTGCATCGGTATTTTTTTCTATGCCTGCTGCAAGTGCAATTTCTAGCCAATGACCAGCAGGGGTGCCTGTGCGGCCACGACTGTCGTCCCAGAAGCGAGCAATACTTTTTTGTTCTTCGGTGAGATTCTTTGCCACCGTGGCAACTTCTTCTGCAGCGCCTTGGAAAGGTGATGATGAGTTTCCAGAAGTTGGAGGATCAGGAAGAGTGCATTTTTTTGTGTCGTTGAAGAATGTGGTGAGTGTTGCCCAGCCCGGGTCAATAGCTGGCTGATATCCAGGTTGCGTAGGAACCCAGATGCCAGGACCCTTCACATCGGGAGCCATTATTTTTTTCGATTCTTCAAACCCATCAGTTTTGGTTCGAGCAACCACAGCATCGGCGATACTGATGCCATAACGTACCGACTCATATTCATCAACTGCAGACAAACTTGTTGCCGCCGAACGCAAAATGCGATCGCGAAATTCACCGAAAGTTGTACGCGCCGCTGCGACCAGAAAAATATTTCGAGCAACCGATGTTCCGGCAGCTAACGCAGCAACTACTGGGTCAATGCTTTCTGCGCGAGCTGGCAACTCAGGAACATTGCCAAGTTTTTCAAACAGCAAGTCGTCACTAGGGGCTGAGGCCAGAAACATTGCATACGCTACGTTTGCATACAGGCGACTTGCCTTGGTTGGCGCCACACGATCGCGCGAAACACGAACGGTGAGTTCTGAGAGAAATTCGGCTACCAAACCATTTGATGCAAGACTGCTCGCTCTTGGTTGCAGGGAAGCATGCGCCGGAGACGCCACAACAACGGGCGAAAGTAATAGGCAGACAGAGATCAGTTTTTTCAACATGATGGTGCAGCAACTTTCCCGTCGGGCAGCACTGTCTTGCACAATAAGGCCAACTCAAATGAAGGGGCATTCAATGCGCCAGCGAAGTTTGCGTCGGTGAGATAGGCCCGTCCGAACTGTGCTTCTGCAATATCTGCCTCACGGAAGTCTGCCCCGGTGAGCAATGCCCCCGAAAAGTTTGCACCCTGCGCATTTGCCCCAGAAAGCGAGATGCGCACCAAAGTTGCCCCTGTGAGATCTGCGCCTGTGAGATCGGCCCCCACAAGATTCGCTTGGGTTAAATCTGCCCCCACAAATGTGGCGTTAGCCAAATTGGCATTACGTAGGTCAATTCCGACCATTGTCTTTCCCGACAGGTCTTGGCCACTGAGATCTACACCAATGCACTCTGCATCATTTTCTAGGGAGCATTGTCCACTGACTGAAGTGGATGAAGAAGAGTTGCTACCTCCACAGCTGGCCAATGCAGCGGTGAGAGTGACCAATAACAAAAGATGTTTTTTCATTCTGGTTCAATGATATCCAACACTTGTTGCGGCTCGACATTATTGAGAACCACTTCTCTGCCCGATACAGGGAACGTGACTTTTACTTCAAAGATGTTTTTGGTTAGTTTCCCTAACCCAAAATGTGTGACCCGACCATCATGAGTGAGAAATGAACCTGAGGTTCCCACATAGGCCAACTGCGGTTCTTCACCCTCAACTGCGGTCACAGAAACCAGTGCTCCTCGACCATCACGATTCGTTGCAACTCCCTGCACGTTGACACCTAGCCAAGCGCCCACCGATGGAGTTTGGTTGTGGAGGAACAATGGCTTGTTCGCATCACGGGTAATAAACATGTCTTGTCGACCATCGTTGTCGGCGTCAAACACCACAACACCTTTTGAAGGTGTATTGATATCTATGCCAGCTGCAATTGATTTCTCGGTGAATACTCCATTGCCATTGTCGACCCAAAAGCGAAATGGATCAGAGGCATAGCAAGCAGACGGTGGCATCCACGTAATGTCCATTCCATTCGCTGAAGCAATTTCCTTTTTTGCGGCGTTTGTGGAGTCGAGAAAACTCACTCCCCAACCCCAGAAACCATTACGCACACCTGCTTTGTCGGTGATGTCGCTAAAGACACGCTTTCCGGCATATTCAAAAAGTCTGTTTCCGGTCAAGATCAAATCTGAGGCATCATCACAATCGGCCTTTGCGCGAATGGAGGTCACCATCATCACCTGCTTCTGAGGTTTACCAAGGAACCCAACAGCCAAACCCATTGCGTTTTCTTCTTTGCCTAATTCCGCATCAACAGTGCCGTTGGTAAAAGTACCGTCGCCGTTGTTCCAGTAAAAGCGTGTGGTGTTGAAGTCAGACGCAATCATCAAATCGAGATGACCATCATCGTCAAAATCGGTGAAGCTTGAGCTAAAGGAATACACCAGGTCAACTCGCGACTCCAGTTCAACGCCTGCTTCCTTCGTCACATCAACAAAAACACCCGGCTTGCCAGACGCACCCAAATTTTTAAATAAACGAGAGTGAGACGGTATTGCATAAGCCGACACATCGGCTGGTTGCCATTCGTTGGTATGCATGTCGAGCCAACCATCGTTGTTATAGTCGCCAAAACTCACACCCATTCCTGAATGCGGACGATCATCAATCATCGCTACACCGCGATCAGCTGCTTCTTCCGTGAATTTTCCTGTTCCGTTGTTGATGAACATGTACAACTGTTTTCCACCAAGTGAGGTAAGCACCACATCTTGGTCGCCATCATTATCGATGTCGGCATACCCCACACCGTTAGTTGACGAGGTCACCTTCTCAAATACAGAGCCCTTCGTTGAGTCGACGAATGAAACCTGTTCTTTCGTACTCGTGTTCAGATACAGCAGCGGTGAGTTATAAATACGCGTCATCACAATGTCGTCGAGCCCATCACCGTTCACGTCGACTGCTGCTGCACCACCCGAAGAACGTTCAGGGTCGCACTGTCTGGCAACATCTTTTGACACTGCAGGAGGCGTGACTTTGGGAAACTGAGCGACGATGAGCTTCGGGTCAAAGAGACAGTTCGGCTCCTTGATGCGTTGACCTTGGGCAACAGTAAAGCCCACTTGTTGTGACATCTCTACGAACTTTGGCAAGGCGTCTGGTACTGCACCGGCAGAACTATTACCTCCACACGAAAATGCAACAGGTACTAGCAACAAAGTTGCTAGCACCTGTCCACATCTTTTCAAGATGAGGGTTCTCATCGAATGTTAAATCGGTAGCCCCACAAGTCGATCCATACGTTTCCTGGGTTGGTGTTGAAGCCCATGCCCGCATTAATTGCGCGGCTCCAGCCACCCCAACCGCAACGGAAGTAACGGCTCCAACGGCCACCACCCCACCAGCACTCTGGCCAACTCCAGTCCATCCATGCAGATCCACCGATATAGATGGAGATGTATGGAGCCCAACTGGTGATGGTGATGTACGAAGCGAAGTGCGTACCGAAACTGAGCTGCACGAAACCTGCGTTGATGTAGGTACCCCAGTTCCATGGTCCGGCTGAAGCGGTGAACTGGAATGAACCGTCACCGTTGATGTAGCCGTACATACGGAATGAAACACCAACAAAGTTGAGCCATGCATCGACGATGAAGTAGCTGTTACCGCGGTAACGCTGACCGTTGTACCAGGCGACGTTACCGATCTTGACCCAACCACCGGCGCTGACGCCTGGGAAGTTAATGCCTACCCAGATTGACGTGTCGAAGGTGCCATCGGCACCCACCCACATGGCACCACCACCGTTGATACCAGCAATGTTGATAGCCACATCGGCATACAAACCAGCTTGACCCGGCTCGTTCGAGATGCGGAAGTTTCCACGGCCACCACCAATACCGGCAGCGCGTAGGTCTGCTGAACCTCGCATTGTGAAGCGTGTTGTGGAGCCGCTCTTGTAGAAGTTTCCACTGAAACCTACGCTCACGGCACCCATCACGTTGATGGTGGAACTCATAGCGAATTGCCATGTGTTGCCATTCTTCGAACCACTCACACTCACTGCAGCATTGAATGCAACAAGGTTGAGGTTTCCAGAACCGGCGAAGGAGAAGTTGCCAGAGGTATCGAATGAACCACTGACGTACACCTGGCCACCAACGTCACCAGCACCAATTGACCAGTTGGCATTGAAGTCGCCATACACAAGATTCTGCGCACGACCAATGACAACGTTTCCTGAACCTGGGAAACCTCCGAGGCTCATGGGAATGTTGGTTGCTGCGATACGGAAGTCACCAGCTGCTGCCGCAACGGTTTGACCCGTACGGTTCACGATGTTCACACCAGAGCCTGCCTGCCATACGAACTGGCCACTGACCTGTGCCGAGAACACGCCACCAACAGATGCTGTTGCCGTAATAGACACTTGGTTGCCGTCGATGAATCCTGACGCCGTACCCAAGTTGTAACCGGCCATGGAGGCTGCCGCACTGAAGTCGATACGTGGTGCCGACCCCTTTGTATATGCAATGGCGAAGTTACCGTTCAGGGTAACGACACCCGCAATAGTGCGTTGCAGCTGAAGGCTTGCGTTCAATGACTGCAATTGGTAGTTCGACATTTGCATGTTCAGTGCAACTGTTGCGTCGGTACCAAGAACATTGAAATTGCCGCCAGCGACGATATTTGCATATCCCCTCAATGGCTTCAGGTTCAATGTCACTGTTGCATTACGTACTTCCAGGAATGACGGGACAATGACGAGGTTCGCAATAGAACCCGTCATGTCGAGGTAAGGCCCGTCGGTGGTATTAGCACCAGCCTTACCGCTCACCGAAACTTTCGTAGAGCCAATAGTGACGCCACCAGCAAACGAGATGTAGTTATCGGTAGGTGAAACTTTCACACCCATCCGAGTTTCGTCAAGTTTCACTGGGCCAACATTGAAGGCTCCAATAGCCATGTCGGCTTCAAGCGAGAACGGGCTCGTGCCAATTTTCGCATTCACCGTCACGTTGGTGCCGAACACTGTTCCTACGAAACCAGCTGCAACACCTGGGGCATACACCACGTTTCCAATGGTGCAACCAAATGGCGCAATAGTGATGTTCATGTAAGTAGAGGTCAGAGCACCACCAGCAATGCTTGCAACCTTTGCAGAACCTGCAGCAATGGTGGTCTTATCTGCTTGCAACGTACCGGCTTGCAACGAGAAGCACGGCTGAGTGATGTCGATGTTTGCAGCCAAACGTACGGCTACTCCCGCTTCCATACCCAATGGTGATCTCCAGCTAGCGGGCAAGATTGCTGTTGCAGCAATACCCAAACTTGGCAGCGGCATTGGTGCCGTCAGAGTAATGCCCATTTGAATTGCGGCTTCACTTAGCGTGAGGTCGTTTACTCCAAATGCGTTCTTCCATATGAATGGCCCGCCTGTTGCCTTATCTTTTCCAAGACTCAAGCTGAGGCTGATGCGGGTAGGCGCAACTGTTCCACGAATTTCTAGTGGAACAGGAGTTTCATTAGAAGCACCGGTCAACATTTCTGTTTGACCAATCAAGCTCATTGAAGGCGAAGGAGATCCACTTACTTCAAAACCAAGAGCTGTGAAGCGCATCGAGGATCCGCCCGACTTGTACATGTACCAGTTGTCTGGAGTTGGCAACATGATTTGAATTGTTGGCAACTTGCCACCCGCTAAGTCTTTGAGCGGAATAGTGATGGGCACATTGGTCAAGTTCGGTTGCTTCAACATCTCGCGCAACCAACTTGGAACATTGAAACTAGCAATGAGTACTGGTGTTGCCTTAACGATATTGAGCTTCCCTAAATCTTCAGCTCCCGCCAAGACAACGCCCGTTGCATCGTACGACGACAATGCGAAGGAAGCCTTCGACAACGTCATCCCCGGTACGGGAGTCCAATCTTTCATTCCCGCCGTAATGAGAACACCCTTTGAGCTAAACGTAGCGCCCATGCTCAAGGTAGTACCCAGCAAATTCGAACTGCCCGACACCCCAGCTGTTACGCCGCCGGCTTTCGTATAAGCAAGCGAGAAACCTGGCTTAGTAATGGTGACACCAGACGCAATGTTGATATCTGCAGTGAAGGTTGCGCTCAGGCTTGCTTCGCCCTTATTGAAACTGCCCTTCACTTCAGTTGGCCCCGTGAATCCGTTTCCAAGATCAACAAAGAGTTTCCCTTGTGCTCCAAAACCAATGTCACAAGGTGTCCCAATGTTGCAGGTCGCGTTAATGAGAACACCTGGTTCAGTGATTTTCAGGCCAGGGAACGGCACATAGTCAGTGCTGGACTTAAAGCCAATACTCATTGTTTTTACATTGTCCTTGCGGACCACGGTTCCCGTCACGCCCTTCAACGGAATGGAGAAGCCACTAAATGGCGTCCATGATGCCGTTGAGTTTTCAGGCGTTGCAACCACAAATTCGTAATTCGTTGCACTTGTGTAGTTCAAGGTAAATGGCATTAGTAGTGCACCAGTATCGGTAGCTACCGACAGTTGCCCACTACCCTTCACCGGAGCAGTCGTTGTACCACCCATGCGGATATCTAAACGATCAATCATGACGCCCTTGATTACCTCAACAGGCGAGATGACTTTTGCAACAAGGGCATACTCCCAAGGCTTTGAACTTGCAGGCCGTGAAATGGATCCGTCTATCTCAACTTTGTCTGTCTTGAATGCTGCCGTCATGCTCAATGCACCCGTGGCAAAAGTCCATGAACCAGAAATAGAGACGGGTCCGAATGTTGCAGTGCCCGTTACTTCTTTGATCATCTCTGGCATCGGAAGCGAGAAGCTCAGACGTGGCACGTTGAGTCCAAGATTAATTGAAGGCAAGTTGAGGTTCGGCAAACTTGGCGACCAGTTAATGGAAGGGATGCTGATTGATGGAGCCTTCAACATCCAAGCAAACTTGCCAATATCGAAGTCGTAGTCAAAGCCTGGCAATTTGAACTTCGGAAATACACATTCCATCAAGACACCAACACCGAAGGTCACTTCGCAAGTTGTTTTTGTACCAAACAGTTCTACTGTTCCCGACAATTTCGCCGTGACAGAAGGTTGAGCTGTCTTTGCTGGTGTTGTAGTTGCAGATGTTCCGGTTGCAGGTGCTTTCACTGCAGGAGGAACTGTGAGCACGATTGTTGGTGATGTCAACTTGACATCTGGCGAAAAGACCATGTCTGAGAACTTCGCAGTGAAGACGAAAACACCGGCGCTGTCGAGATTTGCTTCAACTGCAATACTGCTCAATGAGTCGATACCAATATCGAACCCAAGAGTTCCTTTCACGTTGAATGTCGTTGCGCACTTGGCACCTGTTGCACAATTAAATGCAGCGTTAGCAGTCACTTTTTGTATGGTGATTCCAGAGACTGGACTCCACACAACTGCCGACGACATATCCATCAGCAAACTGGTTCCCGTTGCATTACGAGTGAAAGAACCATTGATTTCGCCAAGAACGAGCGGGTCACCACCACCCACTTCAAACGATGAACTGGTTGCCCCAACCGACAGCGTCACCGCATAGTCGGTTGAAGATTTGATAGCAAAAGTTCCCTTGACCGTGAGCACGGTTCCACCTGGAACGGTGATGCCTACAGCTCCGTTTCCACTCAGTGATGGCTTGCCACCGGGAACTGTGTTACCAAAAGTGAACGCGAAGTCTGAGAGTTGAACAACACTATTCAACTCAATGGGACGCTTCACTTTTCCAGTGAGGTTGTACAAATAGCTCTTTGAAAGATCAGTCTTATCGCCACCAGCTTTATTGCTAATGGTTCCGCTCAATTCAAAGACAGGGTCAGAGAACAACGCAGCAAGAGAGAACTCGCCACTTGAGAAGTTCACTTCACCTTGAACAGCCAAGTCGCTCACTTCTCCACTAGCGCCCGTGAACTCTTTCAACGCAGCGGGCATCGCTATTGCAACTATTAAGCGAGGCACTTTGGCTGAAAGTGGTACCGCCTTGAAGGTAGGCAACGAAGGCACCTTTGGCGTGAAGCTAGAGAGATCACGTAATGACCACACAAGTTGACCTGCTTTTAGGACAGGCCCATCGGCGCCAAAAGCTGCCAAATCTTTAACATCAGCGCTGAGCAACACGTTTTCTTTGCTGAACGCTGCAGAGGCACTTACCTTTGTGCCAAATACATTCATCGAGCCCGTCATGGTGATGGACGTTGTTTGGTCTGCAGCACCCACTTTGGTGGCCTGAATAGCAAGTGAAGCTTCCGAGAGTTCTAAGCCTGCTGCAACTTCAATTGAAGCAACTTTTGCTGTGAAAGAAGCCGACTTAGCAGCAGTGTCGAAACTACCTTCAAGGCTTCCCGAACCGACTGTAGAACCTAAGGTGATTTCTGCCGTTGAACTGAGTTTCATTGCCAACGCACACGCTGCATCGGCAGCGCATTTGGCAGTGACCTCAATTGATGGCGACTTAATTTCAAGACCAGTCATTGGAGTTGAGTTACCTCCTACAACCTTGATGGCAATATCGCGCGCACCATTTACATTTGCATAAGAGCCAGATGCACTCTTCAAAGGAATTACTACATCTTTTGCCGCAGTCCATGACCCATTGGGCGTTGCTGCCGTCACCTTCAAAGAGTGATTCTTCTCATCGGTGTACGACAGTTCGGTCGTGAGTTCAAGCGCTGAAGGCGCCGTTCCAATGGTGACAGTACCTGAGCCAGTAACAACTCCTGTTTCGTTGCGCGAAGCCGACAATGCATTCAACACGAAACCTGGGGTCAAAGTGATTGGACCCTTGAGCGAACCTGAGAGGTTGACTAATACTTTTTTAGCGGTATCGGTTTTGGTGACCTTGCCTGCAAAGTCGACGGCAACGCCAAACAAGTTGACTGCATTAGTCATTGAACCATCAAGTGTGAAGGTTCCGTTTGTGGCGATTGCACCATAAACGCGAGCCGTTGGTGTTTTACCATTTGCTGGAGTGCCTGTTCCATTTGCATCGAGCGAAACTGATTTCACACCAGCCGCATCAACACTGAAACGAAGTGCTGCGCTTGAGGTGTAGCCCGAAGGCAAACTCAAGAACGGCATTGCAGCCGCAACAACTTCACCTTCAAAAGCGCCCACTGACGCACCAGCACCAGTGAATGGAATGAATAGACCAACTGCATCGGTTGCAGCAATAACGAACTGTGGCGAACCCCAATCGGCTGGGCCGGTGAAACGCGCCGTACGAATAGTGAGGCCATAACCTGATACCGAACCTGAAGCGTCAGAAACAGTGAGGTAGTTGCCAAGTGAGAACCCGGCACCCGAGAAGCTCACCTTTGAGCTTGCAAGACAAGTGCTTGAAGCCACAGTGAACTTCGTGAGGTCAAGACCGCCAATGCCAATTGCATCGAGAGTTGACTGCACACTGCTCAAAGTTTTATTTGAAGCTGCTTCAACAAATTTGCACAACGCAGCAGGAGCGCCACCTGGCTTCAATTCAAGAGCAACTTCAGCAGTGGCTTTCGCACCAGTACCGTCGGTTACAACAACTTGCAATACGGCATCGCCAAGTGCGCCAGTAGCTGCAACAGTTACTGCTGCGGCTGCGGCGTTGTTCAACGTAAGAGCCGTACCTGAAACTTGTGTCCAGGCGTAGCTCAATGTTCCGCTACCTGAACCAACAGCTGTGAGTGTGAATGCTTGTGAGGTATCAACTACAACTGGGCCATCGACGCCAGTAATTGTTGCCGAGACCACTGGGGCTCCACCTGAACCGATAACAACGGTGATGAAGTCTGTTGACTTCACACCACGCGAGTCGGTTGCTTCAACGCGCAATGCAACAGTGACGTTTACTGCAGGTGCAGTGAAACTCAATGTTGCAGCGTTAGTAGTTGCCGAAGCAATAACCGAAGGTGTTGGGCCTGAAGCCTGTGACCATGCGTACGTGATTGCACCAACACCTGTAGCCGCAGCCGTGAGTGAAACCGCTGCACTTTGTGCAACGGTGACAGACTTCGCACCAAAGACGTTGCCGTTTACTGTTACACCAGTAGCAGTAAGTGGGCTATACGTTGCATCGCCAGTTCCAGATGTTGGAGCAGTTGCGCGAACAGCGCCGCGTGCAGAAACACTCTGCTGTGGTACACGGCGAAGAACTGATGATCCAGCACCACTTGAAGTTTTGCCGGTAGGGCCTTCAACGGTAGGCAACGGAAGTACAACGACAGATGCACGTGCTGTTGAAGAAGAACCGGCTTCGGTTGCTTTCACTTCGAACAAGAGCGTGGTATCTGCAGTTACAACAGGAGCCGAGAACATTGCAGAAGGTCCATTAGGAACCTTGTTATCTGCCCACTTCACTGCTGGAGTCACAGACTTACATTCACCAGCAGATGCCTTTACATCGGCATCGGTTGTGCAGAGCTGCTTCCATGTATATGCGGCTCCGTCGCCATTGCCTTCAGTTGTCAGAAGCACAGTGGAAGCAACACGATTACCTTTCGCATCGACGATTTGGTCGATCACAGAATCTGGACCCTTGACGCTGAACGCCAATGCAGGGCGCAAGTCAACCGACAGGTTTGAACCACGTCCGGCAGCAACGTTGCGTGAAGTTCCATAGAGCGAAGCAGCCTGCAAGTTCAATGTCTTCGAGGTCTTGCTTGTTGACTGGTAGCTCAAGCTCAACGCTGGAGTTTCTGCACCAGCCTTCAATGCTGGAGTACGCGAACAAATGGTGAAACCAGATGCAAGCGAAGTACCCAAACGTGCGCACTTCCAAGACTCACCCTTAACACCAGTGATACGACCATCTTTGATACCCGGTACAACAACAAATTGAGCTTTCGCATCGGTGTCGCCACTGTTGCGCAAACTCAATGTTGCCACTGCTTGACCACCCGGACGAGGGCCGGCTGGAGCCAAGAACGATGGCACCAAATCGGTTGTATCTTCAGAAATTGCAACGGTCATACCGAAGCGAGCAATGGGCGCTGCAGGAATGCCGAGCATCGTTACGTAGACAGGCCATTCAGGTGTTCCTACTTTTGCAGAATTCGACATTCTGACGGTGAGGTTCAACACTGGCGTTGTCTTATCGGGTGCAATTGCAGTTGCGAGTTTAATTTCGCAACGTACAGCCGGGCCAGACTTCTTTGTTGCCACTGTTGTTACAGGTGCAGATGATGTTGCAGCCTTTGCCGCATCGAGCGGCGAAGCAATTTGAGGAATGTTTCCTGTTCCCGTTACACAAGCCCATTTACCAGCAGCTGAAGTATTGATTTTTTGGCTGTCGAGCGAAGCCGAGTAGCCAGCAGATTTAGCAAACGCTGGTCCGCTGAAAGTTGCAGTGCTGTCAACAAATTGTTCGAAGCGAACAATTTCGCCAGCTGCAAGTGCCTTGCTTCCCAAGTTCTTGGTGCTGAATGAATAGCTCTGACTCTGACCAATTCGGACCTTTGTTGCCGAGCCATCGGAAACAACTTTCACTGCACCCTTGTCATCGGCACGGCTGAGTTCAACACCAGGCATTGGTGCAGCCTGCGGCTGGATGACCAAGGTATGAGCAACGCGGTTTGCATCTTTGTATTTCGCAGCTTCATTATCCGAAGAAATTGCGGCGATTACTTGAGCCGTACCAGCTTCAGTGTCTTCAGTGGCACTAATGGTGAATCCAACTATTTCTGGAGTTTCTGATTCAATTTCTGGCTTCACGCAATCTTGGCCAGTTGCACCTTCACCCGCAGATTCCTCTGGAGTCGATGAGGTACATGTCCAGCCTTCAGCATCAGATGCCAAGCCTTTGAACACAAGACCTTTACGCATGCTGAGTTTGATTCGCGCATTCATTGACGGGCCGTACACCGAACGCACATGTGCGTCGACTACTACTGAGCCTGGAGGATCGATGCTGCTTTGCTCATCACGCGGAGCAAGACGAATCGTTGTGTCTGGTTCTGGAACATCGCGAACATCAATTGACAGTGTTTGGCTTGCTTCAATTGGAGTTGCATCAAGTGCAGTAGTTGAGTTTGCAGAAAGAACCCAGCTCTGTGGCTTTTCTGCAACTGGTGCTGTCTTTCCTACACGAGCGTCGATGATAAGTGGGTCGGTATAAGTACCAGGCTTAATATCGGCACCAGTGCGCGTACACGACTTGGGTGCAGTTTCGCTATCGCACTTCCAGCCTTCGCCACTAATTTTTACTTTAGTGAGAGCCAAGAATGGGGCAACAACGTTTGAAAACTTAATAGCGCCCGATTGTGTTTCCGTGCCTGTTGGCAAGAAACGCAATTCCATATGGAATGGGCCACCTGGGTAAACAGGGCCTTTAATTTTTGATTCAATGAATACACCGGCAATGCCCTGACCATTAACAGCCAAAGCCGACTTCACGCGGCGAGTTGAACCAGCCTGAACGCCAGAATCTTGTTCAACACCGTTCAATTGCACTACTGCTTCGTTGTTCTTGGTATTGATGTCGCCTGCCGTATTGGCAACTGCCGACAAGTGAGTTACTTGCTTAACAGCAGCATTGAAAGCAGCAAGATCGCCGGCTGTTGATGCGGCCTTAATTTTGTCGAGCAAGTCTGCAGGTGGAACAGGAATTACGGCGTCACTTGCAATATCGAAGCGAAGGTCGGCTTGCGCGGTTGCGGCACTTGCCAACAATGCATTGACAATTCCTTTGTCTGTTTTTTCGACAAGTACGCATTGTGTGCCTTTGCAATCCCAACCGCGATCGCCAACAACTGAGTTGGCGCCAAGTACAGGAGCTGCGTCAAGGAACTTGACGAATTTTGGTAATGATTCCAATGTGAAAGAAACAGGTGACTTTTCACCGGCAACTTCATTACCAATGTTGGTGACGTAGACAATTCCCATGTACACATAACCTGGAATGGCCGGACCTACAAGGTTTGCAGCTGCCGAAAGGTCAGAGCCGCTCTTTTTTTCGCCTTCTTCACCAGCAGGAAATTGTTTGGTATCGGGTTTTGCCTGCTCGGTGGGTGGCTGATCGATGCCGTTTTTGTCTACTGGACCGTCGTAAAGCGGCAAAACAGTGGCGTCGGTGAGCCCAGGAACTGAAGTAGTTGTGACACCGTCAGCAGTTGTTGTAGTTGTGACACCATTAGCGGTTGTTGTAGTGACACCGTTAGCGGTTGTCGTGGTTGTTGATGGTGATGTCGACGTGGTCGACGAAGAGTCAGTAGGTGCACTGGCGTTAGCTGGCATTACTGAGGTCACTCCCACCGCAAAAACGGTAAGAAGAACCGTGGCATTTCGCGTAATTACTCGGGCGTTGATTTTCATGATGCACATCCTGTTGAAGCGAAACCGGTAAGAGTTCGGGTAGTTCCTGAAGTATTAAAAACGGGGCGATACTCAGGTGTTGCTACTGCAACACGATCGAGTGCCGCACGGGCCCTAATGAGAGTTGCTGTATCTGCGCTTGCACCCGTGAGTGCAGTTGCAATTCCATCGATGAGTTGGCTTGGCCCGCCATTACGCAAAGCCGAAATGCAATCGCTTGTTGACCAGAGTGTGTTTTTCCACTTCAGTTCAGCAACTTTCAAAGACACGTTCTTGCATGTTGATGCAGTTGTGCCGCTGCACGACAACATGAAGTCGCGAATTGCGTTTCCTGTTGCAGCAGAATCGTTGGTCTGATCACCAAGAAGGAACTCGACTCCCCAACCATTTCCAAGGAAGGCTCCGACTTGTGGAGCAGTTGGGTCGAGGCCACGGATGGACTTAATTCCCGAGCCCTTCAATTTTTGCGAAGTGACTTCTTTAATGATGCTCTTTGCCTTAGCGGTAATGAACGCACAGTTGTCACATACCAATGAACCCGCCGATGTGGTGCTGATGGTCCAACGCAAAGTCATTGGAGTAGTTGTTCCTACCCACTCGGCTTTTGTAACGGTGAGCACACCAGCAGAGTCGGTGTTCCATGTTGCACTTACTGCACGAGCAGCGTTGCCGGTGAGTGATGCCTCTGCAGGAAGAGCAGGACGCGGTGCGCCAAGTGCGTTGTCGCTAGCTAAGTACGTTGCTTGAAAGTTGCCTGGGTCGGTTACCGCTACGGCAGCAGGAACAGGAACAGGTGTCGTTGCTGGTGTTGTTGCTGGTGTTGTTGCTGGTGTTGTTGCTGGTGTTGTTTCCGATGTTGAGGTGTCGCCGCCAGCGGAACCTTTCGACGGAAGCGTTCCCGAAGATGCAGTAGTAGTGGTGGGGATGACTGCCGCGTTCTTCTGGAACAAAGTAGTTGGCGCACCTGACTCATCGGAACTTGAACCGCCACACGATGCAACTGCTACAAGAGCAATTGCCAAGATGGCGCACTGAGTGACACGGGATCTCATTTAGCTTCTCCACATTTTTCGGAAACGAACTTGTTAATAGATTCAGTTGCAGCATCAATGTCGGGTGTTGCGTATTTTGCAACTACTGCGTCGAATGAGTCGAGCGATGGGTCGCTCTTGAGCGAATCGGCCATTGCTTGTGCAGCTGCAGCAACTTTGTCGGCAGCAGATTTGATTTCAGTTGGTGCTTTGCTTGCGGTGTCACTCAAAGCTGCAGCAAGTGCATTGATCTTTGTGGTGATTGCCGCAGCATCATCAGTTGATTCAATTTGAGGAAGGTCAGAATCATTTGCACTAGCCGTTTCACAAAATGCCGTGTAAGACACCTCGCCAGTTGCGGTGGTGGTATCGGAATCGCTCGATGTGTCTTGGGTCGACGAACTGCTTCCTCCACAAGCCCCTAAGACAAGCAACGCCACAAGTGGCAAGCCCCGTTTGATAGTGCTTCGCATGGAAAGTAACCGCTG
>Ga0315909_10005125_pt1 | contig 15181 bp, 5 predicted proteins | sample LakEriMetagenome_11_FD_203527 | JGI IMG/M metagenome (GOLD analysis project Ga0315909, IMG submission 203527) | Freshwater fungal communities from buoy surface, Lake Erie, Ohio, United States - Buoy 2 MA125 | ecosystem: Environmental > Aquatic > Freshwater > Lake | place: USA: Lake Erie, Ohio...
AGTACAAAGATTTGGCCATGCATAAAAACAAAAGCTTTTTGATTATTCCTAAAGCTTTACATGCATATTTTGTAGATGGAATAGATCCTGAAGACTTTATGAAAGCTAACACAGATATATTTGATTATTGTGGTGGTGTTAAGATTAAAGGAGACTGGTCATTTCATTTCCACAAGGTACACCAGGGAGAGTATCAAGATATTCCTCTACAACATACTATCAGATATTATGTATCTAATAGTGGTGGTAAAATTGTTAAGAAGAACAATGAGGACATGCGGGCTATACAAGTAGAAGCTGGCAAATGGATGCAGACCCTTATGATTGATTATGAAGAAAAAGAGTTTGAGGAGTATGATATTAATCTCAAGTATTACCTAGAGAAAGTAAGAAAGGAAATTGAGAACCTTGAACCAAGTACAAACCAACTAACTTTATTTTAAAATGCCAAAGAAAATTAAAGAATGTAGTAAGGCGCACTTGATTAGTGTGCCACTACCAGATCATGGAGATACTTATACAGTAATTAGCCATGAGTCAGTTATTGATTATGCATATACAGAACTAGCTAATGCTGGTTTTGGAATTGTATCTGAAGAGTACAGAGCTACTGCAGATGGTAATATTGCACAAGGTATATACAGACTTCAGTATCAGAATGATCCTGAGTTATCTATGATGTTTGCTTGGACTAATAGTTACAACAAACAAGTTAGATTTAAGTGTGGAGTTGGTGCATATGTGAACCAGATTGGCACCACCATGGTGTGTGGTGACATGGGTAGCTGGGCCAGAAAACATACTGGTACAGCAGATGAAGAGACTGTAGCTACAATTAAAGAACAGATTGCTAATGCTCACATGTATTATGATCAGTTAGTAGCTGATAAAGATGCAATGAAAGAAATCAAGATGAATAAGAGAAAGCAAGCTCAGCTTCTTGGTATTTTGTTTGCTGAATATCAGATACTTACTACCGAACAAGCTAGTATTGTAAGATCACAGATGGATAAACCAACACATGTGTTTGAAGACTCTAGTAGTCTATGGGCTTTCTATAACTATGTAACTACTGCTTTACAATCTTCTCATCCAAAAACATGGATGGAGGATCAGAGAGTTCTTCACTACTTTATCTCTAGTGTAAACAACTTTTCTAAACCACTTCCAATTCAACCAGAACCTGCAGTTAATGATGAGGAAGAAAAAGTTATTGACCCATTGTTGAATAACTATGGTCAGCCTGAGAATCAAACTAATCTTTTAGTTCAGATTGAAGAAGCTGAGCAAATTGAAGCTGAAATTGTTCAGGCTGCATTAGCAACTGAAGCTCTTGAAGAAACAGTAACTTATACCGATCCTATGGGTAATACTTTTGAAGCACCAGTATTTGACACTATTGATCTTAATAAAGACACCAAGATGTCAGTTATGATAAATCCATGTTCAGCACATGACTCTGAGCCTACAGATGAGTGGATGGATAGTATTGATGAAGCTGTTGAATTAGATGTTCCAGTTAAATCTTTAACACCTACATTTGCAGATGTTCAATTATTAGAAGCTACTGAAAATTCAGAAGGAGAATCTATTAATGCTAATCTTGATAATTTACCACAAGAAGCAAATGATTTTGACTTTGACTTTTCAGAAGAAGAAGATGATGATTCAAGTTTTTTCTGATTAATAACAAACAATAATCAACTAAAGGGGTACAGAAATGTGCCCCTTTTTTTTTAAATTTGAACTATGAAAGAACAATTAAAAGCAGTAGAAGAGTTCCATAATGCATTTGGACAAAAAAATGGTAAATGGCCACAGCCATTAAGTGAACATGAGTTTAATCTCAGACACTCATTAATGAAAGAAGAGAATGATGAATACTTAGAAGCTTGTTTTAAGAATTCACTAATAGAAATTGCAGATGCATTGGGTGATCAATTATACATCCTATGCGGGACTATTCTTAAGCATGGTATGCAACATATCATAGAAGATGTATTTAATGAAATACAAGCTAGCAATATGAGCAAATTAGGGGATGATGGCAAGCCTGTCCTCCGTGAAGATGGTAAAATTTTAAAAGGTCCTGGATATTTTAGGCCAGACTTAAGTAAGTTTATTAAAATAGAAGATGGAAACACTAAAGTGCTTTGAGTGTAAAATAGAAAAGCCTTTATCTAAGTATGCTCCTAACCGTAGAAAGTATCAGATTAAATCTAATAAAGGAATGTGTATAGTATGCAAAAAATGCTGTTTACACAATGCCATTACTAAATTACAAGTAGTCAGATATAATTTTGATGAAAATAAATTTGAGATAATTAAGTTCAAAGATGCTAATGAAGCAGTAGAATTTATCAATAAAGAAGAAGGGGAGTATTAACTCCCCTTTTTTTTATCTAAAGAAACTTGATTCAAATGCTTTTACTGCCTGCTCAGGCTCTATATTGTAACCTGATTGACCCATAAGTTTTAAAAAAGCTGCCCATGCTTTGTTATCACCCTTTTCCCATACTCCAGTTTCTCTTTTATATTCTTCATTAATATTCCAAGGTAGTACTTGATTTATAAACTTAATAAGTCTATCTACAGTACTAGTCATTGCTGTAGGGGATCTGAAGATACGGATAGCATCTATAGGATTTAAATAAGAGGCTGTTTCAGACCTCATTCTAATTGTCTCATACAGCATGAAGTTATATACATAGTTATCTTGGATAGGATCTCTCTCATCATCATCAGGATTTACCAGAATTTGTGATAGAATAAATCCTAAGGTTGCAAGACCAAGAATAAGACCAACCTCTGTTAATACTTTTCTAATTTGTGCTTTTTGAAACGGTGTATAGGTTGACCAGTTTTTAATTATGTTGTACTTATATTGTTTTAAATCTGACAAAAGAACATCTGCAAAAGTTCTATAGTAACCTTCTGTTGGAGTACCAATTTCATGGTCCATTGAGGCTCTCTTAAATCTTCTTTTATATCCTGGAGCAACATGCTTTCTATACATTAGAGCTAAGCGTCCTACAGATAATTTTTGCATTACACCCTTATCAAAGTCATTATATACACCGTTCATGTATTTATTAATACCATGAAGTCTAGCTTGGATATCTTGTCTATGGGTTTCTGTAAATTGGATGTATACAGTATCCCCATTTTGATCTTTTTCAATAACTCCGTTGTTGTCTGTTTTAGCAATCTTAATCTTACCTTGAATATCTTTTACACCATATGCATTGTATGCTTCAAGCAATGAAGTCTCTTGATTTTTCTGAACATCTAATACTTTAATAGAATCTAATAATGCACACATGGTAGATGCCTGAAGTTCATATTCCCCAAAATGCATGTTAAAGAATAAACTATCAGTTCTAATTAACTTATTTAAAGTTCCTTTAGATACATTTCTACCGTATTGATCTTTAAAGTTACCTTGCATTGCATCATATAACTCTACAAGTTGTCCCAGTGTACTCTTTGGAGCCGGTAATGTAAAATCATTTAATACTCCAGGTATATTTTTAGCAACAAAAGCTTTACCTCTAAGAACATTTCTACCAGTAAAGAATTGACCTCCTGCAGCTTCAATTGCTAATTGAATATTACCTTGCATATTGTTGGCAACACCTTTAAGTAAGTCAGCAGCCAATGATGTTAATGCTGATAAGCTCATTGCTGTGTTGGTAATTTTGGTAAAGGATAAACCTCCCCAAAACTCTTCAGCTTTTTGCATCTCACCATATACAACCATGTTAATAAACTCATCTAAATGTTTTTTAGAATAGCTTTCTCCATTTTGGCGGAGAAATTCTTCATAACCCATCTTATTTGCAAATGCATCCAATACAGCTTGCCCTCTACTATTTGTAATTGGAACCTTGCGGGCACCAATCACAGCTTTCATCATTGATATCTCAGAGTTTACACTATTCATAGCCTCATACTTATTGGCCATTGAACTAAATAAAAGAACAGATGAGGCAAAGTCATACGTTACTACATTTGGCTCCATCCTTTGTGTATAGTAAATAGGTAAAAATCTTACGTCTTCTTCTGATAAGTTTCCTAATTGGAATTCTGTATCATAGTTCTGCATACTAAAAGCTTCTTTAACTCGGCTTGCTAAAGCATCTTTAAGTCCATTCTGCATTAATCTTTCTAAGTTAGACTTTTCAACAGAAGGAACTGTATATCCAGGTCTTTGTGATTCAGGAAGTTTTTCTTGAGCCTCAAAATAAATTTTAAGAAGTTTCTCATGATACCTACCTTTTTCATTAATAGGAACATCATTCTGGTTATACATTGCTTTCCACTTGCTACTGATATATTTATCAGCAGGCACTGCTAAGTCTTTTGCGTATATAACTTTTCCATTAAGATTTAAGACATTACTTCTTTGCCATTTCTTAAAGTCTTCTTCAGATATGATACCACGGTTCATATCTTTCATCTTTTCCTCAATGATTTTTTGTCTTTCTGATTCCTCTTTTGGAACAGTGTTGTCAGCTAACCATTGGTTTCTTTTAGTCCACCAAGCACTAATTGCATCTTTCTCAGCTTTAGTTGCTTTTTCACCAACTTTTTCTGGTATAGGTCCAAGAGCTTCATACATCTTTCTTTCAGCAGCTTTGAATGCGTTAACATCATACTTTTGAACAAACTGTACTTCTTGTATTGTAGTTACTGAACCATCTTTATTATATATTGGGATATCTACTATATCAAATAAACCCTCATTAAATTTTTCAGTGTTATCTGCCGAAGCTGGTGCAGTAGCTTTGTACTTAAGAAATGCTTCAACAAGCTCATCTCTTGTTTCAATATCCTGCATTCTAGCAAATTCTAAACTACTTTTAATTGACTTGGCAAATAATGCTAATGCTCCATCAGAAGATGTAATAAGAGGAGAAATAAGAAAGTCAAAAACAGTCTCATCTTTATAAGCCATCTTTAGAATTTTTGTCATAGACTCTTCATCCACATTAAAGGTTTCAAAGAGCTTAATTCTTTCTTCTATTTTTTTAATGAGTTTTTCTTTTCTGGCATCTTTCATTTTAGGGTTTGCCTGAATCTCTACAATTTCATTTTGCATTCTTGTAATCTCATCTATAATTGTAGAGTCTTTAAGAGTAGACTTGTATGAAACTAAGAACTTAGCTAACATAGGAATAGCTTCAGTTATTACTTTCTTTTTTACTTTGTCTCGGATAGCAATAGCTTCTGTAATCATTTTTTGTGGAGTCATTGGACCAGTCATTTCTTCCATTCCTGGAGGCATTTGAAAGTAATCCATGATATCTGCAGAGTCTATCTCATCTAAAATAGAATAACCATTAACAAAGTCATTAATTGCTGTAAGCTCTGATAACACTTCTTTATAATTCATATTGTCTTTATTAGACAACAGTGCACCAAATCTTTTTTTAATTTGCTTTGCTTTCTTATAGGCATCATCAACAAAAAGAGCAATAGACTCTACACCTTCTGCAGCATTAATAGCTGACTCAAGGTCTTTGAGTTTCTTTCTCTTATACTTCTGATTCTCAATCTTCTTTTTATTTATAATTTCAATTTGTTTTGCCAAATAGATTTTTACTTTTTGAACTAACTCACTAAGATCTTTTATAGGCTTAGTTTTTTCTTCATCTATTTCATTGAAATCATCATCAAACTCTTTATCAGAAGTATAATCATGAAGGTCATCATTTTCTTCATAACCTTCTTCCACCCAGATTTCTTTTGCTCTGTTTTCTATTTCCTCTGCACTACTAAGACCAGGAGTTCTTAATGCTTTACTATAGCATCTTTGCCATTCTTTACTACTTTTATTAGGACATCTCATTTTAACACAAAGCTTTTAATAGGGTTTCACTAATTTTATTTAAATCTTGTTCTGTTTCTGCATACCTCAAGTCCTCATAGATGTCTGCCATATCAATACCTTTTTCTGCAAGGTATGAATCAATATGTTGTTGCTTAATCATTTGCATGATTGATCTAAACATTTTATCTCTTCTTGCTTCATTAATAGGAGTGGTCACTTCTTCCGGTTCTGGTACAACAGTTCCAGTTTCTAAATCAATATTTTTTAAAAAAGTCATGTTGTTTCCAGGATACACTAAATTGTATAATCCATTTGCATTTATCACCCACTTAAATGTGTCTACTACAAATGCTTTAGGTTTTTGACCATTGTTTCTTTCAACCAAAGACTTATAAGTATCCATACTTTTAGTGATCTCTGGTGTATCATAGGTATCTTCAGGTAAATTATCATCTTCATCTTCCTCAGGCTTTACTTGAGGAGTAATCTCAACTACTACTGTATTACTATTCTTAGTACCTCTTAACGTAAATATTTCTGGAAACTCTTTGTAAAGACCTTCCATAATTTTTAAATTGGGCTCATATACAGTTTTTAAAGTTTCTTGCGTAAGAGCCTGGGATCCGTTGTATAACCAGCCTGTGGTAATAAAGTATGTTCCTTTGTATTTACTGATAACACCTTTGAGTAAATGTTTAATTGCATCTTCAGACATATAAGGATTAATCTTCAATGCTCTTCTTATATTTTTACTAATATTATTCTTTTGCTCAGTAAGCCAAAACTTAACTTCAGTGTTTGTAGGAATATAATAGTCTGCATTTTCTCCACCTTTGTTTAGCGGATAGCTACGCACAAAAGCTTCAGCCAGTGCATCTCCGTAGATGTTAGCTAAAGCTTTGTATCCTTTATCTGATTTATTAATACAACTCATTACAATTTACATTTTAGCATTTCAATGTAATCCTCAACAGGTTGATTGAATGGTATGTCATTGTAGGCCTCAATCAACTCATCTAAGTTACCTAATATATTTTTTTGTTCTTCTGTCAGTCCATTATAAAAATCAGTAATTGCCTCAGTTGGTAATGACTCTACAGTAGCACCTTCTTGTGTTGTTGACCTTTTACCATTATTGCTATTTGGATCCGCCACTCTAAATGTAAAGTTTAATCTCCAGTCATCAGTTAAATTTAGACCACCTTTGAAGCCTTTATTTACATTTGAATTTTCAAGATTAATAGGACCAAGATCTGTCTTTCCATTAACATTAGTTACGGTATGTGAGATTAATCTTGATGGTCCACCAAAGCTTATAACATCACCACTGTTCAGATTAATTTTTTCAAGCTCATACTTATCAGCAGGGTTACCTGATATCCAATCGTTTGGTGTATTAGCAAAAGTAAAGTCTGCGTTTGCACCAATAGATACTGAGATAATATCTCTATCTAAGTTTCTATGATCTTCAGTTACATCAGTATGCCATCCAAGAGTACGTCCTGAAGGATATAGATTAATGAGTACTGTATCATAGTCACCCATATCTTGACCGGTTATCTTTTCTAAGATGGCTTTAATGTTTTGTGGGATAGGTACAATTGGTGATCCATCTAAGTTAGTTGGGTAATAATGATACCCCCAACGTCCTGTACCATCTGAACCTTTTACAACAGCTTTTTGACTTACAATATTTCTATTATAATTAGAACCTCTATTATAAGCTTTACCAGTTTTATCTGCAACAAGTTCAGGACTCCATTCAAATTTACCTGCAGATGCCATTACATACTGAGGGAAAGGATTGTACCCATGTTTTTCTAGAATAGACTTACCAAACTCATAGAATTCTTTTTGTTCTTCTTTAGAAAGAGCGTTTTTGAATAATTCTAATCCTGCTTGAATCTCTATACTTGCAGTAGGTTGAGTAGTGAATTTTTTAACAAACTCTTTAAATCCTTCTATATCTTGTTTATTTCCTAATATATGAATTTGTTCTGGTTCAAACGCAACTCCAATTTCATTTGGAGTAATAATAGCGTCATAACCTTCCTCCACAAACTTATCTTTATAAGTTTGTTCTAGACTATCATATTGAAGACTATCTTTTTCTATAAAAGGATTTTTAAAATTTAAAATTAAACTTTTTGTTTTATCACCAAAAATACTAGTAGTTGGTTTGTAGTAACTAAAATAAATTACAGGACTTTCTGTGGATTTAGACAAATCAAATTTTTCAAAATCTTCTTTTCCTTGATGATAAACAATATCTTTTACTTTACTATCAGGAAATATAGTATCTAAGTATGCTGAATACTGTTGTGGTGTACCTATTGAAGCTAACTCAGTATTAGATTCAAATAGTTCTGATACTCCTGGTTTAACTTCACCTACTGGTTGTACTGTAGGTTGAGAGAATGTTTTAGTATATACATCTCTAATAGCTTGTTTACCAGCTTCATTGATTTCTCTAGTACCAATACCTGCAAAGTTCTTTGTAAGAACCGGAACTTCAGATTTAGACCATTCACCATTAAGATTCTTATACCATTGATTTCTTACTTGATCAAATACATAAACTGGTTTACCAGCTTGTATAGCCATTTCCACAGCATATCCTGTACCACCTTGTACCGCAAACTTAAGAAGCTTTCTTGGTTCATTAGATTTTTCATCTCCTTTCCAAATATCACCTTCTTTACCTAATGTACCAATTGCAAATACAGCATCGGAATTAGCAACTTGTGCCCAATTTCTGATCAGTCTCTGATCTTTCATTGTAGTGTACTTATACCCCCACATCTGTTTAGCAGCTTGAGCAACTTTACTTGCTCCTTCTATAGCTATTGGTAAATCTGTAATATCTTCATTTCCTAATGGTGCATTACCTGGTCCTTTTACTCCGGTATAGTAATGTTTATTATTTACCATTCCAAACTCTTTACCAATAATATCCCATTGTGTATCTGAACCAGCAGCACCACCCGAATGGTTTGTATAAGTTGATAAACCTGTAGGTTGATTTTGTGGTTGATTTCTAAATTTATAACCATCGTTTATTTTAATAGCTTCTCCAGATTTTACTAAACTTTCCCATAATCTTTTAGCATTTTCAGAAATTCTTCCAAGTGAGTCAGATTTTAATTCTCCATTTAATAGTTCTAAATTTACTTTTCTATAAATAGATTTTCCTAACCCTTTATTTCTATATTTTTTATCTATTTCTATACCATCTATATATCCATAATTATTTAAATCTAATTTACCAATGATTTCTTCTTTATACTTTATATTGTAATAATCGTGTGTACTTGTATTATCTATATATTCAAATTGAATATCTTTATCAATAGGTTGAGTAGATGTACCTGGTTTTTCAATAAAGTCTTTTAAGTTTTCCCAGTCATTATCAGTAAACTCATCAAAAGCATTTTGCAATCCTTTTTCAGGTGATGTGTAGTCTTTTGGATTTACTACATAGTTTTTATAATTAGACTTAGTATTTAAAATAGTAAAGATCTGATCTAATGTAGCAGTGCTTAAGTTATTAGATAGAAAAGATGCTGAAGCAGTTTCCAAGATGGCCGTAAAGTTTTGTGGGTCTAATACTTTATTGAAGCCAAGTTTACTATAACCAACGCCATGTTGATAGAACATCATCAATGAGAAATTCTTAAATACATCCGTAATCTTTTTATTATCAGCTTTTTCTTTTACTTTATCCGAGCTTCTAACTTTTCTTACTGTAGGGTCTGCAAGTTGAATTAAATTTTTATAATACTCTGTAGCATCTGCAGCGCTAAGTGAACCTCTATCATTAAGTTCTAATACATTAACTTCTTTTTCAAATTTAGCTGGTGCTAATTGTGCAAGAATAGGATAGTTAAACTTAATATTTTGATCTTCAAACTCAGAAATAGTATTCATAACCAAGTCAGTATATGAATACTTAGTAGTACCCATGATAAATGCTCTGTTAAAGCTATTCATCAAGGCTCTTTGAGTTATGAAGCTATCAGTTTCTTCTTTGTAAACACTTTTTAAATATTCTTTTTCAACAATAAATTTTAAGTAGCTTGCAAATGTTGGAAAAGGATTTTCACTTGGAAGGAACGTATCTTGATTAGTATTTTTAAAGCTATCTAGTGAATTATTTCCTGCAAGGAAAATTCTTGCTTTATAATCATTCTCAGCTTTTTCAACATTAACATTAAATCCTTTATCAGTAAGTACTACAGCAGGACCTTCTTTAACTTGATTGATAGGATTGCTATGAATTTGATTAGGTAACAATACAGGTTGACCATTCTCATCCGGATAGTTAGACATTGTATTTTGATAGATATAGTTTACTACTGCATTATTATATGCATTTGTAAATCTTTCTTGACCTTTAATGCCAGCACCATACTTTTGAGCAATAGCTTCTTTGTTCTTAGTAATTCTGTTATCAATATAATTTAATATTGTATCATTAAGTCTTAAAGAGAATAATGGAACTGTTAAGTCTAATATTAAATCACTTTTGTAGAATGAAGATAAAATTGAGTTGTTTCTTAACCTATTCAAGAAATTTTTATCAACCTTAGATACTTCAGACAACATAGTTAAAGCATTGTCTCTTTTCTTAACATGTAAGGTAGTATCTAACAATCCAGTATCAGGATTGAATGCCATCTCTAAGGCATCCATTCCACTAAATTGTTTTTCTAGCTGAATCATACGTAACAAAATAGCCAAATTTTCAATAGTTGGCTGAGCACCCTGTCTAATTATATCTTTTAATTTCTCTTCAGTAAGTAAAGCATCTTCACTTCCAAAAGCTCTTGTCCATGCAGCTTGACCAGCATAGTAGTAATTATCATTGTTAGCAATACCTGAACTTCTTTTATAGTATTCTTTTTGTTGTTCAAAAGGTACATTTTCAACATACTCTCTAATCTCAACAATTTTATCTAATGGAAAGTCTTTGCTTTTAAACATTCTCTTTCCAGTAGCTAACATTGGTTTACTTACCTCATCCCCCTCAAATAAAGTAAATATGTATTTTTTATTTAAGTCTTGTTTCTGTAACATATCAGTTACATCCATAAGTCTTCTATCATTTGCATAGTTTGCAAGCTGTTTTACAACATCTTCAGATAAACCATCTTTTACCATTTGATTAATGGTAAGTCTGGCAGCTGCAGATTTAACTTGATGCTTTGGTACAGAATCCGTAAGTAATTTAGATGTTGAGCCACCTAAGTATATTTGATTATCAATATAAACTTCAATGATAGGATTATTAATAAATGCAAAAACCTCAGGTATACTTGCACCAGCTTCAATTAAGTGGTTAATTGTAGTTATAGCCTCTTTAACAATTTTTAATTTATGCGGAAATGGATTGTTTGCACGGTCAAGAATACCTTGTAGACCATGTGAAAATATATCACCAATTTTTTCTCCGTCAACATTATTTTCATGAGACAAGGAAACAATATCCTCAAGATTAGCACCTTTTATTGATTGATGCTTGATAGGCGTTACTACTTTATATTCAGCGTCTAGCTCATCATATTTTTTAGTCTCATCATTCCAGATAGTTGCTTTATAAGTTGCAGGCATAACTGCGCCAACACTCTTAAATAAGGTATGTACTTTGTTTTTCTTAGCTAAAATACCTAACGGTAAGTTTCCTGAAAGCATTTGCTCATGAACTGCTAAGTTGTATTCATCATCAAAAACTCTTGAAGGGCTCATTACTTCATCACCATCAATGTTTAATCTTACAGGTTCTTGATGAGCATTTTGTTTGAAATTGTAACCCTTTATATAATCTTCATAAAATTCAACTTGGTCTTCAACTAAGTATGTATTATTAGGCTTAGTCAAAGCGGCATAGTTATCAGGCAATGATAAGATTGCTTTAGTACTATTGATTAATTGATTTTGTGACCATTTTTTATACTCATTAATCAAAGACCCTGCACTACGGAAACCTTTAGCTTTTCTTTCTTTTAATGTAGCTTTATTAGCTTTTTTAACAAGAGTTCTAAGTTCTTCTATTGACTCGGCTGGTTTTTGTGGAAGTGTACCATCTGAATTAATATTAGGAAGCATGAAGAAGATCTTATCTACGTCAAAGTCAGAACCTGCTTTAGCAACGATTTCTGTTGGCACAATTACTGTATTACCTACTGATGCGTCAAGGAAATGCCATACTTCAGCAAACTCCATTGAGTTAGGGGCATCCGTTGGGATTCTTGGACCAGTAATAGTAATCAAGTCTCTATTTTCTTTTAACCAATCTTCATTTTGTATTAGAGCATTTAATCTATCTCTGTTTCCAATAGGTTCCCCGTCAGGATGTTTAAGTTTAAGGATGTTTAGAAAATCACCATTTAATGCAAGAGCAACTTTCATAGCTTCTGTAGGTAATCTATTACCATCTTTATCAAAAGATGTTCTATAGAATGGTAAGTTATTAGTACCTAAAAGTTTTTTAATCTCTTCTTCATCTTTTAATACATTAAAACCATTGTCCCAAATACCATTATAGAAAGTAGATGGTGCTTGTACGAGTGCTTCACCTTTAGTTTTTTGTTTAATTACACTCTTCTGAATACGGTTAACAATGATTTTTTCAATAGTATCCGCCTGAGGGTGAATAGAAAAGTCCATTGACAAATTACCTGTTACTCTGGTATCAAGTAATGTAATAAGGTGGTCTGGTATTTCTTTTGCTCCTAATTCTTCTCTGATAAGTTCAATAAATTTATCTAACTGACCTGTGTAAGTTTCTGTTTTAGGATCATACTCATAACCTATTTTATTAAGGAGTTCAAGTTCTGAGATATCTGTGTAGTTACCAACTGCATTAATGTAGTCATCAACAATCTCTTTGTGATCTGAGTTAATAATCTCCCCAACATCAAACATACCGTCTAGTAATAGTACGCGTTTTTGTGTAGGGTAGCTTATTTCTTTCTTAAGTTTAGAAGAAACCTCAGTTACATCTTTTAAATACTCTAAGTGAATTTGATTAAGTCTTACAGGGGCATCTTTAGAAACAGCTTTTTCTTGACTATCTGGTGCAAAAATGTTATCAAAGTTACCATCCATAGTAAGTGTAGATACTTTTGACCCTGAACCAAATGCATAGTATTGCATGTTAGACTTTAACATCTTTAAGTGCAAGTCATACAATGCGGTTCCTGGCTTTGCAACTGTAGGAATAATTGGCGTTACAGCAAACTTATGCATACCTGTTGTTGCAATAGGTGCATTAGCAATAGAACCATAGTAATGTAATTTATAGATAGGGAAGAACTCTTTAATTTTACTTGAGTCAACATCTTCTCCATTTATAATTTGTTGGTATAATGATTCTTGTGCAACAGACCATTTGTTATTCATAAACCTTAATGTTCTATATGCATCAAGGGTTATAAATGCACCACCATCAGACTCGGTCATTTTCTTGTATGCCTTAGCATCTTTAGCCAGTCTTCTTTCAACTTCTTTTTTAAGCTTCTTAGGATCTGAAATTACTTTAGATAAATCTTTTCTGTATTTTTCTTCCCATGCATCAAGCATGTCTTGGAGATAAACAGATGTTCTTTCAGCATCAGCAATAACTCCGGTGTTAAGTTTACCTTCCATTACAAACTGATCAACTGTTGGATCATTTAATTCTTTAGCAAGTTTAGCAGCATACGTGTTCTTATTGAATACATTGTTAATAAACTTATGCATGTATTCATCATTCAAGAAACCATCACCATCTGAACTAGAACCTGGAGCACGTTTAGAAGCAGCTTGTTTATCATGGTTAAACTGTGAAAGGTCACCATTGATTAAATTAAATGTTTCAAACTTATGAATCCAGTCATTATACAAGTATGCTTTAAGCAAAGCATAGTCTATTGCTTTTTCTTGCTGTACTTTTATTTTATTAGGATCAATGCCAAGTTTCTCATATAGTTTAGGATCAATGAAAGATAGTTTAGAAAACTCATTCTTATATAATGACTCTACTTTTTCATCAAAGTAGTCTACAATATCCTTTTGGATTTTTAAGAAGAGCTCTTGGTTGTTTCTAATAAAAGTAGGTAAGTCAATTACAGGGTCATTAGCTAATTTATATAAATCAGCTTTTGTATCCTTTCTTAGAATATTATCAAAGGCTGTGAATAATTCTCCAGCTCTAACAATTTTTCCAGATTTAGATTTAACAACCTCTCTGTTATAACCCTTTATTGTTAAAAGGTCATTAGGATTTTGTTTGAAGTATCTGATTCTATCAAACTCAGCAGCAATGTAGTCTAAGAAGTAACCACCAACAGCAACAATCTCACCATCAGTAAGTTTTTGTCCAGGCTTGGTAACAAACTTAGACATGTCAATGTAGAGGTTTTGATCTACACCATTGGTAATACCATTCACTACAACTTTTGCTTTACCTCCAAGTTGTTTAATACCAAATGCTGATTTTTTTTCAGCATGGCGGATAAACTCAGCAATACCTTTTAATCCAAAAGTGTGAAGGTTTTGGAAGAACTTTCCTGTTTTATCTAAGTCAGCAGTATTAAAACCATCTATACCAGATATTTGTGTACCTGCAGGAGTTAAAAACTGAATAGATCTATTACTTTTCTTTTCAAAGTCTTCTGTCTCTCCAGTTGTATCAAACACTGCAGCTAAGAGCTTTGATCTTAATGTAAAGAATGATTTACCTGGTTTAAAGTGTGACATGTATGAATACTTAGGATCTGTCCATAAGTCGGCAAGATTCTCAACAGTATTTAATGCATCAATTGTAACACTAACTTGGCTGTGATTTACATTTTCATATGCAATGTTTCCATCAGGAAGTAATACACCCGGGTTAGCATTTGCATAACCATATTTAATCTGTAACTCAGCAATCCTTTTTAGGATATTTTTTTCTGCTACTTCTTTCTTAAAAGTTTCTAAAATTCCTTTAGGTACCTCAGTTCTAAGAATAGAAATAGGATTATTAATAAACTTAGTTAAGTACTCTTTTTGTACATCAGTACTTTGTGGGTTATCCTGAATCTTTTTAAAGTCTTTTACAATATCATAGAAATATTGTAATCCATAATATTCAGTATCATTATCAAGTGCTTCTTTAATTGCAGGAAGATTGTCTAGCTTTATTCCTAATGTTGCTGCAAATTCCATAGACTTTGAAAGATCTAACTCACCTGGGCTCTTTTTATTTTCAAAGTCATTAACAACATTAGTTAAGTTTAAGATAGCTTGATTAACATCATTCTTTGAAATGTATCTTCCAGGATTGCTACTTTTAAATAAAGCCTCAAATTTTCTAATTGTCCCATC
>Ga0315909_10005126_pt1 | contig 15181 bp, 10 predicted proteins | sample LakEriMetagenome_11_FD_203527 | JGI IMG/M metagenome (GOLD analysis project Ga0315909, IMG submission 203527) | Freshwater fungal communities from buoy surface, Lake Erie, Ohio, United States - Buoy 2 MA125 | ecosystem: Environmental > Aquatic > Freshwater > Lake | place: USA: Lake Erie, Ohio...
CCGACAGCTTTGGAAACCCGTTATTAAGCGCGTTCGACAACAGTGTAATACCTAATTTTATTTTTGACAACTCGCCTAACGAAAACTATAGAGTGTATGTATATAATACAGACGTGTCTCCTGGTAGCGTTACATTTAACTTCTCTTAATTATGCCACAAGTAGACGTAGCCTACGGCCTCAATATATTAACTAGCGACCCTTTTGATGGAAGGGCGGTAAAAAGCACCGTCGTAGACAGGGACGCGATACCCGCAACCTCCAGACACGACGGCTTGTTTTGCTATGTAGTTAATGAGCAAAAAACATATCAATTACGTGGAGGAATAACTAATAGTAATTGGGTAGAAGTAGATAAAGATAATAATTTAAATGATTTTTATTTTGACGACGACCTTTTAACTGTAGGAACAGGAGGAACTGCGTTAGCCGGCTCTACGACTCCAGTGATAACGGACGCAGCGGCCAATATACCAGTTGGCAATTATCTTGGTTATGTTTATTCTTCTAGCGGAACAGCTCCAAGCGCAAGCACTGGAATCCGACCAAACATTGGTGGAGTTATTCCTTTCAGTTTAAGGGTAGATAAGTGCACTATTAAACTTCTTGTAAGGTGGCAATTCCAGTCAATACCAGTAGTTGCTGAAAACTTTGAGTTAGTTACTGGTATATCGGTCGGCGGCGCAGTTGGCGCTGACAATGGAGCTGCCATAAGGCTTGTTTCATCAGGAGGGGTTCCAGTTTTTCAAGCATGGAACAGGAATGGAGTAGTAACCGCTAATCCTTTTTCCATGACGCCTACTATTAATACATGGTACGACTGTATTATAGAAATAATACCAAATACAAGCACGATAGTTTTTACTATATTCAATGGGACAACTTTTGAGAGGTTAGAGCATACAACTAATTTTCCACCGGCAGGAACTTACCAGTGGGCGCTTCATCAATGCAGATTAGCGTCAACAGGAAGAGCTACAACATTTAGAACCTTTATTGACTATTACGCAATAAGAGCCACATTCCCAACGCCTAGAAGCGCTGCATTAATATGACAATAGACCAATTTATTCACGTTAAAACATGGAGCATTTACCAAGCGGATTACTTAATGTCCGTAGAGGAGAAATCAGAGGCGCAAGAGATGTCTCCAGAGCAACTTTGTGTTAAATATAAACATATAGGAAGCCCAGACCCTGAAATAACTATAGAGCAATTACAAAGTTCTCCAGAATATAGAGAAGATGGCACGATTTTTGACATATAAATAGCATGACTATAGCAGAACAGCACGCATTATTTGACCTAGTTTGCGATAAAGTAGCGTCTCCTTATTTTACTCCGCAGGAGAAAGATATATTTATTAACTCGGCGCAACAAACGCTAGTGAATAGCTACGTGCTTAGACTAGGCAAGCGAGACCAAGAAGGCGGGCCTGATGACGTGTTTCAATTAACAAGTTCTGTTGCTGAGGCGTTATCTCCTATTACAAGGCAAATAGAAATAACCAAGAGCACGAACAACGGAACAATCACCAAGGCAGAACTTAACGCAGCGACATCTAGGGATGTTCTTCACATAGTTTCGGGGCAAAAGTCTAGCACATCTACAAGCACAGCAACCGTTACTGTTTATACAAATGATGGATGCGCGCTTGATATTACGCCCACCAACACAAGCGTATCTGATACAAGAAATAACAGCTCTACATTAACATTTGTAAGAGCAGCAGATTGGTATCAAAGAGCGGGTAATACGTTCTTTGCTCCAGACGAAAGAAATGTATTGTACACTGTTTCTGCGGGAGACTGGAGGGTTTTGCCAGCAACAGCAGGTACATATAATTTAATTGTAATCGTAAGGCCGATTGATGTAAATATTACCACGCCTACAAACTGCGAGCTTCCTGCTGATACGCATCACTATATTACGTACCTTGCTTTGGTTCATGCAGGGGTGGCGATTAGAGAACAAGACTTCGCTAAAATGGTTACAGAAATAAATGGCTAATAAGCAATCAATAGAATATAAAGGTTCTATACCTAGTCTTAATTCATACGCAGGAGGTAAAAACTTCTACGCAAAAGCAAAGGTGATTAAAGACCTTAAGTCAGCTTTAAGGTTATTGTGTATCCAAGCAGGCTTCCACAAGGTAAACAAGTTCTGTATTGATGTTGAGTTTAACTCTAGGCACGATGTTGATAACGTAATAACAGTAGAAAAGATATTCGTTGACTCATTAAAAGGCCGATATATAGAAGACGATAATAAGAAGTATTTTAGAGGTTTATGTATTAGACCAAACGAAAACCTTCCAATGAATACCTTTATCTTATCAATAATAGAAAATGACAATTAAAGAAATATGCGACCTTGTTACTGCTAAGTTACGCTCTACAAGCGACGACAGGATATTGCCTGACAGACTTGTTTTGCAAGAGTTAGACAACACTCGCTTAATGCTTATTCCGGAGATGCATAGGGAGTTTCCTGATGCGATTGACTCTTGTGTAGCCTCTATAAGCGGACTATCTTTAGCCAAGGAATCTACAACTACTCCTACGTTAAATACAAGACATACACTTATCGTAGATAATATCGCAGACCTTCCAGAAGGGCTTGGTATTGTTTATATGTGCACGTCTTACGGAGAGCAAGTATATAGAACCAGGGTTACTGACAGGTACATAGGAAGTAAAGCGCCATGGGGCAAGAAGTGCGCTATGTATGAGAAAATTGGGCCTGTTATTTACGTAACCGGTATTAATAATACAAGCAAGGCTAAGATAGAGATAACTTATATTCCTGCTTCGCATTACGGATTTAATGAGCAGTCAAGATATTTGTTTCCGGACAACATGATTGAAACGCTTGTAGATGCTGTATTCTCTAAATTAATTAGACTACTATCAATCCCGCAAGACATAGAAAACGACAGTAAAGATGTATAAGACTTTAGACGAAGTAGCCGCAGAGGCTATGGAAATTGCGGGAATATCTGACAGTAGAGACATTCCTATTATTAAGCACTGGATTCACAGGGCGGTATTAGATATAGGTGTTTTTAATACAGACATCGCGCATGAATTAATTCCCGTTATAGGCTTTGAAATAAAGAAGCCTTGCGGGTTTGTTTCGTTAATAGAGATTGATGTTTATGACGTTAATGGAGCACTACTTCATACGTACTTTAACAGAGACGGCCTTAGCAGCGAGGATACGCCACGCACAAACCCAATCTGTATAGCAGAAGGCCCTACGGCTTTGCTCTTGTCTACGGACGCGCTAGAAGCTTCTAAAGCGGAGATTAAGTATTACAGAATACCTACAGACGAAGATGGCGACATAATGATTCTTGACGGGCTTGTAGACGCTGTTATCTCTTATATAGAATACATGTATGTAAGACGTAATACAGGGCGTAGTAGGCAGTTTAATCCTAATATGATTAATAGCTATGAAGCTATATGGCAAAGAAAGAAGCAACAAGCGCGTTCTAGAAATAAAATGCCTTCTGAGAAGCAATTTGCAACTATTGCAAGCAGATGGAGGTCTATGATAAATAACGTATCTAAATCAGGTTACAGAGGATAATGGCTGAGAAAATAGCAGTAAATACCTTTAACAAAGGAATAAATAAAGATATAGACCCTAAGCAGCTGCCGGAGGGTTATTATATTGAAGCTAACGGAATGAGCGCAACAGGAGATGGCAACTTCTTTGCCCTAGAAGCGGTTAAATCTTCTTTACAAGTTGCGAATTTTAATAGGCTTAATCATAGGGTTATTTTTTGCGCACCTGTAGACTGCTTATACAGAAACGGCGTGTTCTCGGGCCAAACGGCAGACGAATTAACGCCGTCTGTATTTGTTTGGCTTCAAAGTTCTAACTTTTCTGTAGCAAGAATATATAATACCGTAAGAAAAACTGTGCACAGGATTGTGTTGCCTCACGAGGTTTCTTCTCCTGATGTAATAATGCTTGAAGACCCTGATTATGAAGTATTTACAGACCAAGGTTACTCTACTCTTATTATTACAAATGGCAACACTTCTACATCTGCGGATTCTGTTTTGCAGATTAAGTGTATTATAGAGCAAAGAGTTTCTGATAACGGATTTATTACGCCAAGGCTCAACGACACGTCTGACCCTAAATCAATAAGTCTTTTTGAATACTTCCCTTGCGACGAGCTAACTTACTACGAGTCAACCTCTCCGGCTGTCGAGATAGTAGAACGAGGTGGCCGCTTGTTGTCTGGCACGTATCAGTTTGTGTATAGATACTACAATACTGTTTCGGGCGTTTATAGTAAGTGGAGCCTGCCGACGCAGCCTGTTCCTATATTCCCTATACCAAACAAATCTACAGCAACAGCAATGGGTTCTGTTGTGGTTAGGGACGACTTTAGCGATGTTAGTGGAGGTTTGCCCGGGGAAGTGACAGACCTTTGTATTAACCTTAAGATAAACAACTCCGGCAGCACTAGCTTTAGTGGCTACTGGAACGCCGTCCAGCTTGGCATTGTTAAAAACATAAACGGCTCTAAGGAAATAGATACCAGAGTATATATCACAGAACCCTCTACAGAATGGAGGTCTGCCGACTATATTAAATACACTGGATTTGAAATAGAGACAGAAAGCCCAATCGAGGAAATAGCTGTTCCGTTCGCCCCAATAACAGGCTTTAAAACCTTAACTATTAAGGATAACAGAATTATAGCTGCTAATATAAAACAGCCTTATTATGAAGTTAATAGTACATATGGAGCGCTTCAAACCGTTACTCAAAATATAGCGATAGACAGACCTTTTCTCTTTGCATCAGGCTCTTCTATTGGAGGTAATTTCACAAAAAACGAATCCAATGTTTTTGGAGCTAAAACCACATCAAAACTACCTGGTTATAAAAACCACAGAAACAATGTTTCTTACAGAGGATACTTTAGAAATGAAAGTTACAGGTTTGGTATAGTTTACTTTGACAAGTACGGAAACTCTTCTCCAGTAAAACATTTGCTTGACTACAAGTTTCCTGATAGAAGAAGCTCTCCTATTATTCAGCAATATCAGCACACCATTGCAAACGGCTTTGAAGCAGATTTAGGAACTCAGTCAAGGCTAAGGGCTATTGGTTTGAGAATTAACAACATCTCCAATCACCCTTCCTGGGCTGTTGGATTTGCTATCGTAAGAGCGCTAAGGGTTAGAAACGTAGTATATCAATCTCCGTTTATTAATGCCGTGGCGGTTCAGCCGGCAGAAGGTATCGCTACGCCTACTCCTGATACTGCCTCTGCTATATCTCCGCTTGGCTCTTTTATACCAAAAAAACTAACAAATGTAGTTGCTAGGAATGTATTGCAGCTTCCGTCTGACGAAACACAAATAAGATATTATAACGCAGATTCTACGTCTGCCTGGAGCAGCGATGCGGAATCTACCGTAGCTAACACAGCGACTAACGTAGGATTTGTATATCCACTTGAGTATCTTGCAAACAACAATGGAGTTAGCTTTAACGAGCCTCTATCTGTTGATGGCTTACAGGTTAAACCTGTTGATGTTATCTCTTACAACAGAACGGCTTTTTTTGACGAGAGAAAAGAAACAGCTACTGGAGTCCAAGACTTTATTGGAGGAGACACCGATGCAAGTGGCAGACCAACAAGCAGAAACGCGGTTGCGTTTAGAGCAGACAGAGCAGACCAATACTATTATGGCGTCGCTAGTAGGATATCTACCAGCATAGAATCATTCTTAATAACAGCCGGCTTAACATCCTTAGTTAATAGAATTAAGGCAAGCGTATATACTGAATACAATAAAGGGGAATACTTTTTCCCATTGTCGCCAATGTCTTTTGCTAGGGCGTCCATAATTGCTTCTTTTTACGGCATATACGGAACAGGAAGGGTAAGCTCTAAAAACTACGGAGAAGATACAGCTACTCAAAAATCACTTGCGCTATCAATGGACTCTGTTTGGAGGGACCTAACATACTATGGATTAGCTCCAGGTGTAAATAATCCAAATGCTGAGTATAACTTAGTTTCTAACGACACATCTGCTGAAAGCCTTTTAAAGAACTCGGCGGTTACGAACACCACAGGATTAGCAGGCCCAGAGGGTTCTTGGGGGGAAGTTCCTATTGTAAACATTGAAAGAGGGTTATCCGGAAATATATATGGAGAAGAGACAAAAGACCTTGACTATATATATACAGGAACATATGTTAATTTTAGGGATACTACAAGATTCCCTTCTGGCGTTACCTCTTCTACGAATATTACTGTAGATGTATGGGGAGGAGACTGCTTTATTTCTAAGCCGTATATTAAAGTAAACGACAGTAGTCTTGGTTGTTTTATTAACCAGAACAATACAGCTCAACTTACTTCTCAATCCGTTCCTGATTTATGCGAGGTTGTTTCTTGCTATGTAGAATCAGAAGTAAATGGAGACTTGATATTCTATAGAAATAATTATCCTGCAGGAAACTCTGGCATTGTTGTTAATAATACGGCATTGCAAATGACCGAGATAAAAGAAAAGCCTATGCAGTCTTTTAGAACGGAGTTTCAGTATCTGTATAACTTTGCATACTCCTTACAAAACACAATACGAGTATTTAGGGTTAGGTCTTTAGATGCGAATACAAACGAGCAGTACGCTGGCAGAATATACTACTCTGATGTAAAAACTTTCCAATCTAAATCAAATCAGTTTAATAGATTTAGGGCGGCTTCTTATAGAGACACAGAGGAAACGCTTGGCGGAATAACTAAACTTGTTAGAATGCCTAATAACGAAGTCTACGCAATCTATAATAGAGGTATAGCATATATACCTATAAATAAAGCGGTTGCAGAACTAGGGGATGGCTCTCAGTTTATCATTAACAGCGCAGACGTAATCAATCAGCCAAAGTTCGTATCTACCGGAACTGGAACAGAAAGAATATCTAACGTAAAAGTAGGCGTAGAAACCTGCTTGATAATAGATACCTCTGGACGTTCTATTGTTTTACTAAAGAAGGACGGCACGCTTGATGTGATATCTAATAACGGCATGTATGGACATTATGTTCTAGCAGCAAGTATAGATACATCCGCAGAGGCGTTCTTAACTCTTCCTAATGCAATAGGTTACGATGAAATAAAATCAGAGTACCATGTTTGGGTAAGGGGAACTACGTATGTATATAGCGAGTTATTAGGGTTTTGGGTTTCCGGAATGAATAGAGAAGCCCTGAATCCTCCTTACTTATCTATTACTTCTAACTCTAAATTCTATCTAATATCTAACGACAACTTCCCGATTATGTATATCGCGTACGAAGGAATTGGATATGGAAGCTGGCTTGGAGAGGATTTGCCAATTTCTTTAACATGTAGCGTAAACAGTGATTACGGAGTAGAAAAGATATTTAACAACTTTGCTGTTGATATATCAAATAATATCACTTCGTACAATATCGCTATTGAAGACCCAAGAAACGAAGATACGAACACTGCTACGTATAACATACAGGCGCTTGGAGAAATTCACAGGCAGAACTTATTAGAGTTTCCTTTAAGAAGAATGGGAGATGGAGCGAGACCACGTGGAGGATATATGATAACTACGCTAAACTTCCTTCAAAACAAGAGAAGCAAGATTAATAAACTATACACAAAATATAACCTTAGCTACAGACCTATATAATGGATATAAATAGAAACCCTTATTACATTCGCAATATAAACGCGATGGAGCTTGAGGATAAGTATAGACAAATGCAAGCTCAGCAAAAGAGAGAAGCAGTTCCCGGTCTACAAGACAGAGGTAGTTTAACCCCTAGCGCAGAGCAGATTGCTAATATAGCGGGAGGCGCGCTTGCAACTACAGCAGCAACCATGGACGCCGTTAATAGTTATAGAGATATAGCGAGAGCAAGGCCTGATAAGATGATTAATCCTTACACCGCTATTAGATACGGGGACGACCCTGGCCAATTCCAAAAACAAGAAAATCCATTTAAACAAGGCGAAGGGTTTAGACAAGGCCTTTCTGATGCGGGGAAAATGGCCGGAGCGGGAGCCGCATTAGGCGCGGCTGTTGGTTCTGTTGTTCCTGGTGTGGGAAATGTTGTTGGGGGTATAGTCGGTGGAGCTGTAGGTCTTGCCGGCGGAGCCGTTTCTGGAATTGCAAAAGGCCAGGCTAATGCAAGACAAAGAAGAAGGTTTGCTTCATTACAAGATAAAGCGAAAGAAAACTTTAACTTCTCTAAAGACGCGTTCCTAGAAAACCAAAGGAATTTAGACCTATCCGCAGCACAAAATAATTACTATAAAAATATCCAAGGCAACTTGTTAAGCGAATAGTTGGCACGGTTTTTGACTACATAAAGATATGAATATAGACGAAATTCTACAAACAGTTGCTAGATTAGTTAAAGCCGGGCAGGTTGCTAGGATTAACGACTATTTGGCGCCTGCAGATGTAATAACCCTGCAAAGGCACATTAATTCAGGAATAAAAGGCAAAGGAAAGATAAAGGAAGATGGCGTATTCGGGACTAATACCCTGAATGCGCTACAGTTATCTATGGATGCCTCTGGCAAGAACTGGCTTTCTGATGAAGATTTGGGAGACTCAAAAGTAAATGCAGAATTAGCAAGGCTTGCACAAACAAAGGGCGGTATGGCTAAGTCAGTTAAAGAGCAAACGCTTCAAGATATAAACACATTTGCGGGATTAGGCGCTACAGGATTAAGAGCCGCCGCTGCTGCGCAACAACTAAAGCAAGGCAATAGAGGCTTGGCTAATCTACAAGCACCAGGTCCAGTTGCCCCACAGGTTACTAACAGAAATCTACAAGGCTTGATTCAGAAATACTCTACGCTGTTTAACCAAGGCGGAGACCCTGCGCAGGCAGCGCTTCAAGGCCAAATGAACAACCAAGCGTATAACGACCAGCTTGCCAGTCTGAGAAACACAGGACAAGCGGGATTAGTTGCCGCGGGAGGACAGAAAGCATACCTTGATAGATTAAGGGCTTCACAGCAAATAATGGCAGCACGTAGGCAAGAGCAACAAAACTACGGACAAATGCTTGGCGGTGCTATTGGTCAACAAATATCAGAAGCCGGTAATCAGGTTAATCAGAGAATGCAAAACCTACAAGTTAGAGATATGCCTTTGTATGACCGCCAGTTTAATCAGTTTAATGCTCAGAGAAACGCTGGATTGCAAGGCTTGGATAATCAGTTAAATGCAGTTATTCCTGCCGCTCAAAACTTAGGAGGTTATTTGATAGACAAACCGAATAGGAAAAACACGCTAGAAAAATACAGAAGAGCTAAGTAATGATAAATCAAGGACAAAATGTTGGATATGGAACTGGTAACGCTTATGCGTTCGGTTCTTATGTTAATCCAAATGCACCGCAAGTACAAGCTCCTGCACAGCCTGTTGTAGACCCAGTAGCGGCTCCTCAAGCCATTCCGGGGATTAATGAATACTACCAGTCTATTAGCAACCTGAAAGCTATGACAGCGCAGGCTAAAGAGATGGGTATTGATATTACTAAGCCTGATTATTCAGACCCTGAAAGAATGGCTGCGTATAATCTGTTTTTACAGGCACAGGGAAAGGTTGCGGCGCTTGGTAATAAATTAGCCAAAGGAGCTACACTTGAAGCGGAGCTTGGTAAAAGAATTGCTAAAGGAGAAACAGTAGTAGGTCAGAACTTTAACTTCAATGTGCCTCTTAATGAGCAGTATGTAATGCAAAACACAAGATTTGCAGGAATGCCACAAGAGGTCACTAATATTAACAACGGTTTAGGTAAGCAAGCTCAAACGGTTTCTGCTTATCGTGCAGCTATGAAGGATTATAGCTCTGCCAGAACTATGTTGCAAAATAGGGCTGATGCTGCTAAGAAGGCAGGACAATTCCAAGAAGCCGCTAAGTATGAAGACCAGATTAATATGTTGGTTAGACCGAGGCTTGAAAACGTACAAGAAAGAGAACTTGGTTTAAGACAAAGAATGTTTGACTCTGCCTCACAATCTGTAAAGCTAAAAGAAGATAAGCTGGTTGCAGAAAAGAATAGTGTAAACTTTGCACTTAACAACCTTGAGAGACCTTTTCAGGTAGACGCTAATGGAAATATTGCTAAAGACAGAAATGGTCGCCCTATATTAACGCAGGCTGTAAAAGACGTTACAGGCATGGTTGTTGGAGCTCCGTTTCCGAGCATCCCTAATTCAGAAGTTCTTGGTGCTAATGTAATAATTGACCCTAAAACAGGTAGGCCAATGATGCAGTTTAGGGTTGCTCAATATGAACAACAAAGCAATTCTGTCAAAATAGGTAACGAAAAGGATGGATATGCGGAGACTACATCTACTAAGGGACGTAAAAAACTCGGTCCAGATGTATTCCGTACAAGGTATTTAGACGGAGAAACCCTTTCTTCTGTTCAAGAGCAACTTCTTGATATGTATAACTACAAGAGGAAACAAAGAGGCGAAGAGCAGATAGGACAAGACGCAATGGCAACTCAAGGCTCTTTAAACCTAGCAGGGAGAAGAAACGAAAGCTATCTTTCGGACCCTAACGCTATACTTGATTTAGCAACAAGGTCAAACAAGCCAATAGAGTATTTTAGGGACGATATAGAAAAAATGGTTGCTAGTACGCCTGCTTATCAAGAAGTGCAGAATCAATATCTTAACGCTAAGACAGAGGAAGAGGCGCAGTTAGCCTTTAGAACAATGCAGGCAATGAAGTCTTTAAGTATGACTGACATGCAAAACGCATACGGCGGACAAGGCCCTAAGATTACCGGATACAACCAAAGAGTAACAAAAGGAACAACAACAAATTTACCGGGAGTTACACTTCCAAGATAGTTATATGTTAGGAAACGAAGATAAAGACGGATACGAATTACTAAAGAGAGCCCAAGCAATGATGGCTTCTGGAGTACCGACAAACAGGGGAAATGTTGTTAATCAGTTTGGCGGATACACTCCTACTGCTGACTTAAAAACACAAAGAATACCTGTTAGTCTTCCTGTAGAACAATCTACTGCCGGTAAACCTTGGAATTATCCCTTCGACGAGGAAGGTTTAAAATATCAAACAGGCGAAAATCCAGTAAAAGATAAAGGCGCTGATATTAACAAGGCTTATGATTCTGTTTATTCAGAACAGGCTAAAAGAAACTACGTAGAAGAATCTGCAAAACCTAAGACCGCAGAGCCTGTTAATTATACAGAGCAAACCTTTGGACTAGGCGGTTCTTTAAACTTTAAAGACCAAGGCGCTAAAAGAGAAGTTCTTAGATTTATAGGCGCTAAGCAGAACGCTCAGAATGTTAACTACCAAGTAAACAGAGAAGCTACTCAGAAGGCAAGAGAAGCCGGCGATAGCAATGCAATTATCTACGACTTTAACGTAGAAGACTCGGACGGTAATGAATATGAAATAAATGGCGTGAGCGCAAACTCTCTGTCAGAACTATTTGCGCGCCTAAGAAAACCAGAGGCAAGTAAAGAAGCTGTGTTGTCTGACTCACCAAGAAGAGTTAGAAGAAAAGGAGAAGACTGGAGGCTTGATATCAACGCTCCTATAGAAGACGGATTAGTAAGTATAGAGAAGACTACTGACTTTGACAGAGACTTAGGTGAGTTTGGCTCAAGAATGCTTTCAGGTATTAGCGGAACTGCAGCAAACTTGGTTGTAGGTGCGGGGCAGGGCTTAGTAAGGGCCGCCTCGTACTTATCACCGCCTAATCAAAAATACGGGCTACAAGTTATTGCCGATTCTGAATTTTTCTCAGACCCTAAAACAAGAGCCAATAATCTAGTACAAAACTATGGCCCAGAAAACCAATACGTAGGCGCTGCTGCGTCCGGAATAGGAAGTGTAGCCACTATAGCTCCTTTAGGATATGCAGGCCTTGCAGGTGCTGCAGCAGCCTCTTTCGAGGATGGTGTGCAATATTCAAGAGAGCTTTCTGACAGAAATGGAGAAGAGCGTTCTGATTTCAGGGACGTAGCAATGGGTTTAGGGTACGGTGCTGCGGAATTTCTTGCAGAGAGAATTGGGCTTCAGTCTATTAAAAGGGCTATTAATCCTACTGCTGCTAGAAAGATAGGAGAGAGGATGATTAACGAGGCAATAACCTCAAGTCCTAATATTCTTCCTAGATTATTCCAAGCCGCAAAAGGCACAGGCACCGCTGCTGCTGTAAACTATGCAGAAGAGTTTGCTACTAACCTTGGACAAGAAGGTATTAATGATTTGTTCTATGAAGTAGATAGAGATTTATGGAAGACAGTACAAGATGCTAATCTTGCAGGTATTGGCGGTGCATTTGGCGGTGGAGTTACTACTGTTGCAGGACAAGCCGCGCAATCTATTGCAGGTTCTGCCGATAGAGGATTAAGAGGGAATTTAATTCAGTCCGAGGGTCAAGATGCTACAGCTTTATCTGACCAAGAAAACTACGCAATTACAAGATTGCAAAGACTTGGATTTACAGAGCAAGACGCGCTTGAAGAAGTAATTGCTAATAGAACGGGACAAAAGGCAAACACAGAATCACGCAAGCAAATACTTGAGGAATTCCCAGAGTCTCAAGCTGCTGTAGAGGGCCTTTTAAATAAAGCTAAAAAAGTATATGGAGATAGCGCTGCTAAAGTAAGAAACTTATTCGGAGGCGCTAGAGCAGAAATGGACGCTAGTGTAGATGAGCAAATTGCTGCCGCAGAAACTATCCTATCTCCAGAACCAGTAGCTGCTCCGGAAGCGCCTATAGCGCCAGAAGAAGCGCCTATCCAAGAACAACCTATTGCAGAAGCCCCTATTCAAGAAGAAGCTCCTATTACGGAGGAGGAGCCCGTAATTGAAGAGCCATCGCAATCTCCAGAAGACATAGACTTCACAGACGAGGAATTAGCTTCTTTCTTAGAAGAACAAGGCGTTACGCCAGAAGATATTGACGCTACAATAGCACAAGAAGAGCAAGCTACACAGGAAGCGGAGATTCCGTCCGAAATAGCTACAGAAATACCTGCAAGTAACCCTGTAGTAAAAGGAGAGGTTACATACTTTATCCCAAGACAAGGCGGAACAATAGAAAAAGACAGGCCGACTGCGACAAATAGCGCACATCTATTAGCCTTAAATAAGGTTAGCGAGGATGAGGCTACCGTGCATCTAGCGCTAGGAGAGTTTGCTCAAGAAGAAGTGGGTCTTTATGATATCTTAAATGCTCGTGAAAAACTAGGAGGTAACGCTCGTGTGGTTGGTGATGTTATGCCAAGCAAGGCAAATGAATCAACGAATATAAGAGAGGTTTCTCCTGGAATTGCAAAGAAAGTAAACGGGAAATGGAAGATAATAGAGCCTGTAAAATACACGCTTGACGACAACTACTCAGAAGCGCCTGTAGAAACAAGTCCTGTTCCACCAACAAGAACTAGAGGCCGTAAAAAAGAGGCGGCAGCGCCAGTAGAAGCCACTCAGTCTTCGGAGGTGGCTCAGCCGGGAAAGCGCAAAACACGCGCACAACGCGCAAAAGACGCAGTAAATAAAGCAGGTGAAAAACTTACTGACGCTATAGATAAAGAAATAGCGGACAGAAAAGGAGCAGCGCTTGATATAACCGGTATCTTTACAAGCCCTTTATTAAAAGTAATTAGACAGGCGGGTATAACAATGCAGACCACTGCAGTTAAAGCGCTTGATGTTTACATAGACCTAGAAGCTCAGGCGGTAGGGCAAGGAAGAACTACGCTAGAGCAGGCTATAGATAATATAAGAAATTATATTCAAACTAATTTTGCGCAAGGTAAAGTATTTTATGCCGATAAAGAGATTGCTGACATAGTTAACTCTACAGTCGCTGATATCCCAAAGCGCGCTGAAAGAGAAGCTAAAAAAGCAGCAGGACGTGCTAAATACGAAGAGAACATGTCTAAGGCCGAGAAGAACAAAGCGGCTAAAGAGATAAAGAGCAAAGCTAAAACAATTATACAAGGCATTGTTCAAAAAGCAAACAAAGGCCTGATAGACAAGCATGATGAAATAACAATACTTCCTTCTTTATTGAAGTTAGCAGAAAGGCTTGAAGTAAACGAGGCTTTTATCCGTCAAGAGTATAATGAGGCTGTTGCGGCTTTGCGTATCCCAAACACTACCCTTAACGCAGGCAGAGCTTCTTTAGCTGATGCTAGAACTTACGTTACTAAGTACGCTCAGGCGCTTCTTAATAGCAAGAAGAATGACTTAATTAAACACAAGCTCGTGTCTTCTATATTAGGACGTATAGATAAACTAAAAAGCTACGCAGGTATATTAGAGCAGCTTGAGTATATCAAGAAAATAATGGACGATTCTAACTTTGCTAACAGGCTATCTGAGACAAAGAAAGCTGTTGCAAATGCCATTGTCGCACGCAAGTCAACGCCTGGAGCTAACGAGCTTATTAAAAGGCTTAAGGTAATACTAGCGCTTTCTGACTTCCAAGACTTAGAACTTCTTGAAAGAATTACAAAGGTATCTAACGAGCTTGTTAAGTCTAGCGTAGTTCCAGAATCTTTACTTAAAGAAGTAAACGACATTGCTATCGCATTAAAGCTACCTGTGGCAAAAGAAGCGAAGGAGGAAAAGGAAGGCAAAGAAAAAGCTGAAACTTCGGAAAAAGACGTAAAGGAAATGGCTGCTAGAGCAAAAAAAGCTCTCGAGTCGGCGCTTGGTCTTATTAAGGATATTTCGCTTGATAGTTCAAAAATACTAGCAAACTTACTAGGAGTAGACCTTAGTTTAGGAACTAATAGCACCATTGAAGCGTTAAGTGATTATAGCAAGAAAAACAATAACATTGATGATGTTAAAAAGCTAGCTACTTTCCTTGAGAACGCAGTAGGTATATATAACTCAATGATTGCCGGAACAGGCGTTTCTTTTGAGACTTTTATACAAGAACAGTTCTCTACTCAAACAGGCTCTGATATTCCGGACGTTATTTTGCGTATTAGAGCAGAGAAAGGAGCAAAAGACCTTAAAGCGGAGAATGTAGACAAGGTTATAGAAACAGTTGCGGGCGTATTTAAAAAGGCAAACAAAAATCTTGCATTTAAACTCCTGGTTGGGCAGTGGCTTGGCAATAACAAAAGAAGA
>Ga0315909_10005129_pt1 | contig 15179 bp, 24 predicted proteins | sample LakEriMetagenome_11_FD_203527 | JGI IMG/M metagenome (GOLD analysis project Ga0315909, IMG submission 203527) | Freshwater fungal communities from buoy surface, Lake Erie, Ohio, United States - Buoy 2 MA125 | ecosystem: Environmental > Aquatic > Freshwater > Lake | place: USA: Lake Erie, Ohio...
TATCCGTAGTAGTATCTCACCTTTGGTCCTGCAATTGCAACAGTTCCATAAGATGCCAGGTCAATTGAATAAACATATGGATTTCCGACTTTTTCAACATATGATTTATATGCCGAATATGTTGATCCTACGTTACATTCATTGTCTGACAAGATAAACACCCTATCGTATTTACGACCTGACCTTTGAGCTTCATTCCAAGCTGATGATAATGAAGTTCCACCCATTCCTTTTTGAATTGATTTTGCCAGACCAAACACATCAGAGTTTGAATTATAACTCACGTACTCTGCGTTTGAACCAAAACGAATTACATCTGCATTTACCGCCTTTGCAATTGTCATACCAATAAGAGACGCTTTACTCATACAAGTTGATTGATAACGAGTTTTACGTTTTGGATCCGCAACAGGAACACCCATAGATCCTGACATATCAATCATCACAAGGTTGTTACCAGTAAGAAGTTCTGCCAAGTTAGGAATTGCTTTTTGATATCCATCAAGTAAAGCTTGTGAAACTTTACGTGAATTTGAATCATTAAACTCGGCAATCAAAACTTCGTTTGCTAAGTCAAGTTGATATGGCATTACCTTACCATTACGAATTGCGACTTCATCAGATAACAATGAACACAATTTTTCAACTGTTATTTGATCGGGGTTATTTGTCAAGATGTTACGTATGTTACGAACAGCTGCCAAAATACCAAGTTTATTTTCGGTAAGAAGACCTTTCCAATTTTCAGCTTTCGCTTCGGTAAGGACTTCTTTTGCTTTTTCTTCAGAAAGTTTTCCTTCTTTAACCGCCTTTGCCACAATTTGACCAGCTTCTGACTGAGCAACCTCCCAAGTGTCAGCCGAAACGTTATATCCCTTAACAATTGCTTCAAAGGTAGGAACAACTTTACCTTCATACTCAACAGTTGCTTTTGAATTTTTTTGATTTGGATGAACCAAGTTGAAAATGTCCAAAATGGAACTTTTATATTTCAAAAGCGAATAAGTATCAAGTTTTTCCAAAGTTGATGCAAATCCCTTTTTCATCGCGTTAGTGATGGATTTTCCATTAAGGGCGGTGAAACAAGCTACCATCTCACTCATATCATCAGGGCGAAATACGGTACCCCCTTTTTGGTTTTTTTTGTCCCAACCTGAAAAGAATCTTCTTGTCCAGTCTTTTCCGCTCATATAAGGTGCAAGATAAACTGCCGCCAAGTGATTAATACTTCTCATACCTTCACCAATGCAACGTGAATATACAATACACTGAGCTACAAAATATGGATCTTCTTTACCACAAGTGTCAATCAAAGTTTTCAACTCCTTCATTGTGTCACTTTCGTTACGATAATACTGATTTTCAAGTTTTGAAGTATTCAAAAGTGAAATCAATCTTAACCAATTATCAATTGAGTAAGCTTCAAAACCTTGAAGGTTCTGCGTGTTTGGTTGTGGAACCGAATTTTTTGCCACCAAATTTTCTTGGGGTTCAAGAGTCTCAATTTTCTCTGCGAGAGATGTGTTTCTGAATTTTGCCATATTAGTACAATTTTTTTGTTTGACGAATTTTGTTTTGAAAGTATATTAGATTGTTTTTAATATGTCAAGTGGGGTTATTTAATTTTTTTCATAAAAATCACCCATTCTTGAGAGGTATATAGATTTTTAAACCTTTGAAATTCAATTTTTCCATAAGATACCACCGATCCGCTCATAAAACCAGATATAGTTCCGAATATTGGTATTTCAGTAAAGGTGAGATTATAAGTTGATGAACTCAATCTAAATGAATATTTGCAAGGAACCCCTTGATAAGTCATTTCATAGTTTGATAAAAACACAAGCGTATCTGATGTGTTTTGATACCCACTTAACTGACCAAAAAGATTATATTTATAGAGCACCCATGTTGTCCCGGCAAAACTTGGAATTTCTGTTTGCGGTGGATTGGGTATCTGATTATAAGTTGGGGGTTCATACGGTTCTTCTTTCTGACAAGATGTCATAAAAAAAACCAAAACTGACAGAATGACAATTATTTTTTTCATATTATTGATTTTTAATTTTTTCACAATTTGAATAAATTTGATTAATCATTTCTTTTTCATCTGAAATCAAATCGGTTATTTTTCTTCTGACATCTTGCACCGCATCAATTTTGGTATCAACATTTTCAAAATCACTTCTTAATTGGAGTTCAAGATCATAAAGAAAATCATCACAGATTTTGATAGCTTTTTGTATTGGAGTTTGCATATTTATTTTTTTACAAATTTATAAAATTTAGATTACAATTACAAATGAATTTTGATAAATTTCGGGTTCAAACTTTTTTTCATCATATTCATAACAGTCACAATTTAGACAAGTTTCACCGTTACATTCATTATCCTTTTCTTTAATAAAACAAGAAAATCCTTTGTCAATAATTAAATTAATATGTTTTTCTTTGAAGGGTTCATAAGTTTTCGTATCAAAATCATAAACCCAGTTTATTAAATTAGAGTTAGGATAAATTCTTCTTTCTCCTTTGAGGAATTTTCCTTTTTTCATTACATAATCTATTTCGGTGCAAGTTTTCTTTTTCGGTCCTTCTTCATAATAAACGTATTGATTTGAAGGTTGGATTGGCTGCTCATCAACAAAATAATACTCAATTGGTGTGTGACCATCTTGCTGATCATTTTCAAATCTAACGACCTTACCTTCTTTGTTTAGAAGAAAATTTTTATCACTGATTTTAATATCAGGTTTTTGAATTATAACTAACGATACTTTTTTGTTCATTCTGATTGTTTTGTTACTAAGGCTTCTACTTTAGATTTCATTCTTTGAGCCAAATCATTATCCTTATCATAGGAAGTAATAATGACTGAATCATTAAGAATTTTGTATGGAATATGGATTAAAAAATCGTCACCATTAAAAAATGATAAATCATCCTTCAATTCCAAACAAGCGTGGATTGTTTTTAGGAAAAGTTTAAATTGTATAGAATCAACGATTGTTTCATCAAGTAACAATCCAAATTTTTCGTTCTGTATTTTTATTTTGAAAAGTCGCATTTTTTTAGAATTTTAAAAATGAATCAACAATAAGTATTCCCAATCTCATAACAAACACAGTTGACACTAAAATTAACATCATAGTGAGAAATAAATCTTCTGTTCTTTTTTTCATAGGTACAAAGGTACAAAAACTTTTTAATAAAACAAAACCCCACTTAAAAAAACTAATTTAAAAGTGGGGCTTAAAGTATAAACCAACTATAAACAAGGGGGTTTGTTGGCTGATATTATGATAACATAAATATAACAAAGAATTAAAAAAATCAATAATTTTTCAAAAAAATTTAAACCATACCAATATGATCACCTATTCCGTGTATATTAGTTCCCCAACTTCTTTTTACGATATTGATTGTTATGTCATCAAATTTATTTTCCATAAATATTTCGATTAAACCAACAACATCTTCATCTTTTAAACTGAAAATATTTTTTAATTTATCGTAAATAGGGGGTAAAATGTGTAAAGTATTAACCCTTTCATAAAATTCAGCAATTACAATGTCATTTTTGTCAGTATAACAAGTTCTCCAATCATTTATCTTAACTGAATTTAAATCGCCCAAATTTTCTTCTAACCATCTTTGAATGATTTTATATGTTTTTGGTCTATCTTCTAATATTTTTACATTCTTGGATTCACGCATAACGTCTCTTTTTGAACTGAATAACTGTAGGTATTTAAAAACCAATTTTTAAGATGTGGCTCAACATCAAAATAACTTATTTGAAATAGTTCTTGCAGATGATTCCATATCTTTGAATGAGAAGTCCAAAGTTTATTATTTTCTGTATCATACTCTATTAGAACGTTCCCTGAATTTACTTTATAAAAAATAATGTTTTTATCCCATTTTAAAGTTTTTAAATCGGATAAATGAATTTTCAAATATAATGAAATTGCTTTTTCTAATTGCTCTTTATACATCATTTTATTTTTAAAGAACTTAATACTGGATTAGGCAAGACATTTGCATTTTTGATACCTAACTTTTTTTCAATCCAAATTTTTAATATTTTCAATATATCTTCTTTTTTTAAAAAGAAACGTTTTTGAATCAAAAATACTATTTCAGAACTATCCGCCCAAATTTTATTATCATTTGACATATAAAGTAATAAAGCTGTTTTTTGTGAGTTAAAGTAAATAATTTGGTTTGGAAATTCATCTCTAACTTTTGGTTGTAAATCTGAGAATTTCAAATCAAGATACAGTAAAACTGCTCTAACTAATTTTGGTCTATCTATTATTATATTCATTTTCTATTTAATTTGTAAGTTTCCTCCAACTAATGTTGCCAGCGATAGTGTACAGGTAATGGTGTTACACCCTTCAATTTGTAAGTCTCCTCCAACCGCACTCTCCGGGCTGCTACGGGAAAAATGGTGTTACACCCTTCAATTTGTAAGTCTCCTCCAACACGGTTGTCAATGATCCTTTCTTCGAGTAGGGTGTTACACCCTTCAATTTGTAAGTCTCCTCCAACCAGTGTTTCATAATTGATTTAATCTCAGAAGAGTTAAGAGGAAATAACGATTTAATTCTTGACCAAATTTGATCATAATGTAACAAAACATATTCATTTTTTTTAGTGTATTCCATAAGAATCTCATTATCAGAATTAACGTAAAACACTGAATTAGGATATTTTGGACTGGTTTTTTGCGTTAAATTTCCAAAACTCTTATTTAAATACAGTAAAACTACTCTAACTAATTGTGGTCTATTTACGATTATATTCATTTTATATTTAATTTGTAAGTTTCCTCCAACTGCATATTGCCCATGCGATAAATCATTGGCGGTGTTACACCCTTCAATTTGTAAGTCTCCTCCAACTTATCAAAACGAAACCTGGGGTGTAACCTGGTGTTACACCCTTCAATTTGTAAGCCTCCTCCAACCACCTTCGCCTTTACCCAAAGCGATATTCTGGTGTTACACCCTTCAATTTGTAAGCCTCCTCCAACCAGTGTTTCATAATTGATTTAATCTCAGAAGAGTTAAGAGGAAATAACGATTTAATTCTTGACCAAATTTTATCATAATGTATCCAAACATATTCATTTTTTTTAATGTATTCCATAAGAATCTCATTATCAGAATTAACGTAAAATACTGAATCTGGATATTTTGGAATGGTTTTTTGCGTTAAATTTCCAAAATTCTTATTTAAATACAGTAAAACTGCTCTAACTAATTGTGGTCTATTTACGATTATATTCATTACATTAAATACTTTTGAATAACATTTTATTTATTATTTCCAATAAACCTGATCCCAAGGGTGATGGTAGATTATTTATTGTGAAATATCCACAATCCTCGTGTTCTTTACCATCTTTAGCGTTTTGTAAGTCGGGATACATCTTTTTATCAGAATCTAGCACAAATATACTTAAAATTCCTTTATGATTTTCAAAATCATCAAAAGTTTTTATTCCACCCACATATTGTAAATCATTCGGATTAACTCGTATCTTTGTTTCCTCATACAGTTCCCTTACCGCACATATTAATTTGTTTTCATTTTTTTCTTGGTGACCACAAGGAATAGACCATTCACCTGGTCTTGAATCTTCATTGAAGCTTCTTTGACATAGTAAAACTTCATCTTTACATCTTATAAGAACTCCAGAATATCTTTTCAATTCCATTTTTTTGATATATTTATGTATATGATTTTAGATATAAATAGTCACAAATTCAAAGTAAAAGTCGTTTCTTCAAAATTAGATGTGACAAAAGGTATGATGAAACAAAGATTTGATGATAGTTTTAATGGTATGTTGTTTTTGATGGGTTCTGGTCATCATTCTTTTTGGATGAAAGATTGCTTAATTCCTCTTGATATTATTTTTATTGATAATAACGAAATTACAAAGATACATAATAATTGTCAGCCCTGTTATACAGATAGATGTGAAAATTACACGGGTTATGGTAATTTAGTTTTGGAGGTAGAGGGTGGAACTTGCGATATGTTGGAAATATCAGAAGGCGATTTTATCAAGTTTGATTGGTAATAATTATTAAAACAAAAAAACCAACTTATAGTTGGTCTTCTTTTATCTCTTCAAGTGTTTTGAAGTAATTTACCCTTGTTTCTGCAACTTGACAATAATTAGGAGAAAGTTCGATTCCTATCCATCTTCTGTTTAATATCTGTGCCGCAACTAAACTTGTTCCACTACCAGCAAATGGATCAAGGACAATATCATTTTTATATGTCAATATCTTAATAGCCTTGCTCGGAATATCTAAACTAAAAGTTGCTTTGGTGAGTGGTCTTGAATCGTTCAGATATTTCCATTGACCGAATACCAACTCCATAAACTCTTTTTTATCTTCTTCCTTATATACAATTTTTGTTTTAAAGGTTCCATCTTCTTGCTCTACTTGTGTTGATTCTCCCTTCCATTGTGGCTCACCCTTTAGTTTCTTAATATGTTTGTTTTTGTAAGCTAATATTACACATTCCTTCGGATTATATAAATAAGGTCCGCTCGGACTCATCCACGACCCCCATGCTGTGGTCTTACTTCTATGAGGAGAATCCTCCTCCAAATCAACAATACCAAAAAATTTAAACCCAACTTTTTTCATTATTTGGTAAAATTCCGAAGCAAAAAATACTCTACCTCCTCTATCTTGTACATTTACTTCCAAAGGCATGTTTATAGCGACTCTACCATCATCTTTAAGTGTTCTGTATATCTGTACTAACCATTTTTCAGTCCATGTCCAATAGTCATCCATTTCAGTATTGTCAATATGAGTGTCATACTGAATTCCAACATTGTATGGGGGGCTGGTCACTACTAAATCGATAAAACTTTCAGGAAAGGTTTTGAGAACCTCAATACAATCTCCATTTATAATCTTTCCTGTCTCAATCATCTGTTTTCTAACTTACTTATTTTATGTTGCAAATACCATAAACCCTTTTTCAAATCCTCCAATTCTTTTTCAGGACTTTTTTTACCCGCTCTTGCAATGTATTTTACGGTATTCCCCAAACAAAAATCCAAATTCCAAGCATCTATAACATTTATCACTTCATAAACATTACCTTTTCCCCCATAATGATTAGGGTGGTTAACCATTTCTTTTTCCATATTAAGAATTTTCGTTAATTAATTTAATTGAGTCATTATCTATGACAAATAAAAATTTAATAACAGAAAGGCCATCATCACTATAATCATTCTTATATGACATATTAGACCCTTTAATACTGAATGTAAGTCCATTTACCACTTCGCCAACTGGGTTCAAATAATTAATCGTAACATCCGTTATTTTGAATAAATCTTGGGGATTGAACGAATAATCAATTGTTTGATACATTTTGGTTTTAAAAAAAAGTTTGTCAGCTTGATTGTATATTTTAAATTTGGAAAATAGATATTCGGGTATTTTAACTTCGTCGTTAAATTTGATGATAAATCTATTTGATTTTAGTGGTTCTACAATTTTTGGAAATTCAGTTGAGACTGTCATGTTATTTTGTTTGGTATATATTATTTATTTGTTTTTCAATAAGTCCAAGTTCAATGTAATGTTGGAGAATTTTAATTGCGTCATAATCATTGCAGTTTAAAATGTACTTGGAAATAAATGATAATGGTAAAGGTCTTCTTAATTTATTTAGAAGCGTTTTTTCCTTGTTTTTTGTTAATTGGTGTATCATTTTTTTCAGATTTAGGTTTTCTTGTAAGATTTTTCCATTCTGATTTGGGAACATATTCCCAACCTAGTTTAACTTTTGGATCCGCTTCCTTATCTTTAACTCTTTCAATTTTTAATGTTCCTGTGTTTCTAATTGTTTTCATAATTCCAAGTTTTTATTTCACTATGTATTTGTTTATCTGTTTTGCCAATTTGATATAACCTATATGTTTCCGAGGCAAATTTATCCAAAAATATTAACGCATCAGCTTTAAAAAGTTTTTGAAGTGGGTACTCAGATTTTAAACTATTGAGTATCTCTTTTATTGTCAGGAACCTCTTGTTCATCGCTATATTTTATTAAATTTATAATCTCTCTTATTTTTTTTCCTAAAGTATAGTCATTTGGAGTTTTAGAAACAATTGATTGGATATATTCATATGTAATTTTTTCCTTGTTAATTTCTTCGCTCATACCTTTTCAAATTTTAACATTAACGTTTGGTTTATATAAGTTTGTATTCTTCTTTTAAAAATTGGTAACAAAGTTTGTTCTAATGGATAACCATCACCTCCAGATAATTCAAATATTGGATATTTGTTATTTGGGTCGGGTTTATTCCATTTACTAAAATTATTAATTATTTCCGATAAGGTCAAACTTTCTTTAGGTCCTGAATAAATTAAATTTGATTGATTTGAGAAATCTTGAGCTCCCTTTTTTTTCTTTAATCTATATTCCCAAACATATAAGGTGTCTTCTTTTTTATTTAAAAAATAAAAATAACCTTGCTTTTTATGTAATTCATTTTTATTTCTTTTAAGTGAAATTGATATGTTTTCATTTACCAACACCCATATTGATTTTGCAATATTGAAATAATCATAAATTTTGGGGGCTGTATATTTTAATATTTCTTGATATTGCGTATTTTCATCAGATGTCATTTGTGGTATCTTGCTATATTTCAAATCTGAAATCAAAAGCTCATCATCGTAATATTCAAATTTTTTATCCGTTGATATCATTTGATTTTCACCAATTAACGTTCTAATGTTCGCAAAATGAAGTGATAACTCAATAAAAGAAGGATATACTTCAAATTTATCAAATCTTTCATTCAATTTTTGAAAATAATTTAATAACACGTATTGTTTGTGTTCGAGATCTATGGGTGCTTTGAATAACCAATCCGTATCTAATAAAAATTCAAACCCTTTGTTTTGTTTTCTTTTTGGCATTTTTTTGTTTTATATAAAAGTATAATAAAACCAAAAATATTAAATATCAATTTAATCTCATGACAATATACTCTTTTCCATCAACATACACCGAAGAGTAATTTCCATCATAACCATTCATTATTCCATAACCATCTGAATCAACTAGACCTTGAGCCAAATCATTTTTATCGACCCATTCTGATATGTCCATACCAAATTCAGTTAATTTATCTGCAGGATCATATCTAACATCCCTTAGATAATCTTTAACCTTATCTTCAATCATTTCTTCGGTTGGCTCGGTATCTGGCACAATTGAATCAAGTTCGTTTTGAGCTGTTTCAATGTTTGATTCAATTTCTTTTATTTTTTCATCTAGTTCATAATATTCATCACTATCTGAATCTTCCAAATCTCTTTGCTCTTGTTCTGTGTCAGATAAAAGTTCTTCCATTTCTTCTATATAGGATTCTAATTGTTCTTTTCTTTTTTCTTGCTCTTCAGTTAATTCATAATCACTCTCATCAAAATAACTTTCAGGGTTATCTCTTATGTCATTTTCATAAAAATCTCTAAAATATTCTACAATGCCATCTACATCTAAATAGTCTAAATAAAAACCTCTACTAAAACCTTCAACTCCAACTTCATCAATATATTCTTTTGCATATTCCAATGCTGCATCCTCAGCGTCACTATCAAGACCTGCCGCATATTCAGCACCTTTCAAATCGCCAGAATAAATTTCAAAACGATATAAATCTCCGTAAAAACGATAACTACTTGGAATTAATTCATATACATCAATTTTTTCTTCAATTTCCTCAATTTCGGCTTCTAAAGAGTCTATTTGATCTTGTAATTCATCAGAATCATTACCCTGCTCTTGATCATAATATAAATTTCCTAATCTTTCCTTTAAACCTCTAAGATTTTCAACATCTTCTTCAGTTTGAACATTTTCATTATTTTCTTGTAGATATTCAAAAATAGCTTGTGCTGCCAATCCTTCTGAATCACCTTTTTCTATATTCCAATCATCATCTTCTCTTCTTGACTGAGCTTCCGCTCTTAATCCAGCAACTCTTTTTCTTTCTCTGATTCTTGATCTTTCGCTATTCCAGTCTGAAACTCTACCTTTAACTTCAACCCCTTCAATTGACGCTACATCACTTTTACTGATATCTAAATTTCCCAAAATTTTTATAATAGGACCTAAAGATTTTACAGGCTTTCCCTCTATTGAAAAATCTCCATCAATTATGATTTTTTTATCTTTATATTTTTTTATCCTTGATAACGCCTTTATGTTATAGTCAATCGCCGGTAATATTTTATATATCTCCTCGGGTGAAACAACCAATGTATCGTCCTGTAAATTTGTTTGATCTTGTTCTTTGATTAATTTAATCAAATTATTTATATCCTGTTTTTTAAAAGAAAGTTTCGCCATTTGTTTTATCAATAAATATCAGTAAATTATTTACTATAAAATAGTATCAATAAATATTTATAGATAAATAAACTTTAAAATAAATTTGTTATGGGATGCGGATGTAAAAACAATCAACCCCAACCTCAACCTCAACCTCAGCCACAACCTTCACCAGGTCCTCAAAATAGTGCGATACAAGATGCGGTTAGGAAAACAGTTGAGAAATATTACAAAAAGTAATAGGTAACTATAGTGGGGTTAAAGAATAAGAGGGAAAATTAATTTTTTCCCTTTTTTTTATATTTATTAATATGAGTTTACAGAGTTTTATAGATAGATTGAATAATAATGATAAAAAATTTATTTCAGGTTTTGGTAGTGATGATGAGGATGAATGGATTAAAGTTGAAAGATTTTTGAATATAGTTAAAAAAAGAAATCTTTTATCTAAATTAGATTTAAGTTCAATTGTGTTTGAAGATGAAGATCAAAATTCATTTGATTATTTTTGTTTTAAAGAACCTGAACTAAGAGAAAAATTAATAGAGCAAGTTTGCCGTCAACTTTATCGTAACATTAAATATGATAATGGTAAAGTATATCTTATTTTAAAGGATATGGGCGATTTAAGCTATTTATTTTGTGAAGATAGCAGATCTGAAATGTCATCACAAGAGAAAGCTAGAGCTATATTAGGTGAGGATTTTTTTGAACCTTATTCCGACACAACAAATGATGTTTTTAATGACGTAATTGAGGTATTAACACCAGATAACTTTAAAATTCTTTGTGATGAAGTTAAAAAAAACTTAGGTTCAATTGATATAAATCAATATTCTGATGAAATTTATAACACATTAATACCTGATTTGGCTACCGAAAGCGGTAATGAAAATGTTCTTAAAATTGATGATACAAATATTAAAACTTTATTAAACGATGAGGACACATTTTTATTTATTGCCAAAGAAATTTTAGGAAACCAATTCTATTACTCATTATTTAGTTGTCACGGAAATGCGTATAACTCCGTATTAGTTAATGAGTGGAATAATGAAGTTACAAAAGAACTTGAAAGTTTTGGATTTGGAAAAGGTGTTTGGAAAAGTGATAAAGATAAGAAAAATATTTTTGTTACCGATATCACTGAATTTTTCCATCATTTGGTAGGTGAATTTTTATACACACATTTAGAATATACTATCACTAACCTTAACGATTTTTCTGGTTTTTTTACATTATTTGATGAAACAATAGATCAATCAACTGAAATTGATTGTTTAAAATTAAGATTATATGAATATCCTAATAGTAGAAAAGTTGATAAGGAAATTAATGATACAATATTTGACTACATTGAATTTTAAGTAGTTAATAATCAAATACTATTTATAGTCTGAGCAATTTTTTATATTAATTCTTAAAAACATTATGAAATACATAGATTCTTACTCAAAAAAAGGTTTTGTAAATTTATTTGCCGATTATATTCTTAAACATTTTAATTCTGACACATTCGTAGAGGTTTCTGATTGTGGATCTTTTTTAGTTGTCAGAGGTGAGACAAATTCAGAAAAATTTATTGATTTATTTCCCATTAAAGAAAATTTTATAAAGGATTTTCCTGAATTTGAAATTAATAATATTAACATAATCGATATTATAAAATACAACGTTAATTTAGAATATACACCAAAATGGTTTAGGTATTTTGATACAGAAAGACCAATATACTCAATAGATGAAATAGAAAATTTTGAATTTTTAAAAAATAAAAATAAATTTGAATATCCAACACAAACTATAACTTCAAAGTTTCCACATGGTTATGGATTAAATAAAGGAAGATTTGATTTTTATTTCGGAGAATATGTTTCAAATCATATTTTTAATATCACAAATTCCGATAGAATCGAATTGAAATACGATAAAGATTATCTGTTAGAAGATTTGATGTTGCAGTTTTATTTGGAAAAATCAATTATAAACGATTCACACATATTTAGTTTATTACTTGATGTTTTTTACACAAAAGAAAATTTATCTGAGTTAAGAACGATTATTGATAAATATGATATTATAAATGACATAATGAACCCTTTATCAGAAAAACCTTGGCTGATTAAAAATAAAATAGAAGATATTATTGTTTATTAATTAAAGCAACTCTACCTATAATTTGTTGTGATTTAAGATTTTTTGATTTAAAGTATATTTTATAAACATAAATCCCATCTTGTGATAAGTTGCCTTTATAATAACCATCCCACCTTTTTTCAATACCATTTGATCTAAAAATAATTTCACCCCACCTGTTATATATTTCCATTTCAAATGTCTCAATGTTTGTTCCATATGCACCGAATTCATCATTTATACCATCACCATTAGGTGTAAATGTGTTTGGTATATATAAAGTTGTTTCAGGACAACCCTCAACGATAACTTCTAATTCATTTTGACTTAAACATTTACCGTTTGAAAACTGAGCAATTATTGTGTATTTACCAATTTGGTTCCATTTAACAACAATTGTATTATCGGTTGGTTGTCCTATAATTTGAGCTTCGGGAACAATTAACCAATTTGAAAAATATCCTTCGGGTGGATTGATTGTGTATTTTTTAAATACATAAGTTGTATCACACAATGAAATAATTTGAGGCTCATCTTCGTTAGGTCTATATGAAGATAAAAATATTATTACTATTGTAATAAATAAAACTTTTAGTGAAAAACTTATTGAAAACCCCCCTGCGGATTCCATTAGTTAGTATAGATTGTAGGAACTGCCGGTGGTGGTGTAATCACAATCAATCCAGTCCCTGTCATCGCACAACCATTAGCATCTGTTGACGTAAATGTTATCGGATAGTTACCAGGTGGTAATCCGCTAGCGTTAAAGGTATTACCAACAACTCCAGTCCCTGTAAAGACAGGATTAGTTCCTGTAGGATTTGCAGTTAAGTTTATTGTTCCGTTTCCTTGACATAATGCTTCGTTAATCACTACAGGATTAGTTGGAGGATATACTGTTATTGTAGCTCTAGAAGTCGATGAACATTGACCAATAGTTTTCGTTATCTCAATTGTATAGGCACCTGGCGTTGTCCATGTTACTTCTATTTGATCTCCACTTGAAATTGTATTAAAAGGAATTACAGGAGTTATTGAAAATGAATATGTCGCTAAAGGATCGATAACTTGATCTCCATATACCTTAATGTCGTTTGGGCAGTAAAAATTACCATTTGCAGGGTTTGGGGTTGGAACTTGTGAGTAACTGATCATCGCAATTAAAACGATAACCAAAGTAGTTAATAATTTTTTCATAATTTAATTTGTATAAACTGATACTGTTATGTTTCCCGGAGGAACTATTATGGTTCTATTTAATGTTACTAAAACGCAGTTTCCTGTTATAATTAAAGAAACATTATAAGTCCCTGGTGATAAATATCTATGAGTTGGACTTTTTTCATTTGAAGTTTTACCATCACCAAAATTCCATAAGTAATTATATTGATTATTTTGTGGTGAGCACTCTGTGATATTAGTTTTTGGTTCAAAAAAATTAACATTTGAGCAATTTATTACAAAAGGTGGTAGTATAAATTGTGGTTGGACATAAAATGATGCAAAATTTGGTAAGCCCATCCCTGTAGTTCTATTTGCAACTGAGACATTTAAATTAGTATAAGTACAACCAGCCCCTAATACATTTGGTAAATTAATTACCGAAAGTCCAGATGAATTATTTCTATTCACATATATTTTGGAATCAGGCCCTCTTTGCAAAGAACCAATAAAAGGACCTAAACTTGATACCAAAAATCTTGAGCTTCTTATTTGTGCTAAACTACCGGCACATAAATTCCATTGTATAAGATTACCACCGTTTGTTGCAGCATAAATAACTCTTCCATTTTCTGAAAATTCACAACCATAAGCTCCAGTTTCGTTTGATACTAATTGTCCGTTTGATACGACACCTGTTGAGTTATCAAAATCAAATAATTCAACTCTATTCGCACCACTTGATTGATATCCATAACTACACATAAGTAACTTTTTTCCATCAGGTGATGATTTTAATTGGCCATAAGCACTTTGTATAATACCTGAGATTACGGAACCTGCTGATGACACTAAAGCCCCACCGACTCCAGCACTTGTAACTAACCATACTCTAAAATTATTTGAGTTCCAATCGTGAGATATTACCCATATATCAACACCATTACAGTGTCTAACAGCACATAGTTTTTCGCAAGATGGTGTTCTTAGTGGTGTATTTCTTGTAGTAGAAATAATATCTCCAAAACCAGCATTTAAACTCATATTTACTTCTGAGTAGCAAATACCATTTGCCCCCACATCTGCGTCTGATGTAAAAATATAAAAACGATTTGGTGTATTTGGTCTTTCAACAATTATTGCCGATTGTGTTGATGAAGTATTACCGTTCAATGACGTTCCCATTGCGGCATTTCCGTTTGGCATCGGTAAATTTTGTGATGTCCAAACTGTCCTTCCGTCTGTATAAAATAACAAACCTCCACTTGAATTTGATATTGACGCAACTCCTTCTGTGGTAACCAATTGTCCTGTGAGTATAGGAACCGGTACGCCAGAATTAAATGTGATTGCTGCTCTATTTCCGAAAAACCAATTTGTGGTAGGTCCTGGTATTTGTGATAAGATATTTAAACTGAATAGTAAAAATAAAACATTAAATACCGTTTTTTTCATTAGATTGAAAAATGTTCTTTGATTAT
>Ga0315909_10005133_pt1 | contig 15171 bp, 24 predicted proteins | sample LakEriMetagenome_11_FD_203527 | JGI IMG/M metagenome (GOLD analysis project Ga0315909, IMG submission 203527) | Freshwater fungal communities from buoy surface, Lake Erie, Ohio, United States - Buoy 2 MA125 | ecosystem: Environmental > Aquatic > Freshwater > Lake | place: USA: Lake Erie, Ohio...
TTGAACGTGTCGCCGCTGGTAGCGCGGAAGTCGTGGACGCCGAGCAGGACTTCAGCCTTGAAGCTCGTCGCCATTGCTTGGGTGATGGCCAAGGTAGGTCTCCTAGAGGTCCAGAATGGGAGTAAGGTCGGCGTGCCCGGCCTTGGTAAGCCTGTTAGCCAGCGTGACGTTGTGCGACCGCACGGCCTCTTGCAGATAATACACGAGGACTTGGCGAATGCTATCCCTGAACGCTTCTGCTTGGTCGCGGATAGCCGGATGAGCAGAACTGCCCACGTGGATGATCTTGTCGAGGGCGCGCTCCGCGATCTCCTCCGGGGTAAACCCCCGCTCGTGGGTGGTGAGGACGTTCACTGCGCCCACCGCGCCTGTACCTATGTCAAACATCGTTTTACCTCACCGGGTAGCGGGTCTGGATCGTCCGGTAGTTATCCTGCCGGTTCTTGCCCTCGCCCAGCTGCTTCAGCAGGGCCAGCGCCTCGTCGTATCGCTTTTGATACTGGGCGATGACGTCCTGCTCACCCTTCATGAAGGTATACGCCTCCAGCAGGGCTCCGTAGAGCAGTACCGAGTCGAAGTTCGTGCCCAGCCACGACGTACCCGCCGTCACGATGGATGTAGGGTAGTAGAAGTAGTGCAGCTCGAACTGGTAGGTCGCGTCCGGCGTCGGCCCGAGGATGAACGAATCCTTGTCGAAGAAGGCGTAATAGATCGGCTTCCCGGTAGCGTTCGGGTTCGGGTAGGACTCCCGAAGGAAGCTGACGTCCTTGTTCAGCAGGTACTCGTAGTTGCCGCTGCCGTCGATGACCGCCAGAGAGAAGTTGGCCAGCCAGTCAGTGGGGACCGTCAGGTACTTGTTGCCTGAGGTGCACTGACCCGTGACGTTCTTCCGCAGGTCCAGCAGCTGCACCGCGTTGAAGATGCGCTGCTCAGCCTGCTGGATGAAGGTGTTGATCTGCTCCGTGGACGTCAGCGTAGCCGTTCCCGACCCCGTGGAATCGGTCCATGTGGTGCTGGGGAAGTCGTTCTCGACGTACCCCTTGATGGTCTCGAACAGCTGCGCGTAGTTCATGGGTTACCCCATCGGACCGCGAGAGCGGAGGCCCTTCGTAGCCGCGCCCGTGCCGCGCATCTTGATGCCGCCGCCCTTGGCCAGCTTGGTCTTCGGCTTGCCCGGGTGCATGGAGGACTCGTGCTTGTGGACCGCCGAGGCGACCATCTTCTTGTCCTGCTTGAGGTCAGACTTCTTCATAGTCAGCTTCCTGTCGTGACGGTTACGGAGCCTACGGCCCCTGTGGCTTGTAGTGTATCCGTAAGGCCGGACAAGCCAAGGGGGTTGTTCAGCCCCACTGGGTTCCAGCCCCACTGGATGACGCGACTACCCTCGCCGGGATATCCATTGTCGTTCAGCCCCGACTGGTAGTAGCTGTTGTCCGGGCGCGGGTTGCGCAGGGCCTGCGGGTCATCCACCGGATACATACCCAGCTGAAGCTGCGGGTGATCCTGCTCCCAGCACGTCGGGCAGACGAGGATGTTGACGTTCTTCGTCTTGATGGTGAGCTTGTGGAGGCGATCAAGCTTGTAGCGGAACCCGCAACGGTCGCACTCCGCGATAGCCTTCTTGCCGGTAGCGAACCTGTTCGGCATGGGTCACCTGAACATTACGCGGGGGGCGATGCGGAGGGGGGCCTTCTCACGGTCCTCGTCAGAGGCCAGCTGCCAAGCCTCGTCGTACATCTGCTTGAGCATCCCGGTACGCTCCATGCCCCCGGGAATCTTCATCGACAGGTGGAACGCCAGCCCCGCCACCATGGCCGGGAGGAAGCGGAAGGGGATGTCCTGCGTCGTGACGCCGGTACCGGCATCTTGGATGCGCCGAAGCCGCCAGTAGACGAAGGTGTAGTAGCTGGACTGGTCCGGCACAGGCCACACGGTGATCCGGGGGTAGGCCACACCAGAGGGTTCCGTGGCCCCAGACCGGCGTTCGATCCAGACCTGAATTGGCCTTCCTTGGGCATTCTTGTTCGGAATGGTGGCGTAAGTGTCCACGCTGATCCGGTTGATGTTGATGTCCGTCTGGTTCTGGCCCGTCTGGGTCCGGATGACGTGGTCGATGAGGTCGATGGTATCCACGGGCAGGTTGTACGTCGCCGTACCTTGCACGAGGGGGATCGACCCCTGCTCGATGGTCCAAAGGTTGACGCCCCGGTTGGCCCATTCGATGGACATCAGGTTCAGGCTCCGGCGAGCCGTGCGGAAGTCGTAACCCGTGCGCAGCTCAGCACCGCACCTCTCGAACGCCTCTTCAATGAGGGCGTTCAGGTCGAGATCGAACGTCGCTGTGCCGCTGGTGGTCACCGGAATCTCGCTGTCTTCTTGGCAATCGCTGCGGGCTGCTTCACGAACTGCTTGCCTTGGCGGGTGCCTTCACGCTTGGCCTTGGTTGTAGCAGCATACTCGGAAGATGTCAGCGCCTGCCGGGCCTTCTTGGGTAGGTACCGCTCCCCCGTGGCCTTGGGTCCCTGAGTAGAGGGCTTGCCAGACTTGGTACCCCACTCCTCGTCCGTCCACTTGGACAGCGACTTCTGGGCCTCTGTCTTGGGGCCACGGTACCCGCCACCGGACTTCTTGTACTGTTGAGAGGCAAGCTGCGCCTTGCGTGCGGACCATTGGCCGGGGTCTCCCCCCTTACCGCTGGCCTTCACGCTGGCGACGATACGCTTCCACTTGCCCTCGTCGGTACGAGCCACCTACTTGCCCTTTTTGAAGCCCTTGAGGACCTGAGCAAACCGGGCGCGTTGGCCCAGCTTGCCCGGAGCCTTGGCTGCCTTGGCGAGCTTACCGGCGGGAATCTTCTGCCCTTTCGAGACGCCCATCTGTTCGCGGAGCGCCCCGGGCTTCTTGATCGCCCCGGAAATCCAGTTGCCGCCCTTAGAGGCTTTCGCGGGCATCTTGGACTTCTTCATGTCGCCCATGCCCCGAGAAGTCCTCACTTACAGCCCTTCATCATCTTGCCGCCCTTGGCCATCTTGACCATCTTCGTCTTGGTCTTGCCCTTGCGGGCGATGCCGTCAGCCTTACGCGCCTTCATAGCCAATGTCCTTCTTACTGGCGTTTACCCATCTCTTCGACCTTCTGCTCAAGACGCTCGAACGCCCTGTCAAAACGGTCTCCAAGCCTATCCACGAGTCCGTTCATCTCTGCCCGGGTCACGTGATCTCTCGCAACCTCCTCACGCGTCTTGTTGAGGAGGATGCTGATCCGGTTAAGCTCGTCCAGCTTGTGCTTCACAAGGAACCCCAAAATCCCCACGAGGCCGGTGAGGATGAAGTTCCACAGGGTCTCGATGGCCATCTCAGCAGTTCCACGCACGCAAACTCTTATTGATCCGGCTGTTCGGGTCGTTAGCCGTTTTCTTGCTGGTCAGCTTCTTCTTCATGCCCGTCATCCGGGCACAGAAGCTATCCCGACGCGGCCCCCCTTCGGGCTGCGGGGCCTTGAGCCCCGGCTTGCCCGGGTTCGCACGGTTGTAGGAAGCCCGCCCCTTGGCGTTCAGTCCGCCCTTGGGGTTCTTGCCTGCCTTACGTGTCCATGCGGGAGACTTGGCCATCAGATGTACCGCCCCTTGGTCTTACCCTTGCGGGCGATGCCGTCACCACGGCTGGAGACCTTGCCACCTGCGGCGTAACCGACAGTGTCCTTGCGGGCTTTCAACTGGCCTTTAACGTATGCGGGGGACGCTTTGGTGCCGTCGTCGTCGGTCAGAACCCCCGTGTGCGACAACGCCTTCACCAAAGCGTCCGTTGGCTTGATGACCGTCGCCCGCACAATGCCCCGCGCGATTTTTCCCACCGAGCCGCCTTTTTCGCTGGGCGTCAGCGAGGACGCCATACGGCTTTTGGAGTAAAAATCTTTGCCGCTACGGTAGCCGGAATCGTAATCGGACGCCTTGGGCTTGCCGCCCTTGGCATACGCCTTGGGCTTGACCTTGCCACCGCGCTTCATGCCACCCTCGTCGCCGGAGGGGTAGATGATGCGCTGGGGCGGCTCAGCAGCCGCCGGAGCAGCAGAAGCCGGAGCAGGCGGCTCGCCGGGACGCTGGCGCTTCCGCTTCGTCGCCATGGCGATGGGAGACAGAATCTCTGGCCCGTACTTCATCACCATGGCGGCGGGGGAAAGGCCCGCGAGCCCTTCCTTCTGGATGGCCATGGGGATCAGTCCGCCAAGCCCGCCCAGCATGAGCTTGGACTTCTTCTTGGCGGGAGCGGCGGGCGCGGTCGTAGCCTTACCCCCGTCGTTGTAACGGCGCTTCTTGGTAGCCATCAGACGAACTTCCGCTTCTTGATCCTGCCACCCTTGGCAGCCCTCGTTGCCTTCTTGCCGTAACGATCATACTCGTCCGCAAAGAGGTTGCGGTTGGAGAAGCTGATCTCCCGGCCCTTTTTGTCGAACCGGGCTCCTTCCCGGCGCTTGTCCGCAGCCGCAGAAAGGCTGTCCGCCTTCGCCACGTTCTTGGCCATCACCGCCTGAGTGCGGGGGGTCGTACCCTTGTTGGGGTCGTACCTGCGGGGTTCCGACTCGGCGCGAAATTGCTTGGGCCTCGGGCGCGGCGGGCTGACCTTCGCGGGAGTAGTGGGGGCCGACGCCGGAGCTCTAGCAGGTGCAGCCGACTTGGTCGGGGTCGCAGGCTTCTTGGCGCTCCGGTTATCCCCGGCCAGCGCCGTGGAGTAGCTCTTGCCGTTCCACGTGAAGGTCTTGGGGCCACCGTTGTCGAGCATGTTCTTGCGGGCGGCGCGGAACGCCTCCGAGAAGGAACCGGCGGAGTTTCCAGCACCACTGGGGGTAGCGGAAGAGGAGGAAGCATCGGAGGGCGTAGTGAAGGACGGAGTGGGTCCCAGCCCCTTGCCGAGGCCGCGCACCAGCTGGCCCATGTCGATTTCGCCAGCCGATGAGGTAACGCCTCCTTCGGCCTTGCGCATGACCTTGCCGCCCTTCTTGAACGGGCGGGAGGTAGGCTCATCCTTCACGGGGTCGTACGGGCGTCCCTTGGCCTTCGGCGGCGGAGCCTTCGGCTTCGGCTTCGGCTTCGGCTTGGTCTCGGTGTAGGGCATCGCGGTGATGGCCCGGGACGACTCGTCCCTCATGGCGTCATAGGGGCGCTGCTTAGCGGAACCGCCAGAGGCCATCTTCTTCACAGGCTTCTTAGCCATCACGCGACCTCCTTCTTGGGAGGGACAAGCATCGGGTAGAGCATGTCCGTGCCGAAATTGCCGACGTACTCCTGCACGCCCATGTGCCCGAGGGTGATGGTCGGGTCCACCCAGACCTCGAACCCATGCTCGCGGGCGCGGTCACAGAAGAGGAAGTCCTCCCCCATGTACCCCTCTTCCGTGAGCTTGAAGTCGAAGATGCAGGGCACCGTGCGGTCGGTACGCACGTCGTAGTACCTCCACTCGGGGTGCTCCCGGTCGAGGACCTCAAACACCTCGCGGCGGACCATCATGAACGCCGTTGCCACCCGCTTAGCACGGACCAGACCCATGCCGTTCATGGTCAGCTGGTTATTCTCGTCGTGGTCGAGGGTGGCGATGTAGACCTTGTCGGTGCTACGCGTGCGCGGAACCGCCGCCACGATGCCCTTCTGGGGGTCTTCCGCCCATGCCATGAGCCGAAGGATGTCCTCGGGCTCAAAGTTGATGTCGCTGTCAATGAACAGCAGGTAGTCGCAGTTCGAGTCCAGCAGGTCTTGGGCCAGCAGATTGCGAGCCCGGGAGACCACGGAGCACCCGCAGATGCTGCCAATCTGGATGTCGATGCCGTGCTGCGGAGCCACCTGCGCAAACCGCGCAAGAGACACCGCGAGCTTCAGCGAGACCTTGAAGTCGTAGGCGGGCAGAGCGATGAAGAGGCTCTTGCCCGCCAAATTGAAGCTTTTTTGGGCTTCCATGAGTCACCCATAGTAAATGACGGTCGAGGCCACGTTGGTCACAGTGCCATACAGTCCGTCCTGAGCGAGAATGCCCTCGCCCGGCAGGATGATGTAGATGTAGCCGCAGTTGGCGACGGCGGGGGCGTTCATGGTGAACAGGGTTTCGCCACCAGACCCGCTCGTAATGACCACCGATCCCGCGCTCGCGCCGCAGACCGCGTAGATAGCCTTGATACGGGTGCGGAACGTGATGTTCTGGGCACCCGTAGTCGTAAAGGCTCCGGTAGCGGTAAGCGGCGCAGTTGCTTTGACGTCTGTTTGCATGGCCGATCTCCTCTAAGAGCTACACCTATCAGGTGTCAGCGAACGGAGTAGCCAGAGAACCGGAGCCGATCAGGACACCCTGCACGAGGTAGCGGTTGGCAGCGATGGCGGTGATGGTCAGGTACGAACCAGCGATACCGCCGGTGGTCGTGCCGTTCAGGTTGATGACGTCGTTGGACGAGCCGTTGGGGACGTACAGGTTCGAAGCGCCACCGGCAGTCGCCATCACAAGACCGCCGACGAACAGGTCACCGGGGGTGCTGCTCGTGGTCCTGATCTTCAGGGTGCTGGTCGTCGCCTGACTGACGAAGATCGTGTAGGTGACGCCTTCATTGTTGGCGCTGTTCGGGTCGGAGCCGGGGCCGGTATGGACCGGGTCAGCCGAAGCGTTGACCGCCGGGAGCGTAATCGTCCCCGAGGTGCCGCTGTAATAGATCGTCTTGCCGCCGTGGGTGGCGGGGTCAAGGGTCAGGGACCCGCTGACAGCCGGGGCCGTGCCCGGACCCTGCGCGAAGAAGCCGTTCAGCGAACGGACGGGACCCTGAAAAGTCGTAACGGCCATGCCGGTATCCTCGTGTAGTAGCACATACCCGTACCGTCTCTACTACGTCTGCTAGGCCAGTCGGTACGAGCGATTTTCCTAGTGTAGTATTGGTAGCACCAGACAAGAAAAAGGGGAAGGAGTTTCCTCCTTCCCCCTGATCTTTTAGGCTCCGGCGGCGCCGTAGATGCCCAGCGGGTCAGACCAGCCGAACGAATAACGCTCGCGGGCCTTGTAGCGCACGTTGCCGGTGTCGAAATCGCCGTCCATGGACTGCGACATCGGGGTACGGACGAAGTGCTTCATGCCGTTCGGGACATCCGTGGTCAGGAACCACGCGTCCGGGTCCGTCAGGAAGTGGTTGATGGTGTACCCTTCCGGAATGGACCCGTTCGACTTCAGGGCGTTGATGTCGTTGTCAGCGGTGCCGACGCGGCCTTCCGTCTCAAGGAGGCGGGTGGCCACGAACATCAGGCTCGGCGGCAGGATCAGCTTGCGCGGCTTGGCCGCGATGAGCAGACCACGCTCGTCGGTCCACGCAGCGATCTGAATGACGGCGGCTTCGAGAGACGTTTCATTCAGGTCGGAGGCGGTGCCGGGGATGTTCGAGTTGACATCGCCGGAGACCAGCGGGTGCGAGGCCGAGAACAGGGGCTGACCGTCACCGCCTTTGACGTTGGCGTCGAAGCCGTAGTTCAAAGGCACAGCGGCCTTGGTCTGCTTGGTGTACGACATCGCACGGGCCAGAGCCTTGGTGTAACGCGCCGACAGGGAGTCGTAGAGGTTGTCCTCCACGGCTTCTTCGGTCAGCGAGAACCCGAGGGCGATGGTCTCGTGGTTGTAGCGAGCGGTCCAGACTTCCTGACCGTTCTCGTACTGGATGGCCGAGCCTTCGTTCTTGACCGGAGCGGCGGCAAAGCCGGACAGCTTGGTCTCTTCTTCGAAGGAACGCTCAGAGCTTTCGGTATCGTAGATTTCCTTGTGCTCTTCGCCGTAGCGGCTGTACTCCAGACCGAACAGGGCGTTCAGGCCGGGCAGAAGCTCCTTGAGGAGCTGTGCGCGTGAAATTGCCATTGTTCAGCCTCCTTACACGCCGGTGGGGTTGAGGTACTGGTGCATCCCCTGATTCCACTTGACCACGACTTCCGTGAAGGAGCCCGCAGCCGACTGGGTTTCGGAGACGACATCAACGATGCGAACCGGCCACGTGGACGTGGTAGCGGTGGTGGAGCTGACCGCGACCCGGGACGCACCGTTCAGGGTGTTGCCCGAGTTTTGGACCAGCACGGCGTTTTCGCCCACCGCAGCGCGAGCCACGTAGCTGACCGTGGTGCCGGACGAGACCACGGCGACCTTGAACAGGGCGTCGGGGTCGTCGATGACGACAGCAGCGATGTCAGAAGCCGTGACGGCTCCGGGGTAGAATTGCCGGAAGGTCTTGCCATACACCGGGTCGGTGTAAGAGCAGCCGAGGAACACGCCCACCGGGGTGGCGGCGCTGGTCCCCGCGTCCTTGTCGATGGTGCCCGAGCTGTTGAGCTTCACGAGGTCGCCAAAATAGATGGCGGTCGCAGAGCCACTCGTGATCGGGATGGTTCGGGTAGCACCCGCAAAGACCTGACCACCGATGAGGTTGATCGGGATCAGTCCGTACGGGCCGTTTACAGCGGGATACGCCATATGAGGCTCCTAGTTATCTGCCAGTGCCGAACGTGGTCTTGGACTTACGCTCCGAGAAGAGCGGCATCCGAGGGTCCTGTTCGCGCATGAAGTTGTTATCGACGGAGTCCGACTGGCTCTGGTTGATGCGGGAATAGTACTTCCTGCGCTGCTCCATAAAGTCGGTCGGAATCTTGCAGAGGAGAAGTCCCCCGACTTCGATGCCGTCTTGGAAACGACTGCCCTTATCCGCAATGAGTCCCAGCTCAGGCTGTTCCTCAATCCGGACAGGTTCCCAGCCTTCACGGAACTTCGACGAGACGTTCTTGGCGTCTGCTTGGTTCGAGGCGGAAACGCGAATCCACCGGTAGTCATAACCCGGCTGTTTGTCGGGCTCGGGAAGACCGGAGGCAGGCTGCCATGTTTGCGGGCGCTTGGTGCGTTCGCGGCTGGCGTATTCTCGGGTGGTACGGGTCTCAGTCATATCAACGTCCTTGCTTCTCAAGAGCCTTGACCTGCTTGGCGTACTCCTCGACGGGAACGCCGAGTTTGGCCGCAAGTGCGATCTGGGATTTGTTCAGCACGACTTTTTTGGGGGACGTGCTACGAGAGGCGGGTGCGACGACGGGAGCGGACCCGGCACGACGAGGTGCCTTGGTGGTTTCAGTCGTTGTGTCTTCCCCGAAGTAGTCGGAGAAGCGACGGCGCATCGTGTTGTCGATGGCCTTCCAGTATTCGTCGGTACCCACGAACTGCGGGCCACGTTCAAGTTCGAGCTTTTGGTGAAGCCCGAGGGCAGAAGCCGTCATCTCGGGGTCAGTGCCGAACCACGTATTGCGCTCTTGCCACGCAGCCGTCTTCGGGTCTGTCCTCGGAATCTGGACCTGTTGCTGTTCTTGTACAGGCGCGTCTACCTCTTGTAAAGTAGGTACATACGAAGAAATCCGCTCGGCGGCGGAAAGCGCCCGGTTCAGCTTCTTTTGGGCCTCAAGAAGCTTGTCGGTATCGCCGGTCTCGTACGCCTCCTTGTACTCGCGCTCGGCCTGCGCCAGCTGGAACTCGGCGTTCTGCTTGAAGCTGCCGACAAGGATACTCTCGTTCTGGGAGACGCTGGTCTTGAGCCGCCGGTTTTCCTCCATGAGGCGCTGGGCGTAGGCCACGGCCTCGTTCTTCTCCCGAAGCTCCTGCTCCTTGGCCCGGCGCTCGTCGTGCCAGACCTTCTTCATCTGCTTCAGGCGGACCTTGACCTTCTCGGAGTAGTCCTCCAGTTCGTCAGCTTCCAGTTCCTGCACGATTTCCTGCGGGAGAGGGTCCCGACCCCGGTCTTCCTCCGGGGTATCGTCCACGACCTCGACTTCGAACTCGTCGGCGTCGTCGTCAAACGGCTCGAAGCCGTCTTCAGTGTCGCTATTCGCCATTTTCGTCTCCTTTGTACGGGTTTTTGCCCGTTGTTACCGGCTTGCCGGGGTAAAACTTGCGTCAGGCGCGGGAAATGCCGCGAGGATCGTCCACGACGGCCTCGACGCTGTCGTCGTTGATGATGCGGAACTCCTTGCCGTGGATTTTCACCCGGGTTCCGGCGTGCGGGCGCACCAGAACGAAGTCTCCCTCCTTGCACCACGGGCCGGAGGGGAACCGCTTCTCGTCCTTGTAGGCGTCAGGCCCGATTTTCATGACGAAGAGGACGACGGAGAGCAGTTCCTCGTGGTGGAGGGTGATGTCGGCCTTGAAAAGTCCCCCAGCGGTCTTGGTTTCGACCTCAGGCAGGGCGCACAGGAGGCGATACCCGGACGGGTCAGGCAGTTGGCGACCGGTTTCCACCGGGATTTCGGCCTCTTCGGGCTCCAGAACAGCGGTTTGGTCAGTCATCGTCCTTCTCCATGTTCTCGGCGGTCTCAATGAGGATGTTCGTGGCCTGAAGAAGCCCGCGATGCCGCCCGCAGTGGTACTTGTACTCTGCGATCTCGTTCGCAGCGCCCTTGGCGAGGTCTTCCTCGATGTTCCGGCGGAGTTCTTCGAACCTTCCCGCTAGGTACTTAAGCATTGCCGCGCTCATTTACGCTCCTTTTGCTGTGGTTGTTCCGGGTTTTCCTCGCCCTTGGCTGCACCAAGGAGCGACTGGATCATGTTCTGCTGCATCTGGGCCTGCTCCTTGGAGATTTGCGTGCCAATCTTGAGCCCTTCCAGTTCCTGTTGGGCCTCCATCTTCCGCTTCTCGCCCTCGACCTTGATGCCTGCATTGAGGCCAGCGATCTCCATCTGGGCCTCAATACGGTCGCGCTCGATCTCCAGCTTCTCGGTCTTCTCCGCCGCCGTTACGGCGAACTGCTGTTTCTTCAGGTCCAGCTCGCCCTGCTTGATGGCCAGCTCCTGCTGCTGCATCTGGACGATGGGGTCCTGCATGGCCTGCTGGTTCTGGGCCATCTGAGCTTCGGCTTGGTTCTTCTGGAGCAGCTGGCTGGACGCCGCCGCCACGAGCCGGGAGACCGCCAGTTCCGTGGTCTCGTCCATCTCCGCGTCGGGCGGGGGCAGGGGCACGCCTGCCTGTTCCTCCACCTGCTTGCGGTACTGGAAGGCCAGATGCTCCGCGATGTGCGCCTGCATGGCAGCCATCATGACCGGGGCGTTGGGGTTCTGCCCGATGAGCTGCTGGATTTTCGGGTCCTGCATGACGCTCATGTGCGTCTGGATATGGGCGTCGTGGTCTTGGTAGATGAACGCCTTCACGGGCTTGCCGTTGATGACGTCCATGTTCTCGCTGACGGGGTCACGCGGCTTCATGTCATCCCCATCCTTGAGAGGGACGAGTTTCTCGGCGTTCTTGATGCCCAGAACCTCCAGCATCTGCCGGTGCAGGAAGGGCAGGTCGTAGAGCTGCGGAGCCCCTTGGGCCAGCTGGATGACCGCCTGATACTGGACGATCTTCTGGGCCATGGTGGCGGCGTTGGGGTCCGAGACCGGGATGACCTCGACCTTGTCGTAGTCACTCTGCTTGGCCTTGCGGCCCCCCTCCTCGGGCTCGTAGCTGTACTCGTCCGGGGTGTAGTCCCGGATGATGCCCTTCAGGAGCTTGAACTCCCGCTTCATGGAGTAGTGGATGCGGGCCTGCACCGCCGACATGGTCTTCAGGGTGCGCTCAAGGATGGCCAGCGTGGTGCCCACGGGGGCCTGCGCCGACATGTCGCTGATCTTCATGTCCGCCGCAGAGGCGAACCGGCGACCTTCCTCCACGATGCTCTGGAGCAGGGTGAACAGAACCTGCGACGGCTCCTTGTAGGGCAGCGGCATGATGTTGTCGCGCATGGTCCCGCTGGCCACGTCCACGTCCCGCCACTCGGCAGGCGCGATGGGAGTGTCGTCGCCCTTGACCCGCAGGCCCTTGGTCTTGAAGCCACCGGGCAGATTGCTCAACGTGCCCGCATCCACCAGTTGGCGGATCAGTGAGGTCCCGGACTTGGCGAAGGCCCCCACGAGGTGGATCAGGCCGAAGGCATAGAACCCGAAGCCCGGCACGTATCCGTAGTGCACGAAGTGCTGGCGCTTGCGCTTGATCTCGTCGTCCGGGTCCCAGTTGCGTCGGATGGCCAGAACGGTCATCGACGACTTCTCAATGGTCACCACGTAGGGGACGGCGATCTCTTTCTCGGCCTCGTCCTTGGCCTCGTCGTCGTCCTCGATGACGAGGTTGACGTGCATCTCCAGCAGCTTGTAGCGGTCGTCCGTGTCCGCCCGGAAGCCCATACGCTCGGCAATGGACTTCTCGATCTCGTCGAAGGTCTCGGAGGGCTCCGGCAGGTCCACGTCCCGGTAGAAGCCTGCGGCCTGAAGGCGCTTCACCTCATTCTTGGTCTTGCGCATGACGTGCGTGACACGCTCGCAGACCTCAAGACTGGAGGCCCCGTAGGGGACCACGACATCCTCTGCGGGTACGTACATAGCCACTTGCCGCTGGAGCGACGGGTCGTAGTAAATCTTCTTGAAGGCGTTGCCCGCCAGCCCCAGCCCCCACAGCATCCGCTCGTGTTCGGGCCGGTACTCCTCCATGACCTCGGTCAGCTGGTAGTTCATGTCGGCCTCGACCCTCGCCGCCGCATCGCGCTTCTCGGGGGTCTCCTTGCCGATCATCTCCGTGCGCACAGGCCCCTGCGCCGGGAAGGTCTCCATCATGGTCTCGGCTTGGAACTTGACCAGAGCCTCGCTCAGCAGCGGGTGGTAGACCCCGCAGGCCCCCGGCCACGGCTCGGTCCGGTCCTCGACCTTCATCCCCAGCAGCTCAAGGCCGTCCACGTAGGTCTGAATCCAGTCCTTCCGGGAGCCGATGTCGTCGTCAAACTCGCCCAGCAGGTCTGCGGCCAGCGCCGTGAGCGCCCGCTCGTCCATGTCCTCGGCCAGATTGGCGTTGAAGGCGTCGTCCAGCTCGTCTTCGGCGGCCTCGATGTCGAGGTCGTCTTCCATCTCGTCTTCGTCAGGAGCGACTTCGATCTCAATTTCGTCCTCTCCGCCGGGAGCAGACTGGTTGAAATAGCCGATGGGAGCTTGGCTAAGCGCCTTGTCTACGGACATCAGTAGTATCCTCGGTTCTTTGTCCTACCGAAATACCTCGGCTCGTCTTCTGCGTCTAGGTCAGTAGCCACATAGCCTCCGCGCCGGAATCTATGCAAAGCCATGGACACGGTATCCGTAATGTCGTCGTGCTCGGCTCCGGGGAAGCTGGCTACCTCGTCGATGACTTCCTCGGCCCAGTGGGTGTTCGGAGCCCACACCCTTCCGGATGCGAAGATATCCGCAACCGCGTTAAGCCTGCTGATCTTGTCGTTACCCCGCGTCGGCACGAACTCCTGCACGGGTACGCCCATGGACCTAAGCTCGTAGATCAGCGGGGACCCGGACGCCTTCTTCTCGACGATGATGCTGTCGGGGTTCCACTCCTGCCACTCCTCGTAGGCCCGCCGCTTCAGCTCCGGGAACTCCATGCGCTTCTGGAAGGCGTTGAGGAGGATGAGGTTGGCTTGCTTGAGCCCCGTGTCGTCGTCCTCCCGGTAGAAGACGCCCCATGTGGTGCACGCCGAGAAGTCCGACCGCTCTGTCTTCTCGAAGGCCGTATCCCACGACTGGAGGATGAAGTCGCAGTTGGGCGGCTCGTCCTGCTCCCAGATGCGCCACCACTCCCGCTTGACGATAGCGCTCTGATCCCCGGTGGGGTTCTGCTGGTACTGCGCCATCCACTTGGAATTGGGCAGCTCCTCCTTGAGCGCGCTCAGCTCCTCCATCGGCCAGAACTCGGGCCACAGGGGGTTGCCGCTGGGCAGCAGGGCCGGGAACTCGATGACCTCCCACTCCTCGCCGCCCCTCTGGGCTGCGGCCTTGAGCACCTGTGCGGTCAGGTCCCGCTTGGACCACCGCGTCATGACGATGACGATGGCTCCGCCGGGCTGGAGGCGCTGGCGGGGGCCGGAGGTGTACCACTCGTAGGTCTTGTCGTAGATGTCCGGGTTGATCTCGGCCAGCGCCGCTTCCTGCTCGGAGTGCGGGTCGTCGATGATGAGCAGGTCAGCACCCTTACCCGTCACCGCACCGCCGACACCGATGGCGAAGTAGTCGCCGCCCTTGGAGGTGTTCCACCGTCCAGCCGCCTTGGAGTCCGCGCTCAGCAGGAGGTCGGGGAACAGCTTGTGGTAGGCGTCGGTGTCCACGAGGTTGCGCACCTTGCGCCCGAAGTTCACCGCCAGTTCGGCGGTGTGGCTGGTCTGGATGACCTTCTTGTGCGGGAACTTGCCGAGGAACCACGCGGGCAGCAGGTAGGACGCGAACTCGCTCTTGGTGTGCCGGGGCGGCATGTTGATGATGAGCCGCTTCAGTTCCCCCCGCGCCACGCGCTCGAACGCCGCAGCCATCTTGGCGTGGTGTCGCCCTGCGATGAAGGTCGGCCACATGGCGTTGACGAAGGGCAGGAACCTGTCCTGACACAGTTTCTTCTCCCGAAGCTCCTGAAGCCTCTCCAGATCAAGGAGAAGCTGCTCCTGATCCTGTACCGACAGCTTCGGCAGGAGCTTGGGGATGTCGTCGAGGGACACCTCCGAGATAAGCTTGAGGTTCGGGCGACCCATCAGTCTTCCCAGTCTTCCCCGCGCAGCCAATGGGCCATGAAGTTCTGGAACTCCTGCATGTTCGCAGCGTTCATCGGCATGGACTCTTCGGCGTCCTTCACCCGGACGGGGGTCTCGTCCGCCAGCCAGCCAGCCAGAGCCGGACCCTTGGTGATGGTCAAAGAGTCGCCGTCGTAGCGAACCCGAACAGCGGCGAACGAAGCGTAGTCATCCGCCCCCATGCGGACCCCGTGCATAAACACCACGGTCGGACGCCCGATGTGGGCGGGGGCCTCAGTCTCGTCAGTCATTGGCTTCTTCCTCTTCCTCTTCCTCCGGCTCTTCCTCCGGGGCGTAGACGCCAAGCTCGTCATCCAGATCGGTCCCCAGTAGGGGCACGTCGATGGTATTGGCGTTCAGCAGGCGCTTGACCCGCTCCTTGATGGCCGACTCAAGGGCGTCGGGGCTGTTGTAGTTGACCGTCACTTCGCTGCGCTCGGTGAACAGCCCAATGTCCGAGTGCTTGCCCAGCAGCTCAATGGCCTTCAGCTCGTACTTGGTGTCGCCACAGTTGGCGATCTCCAGCAGCTTGTTGGTCAGCGCGGCCCGCACCTGATTGACATCGTAGGCGA
>Ga0315909_10005134_pt1 | contig 15168 bp, 14 predicted proteins | sample LakEriMetagenome_11_FD_203527 | JGI IMG/M metagenome (GOLD analysis project Ga0315909, IMG submission 203527) | Freshwater fungal communities from buoy surface, Lake Erie, Ohio, United States - Buoy 2 MA125 | ecosystem: Environmental > Aquatic > Freshwater > Lake | place: USA: Lake Erie, Ohio...
TGCGCTGGTAGCGACGTAGAGCGAATTGCCAGGAAACAACACTTCACAAAAAACTATAAGTGGCCAGTGCCAAAGATAAGTGCCGTATGAGATGTCTCCTAGAAATACTAGAGGACGTGATTGAAATAAAATTCGGGTAATTGTTCCTTTAGAGAATGAAATTATGATTAATGCAGTGCCGAAAGATGGAATTAGCGCATGATAACCAGGGTAATTTGTGAACACTGAAAAACTAAGTGCAGCGTAGAAAACTAGGATTAATCCGCATAGACCAAGAACATCTGCAATTCGTGAATTGATTTTTTGAACTGACTTTGATCTCATGAGTATTGCAACAACTACACCTAATTGAATTTCCCACATTCTGGCAAATGGACTGAAAAAACCAAGTCGTGTTGGCAGGGGAGCGATTCGTACGCCATTCGAAAGCGCGAATCCCAGAATGAAGGACACAACCCCAGTAATGATTGACATGATGAGTAGAAGTCGCAGAAAAGCATTCAGTGATCGCACGAACCTTAAAATCAATAACACGAGAATGATGAAGAAAATATAAAACTGCTCCTCAACACCTAATGACCACATATGTCGAAAGGGGTTATTGGATAAAGCAGCGTATGAATTCTGAAAAATGAAATAGAGATTTGCGCTAAAAAAAGTTGAACTGATAGAAGTGAGAGCAATTTGACTTTGCTGACCAAATGGAGAAAAGAGGAAAACTGAACCAACGAGAATAAAAACCGTAGCAAGCGCAGATGCAGGCAATAGTCGTTTAATTCTTCGGGAAACGAAGTTCCTGCCAGAAACATTCCCAGTAATTTCAAATTCCTGTAAAAGCGATTTTGTAATGACATATCCACTAATCACGAAGAAAACATCTACCCCAATGAACCCGCCTGCAAAAAGTTGGTGCGCATGGTAAAAAACGACAAATAGAATAGAAATTCCACGAAGACCCTGAACTTCTAGTTGTCTATTTGATGTTGACTTTGTCATGTTTCCTCTGCGATGTGCTTCTTGGATAGAGTTTGGTTATTCGTCTAATCAAGGCTTCTATGAAAAAAAGGGTAATCCAAATGCGTATAGATACAGAGGTTTTTCCAGCAGCAGAGGATATGGGTGCTCGAACCTGGGGCAACGAAATTCTGCTTGCGTTGGTTCCGGGAAAGTACACAGTTAAAAGGTTGGAAGTTCGAGCTGGTGAAAAGGGTGGGCTTCAATACCATCATCTAAAGGATGAAGTCGGAGTCATGATTAGCGGAGAAATGATCGTCAGAATCGATGTTGGTTCTGGGAAATTGATCGAACGGATTGTTGGGCCAGGAGATGTTATGCATTTTGCCCCAGGTCTCGTGCACCAAACCGAAGCAATTACCGATGTCGTGTACATTGAGGCCTCAACACCTCATTTCAACGACCGAGTTCGAGTTGAAGCAGAATACGGACTGGAACTAGAAGAAGGACTGCCCTCTACAAGTCTTGAAGATGTAATTGAAAAATAGAATATGACTATGAGTAGTCGTTTTCAATAACTGCTTCTTCGAATTCCAAGTTTCGCGTAAGTGTCTTGCCGATGATCTCTCGAATTCTCCATGGGGGTAGACCATCACCCGGGGACTTGAATTCAAAATCTTCGCTTGTCAGAACAGTTCCCTTGGAGAGTGCTTTTGCGGCAACGATCTTTTTTCCCATTTTTTGCAGAGGATCAAATTCGCTTTCATATTGACTTTTTACGCCGTCACCAAGAGCTACATGAAGTCTGTCAAGGTCACGTACAAGTTTGCTAAGTCCTTGCGGCTCCAACGAAAAGGCATGGTCAGTTCCCTTGAGCGTGCGATTGAGAGTGAAGTGCTTTTCAACGATTCGCGCACCAAGTGCATATGCAGCAACTGACATAGCAATCCCATTGTCGTGCGATGAGAAACCAATTACTGGATGAGGAAATTTACTGCGAAGAGTTGAAATGACCCCAAGGTTCAGTTCATTCCAAGTTGGGGGATATCCAGCAGTGCACTGAAGTATTGAGTAGGAGGCCTTCTTGCTTTCAAGTGATTCGACTACTCGATCAATGTCTTCTTGGTAACCACCACCAGTACTAATAATCAACGGCTTACCAAAGTCGGCAACATAGTTAATGAGCGGGAGATTCTTCAGATCTCCAGAAGCAATCTTGAATGCGGGTACATCGAGATTTTGAAGGAAGTCGGCACTCTTGAAATCAAACGCTGTTGCGAAGAATATAGTGCCCAATTCGTTGGAGTAATTCTGCAATTCCTTGTACTGGTCATGGTTGAACTCAAGAAACTCGCGATGTTCACCGTAGGTATTTCCGAAACTATTCTCGCTGTTATAGGGGCGGTCATAGTAGGCGGTGGTGAACAGAGATCGGTTGTCTCGTTTTTGCAGTTTTACTGCGCTTGCCCCTGCATCCACTGCAGCCTTGATCATTTTCTTCGCGGTATCAACGTTTCCCTGGTGATTATGACCTATTTCGGCAATAACGAAACAACGCGAATCGTCTGCAACTCTCACTCTCGAAATTTCTATTTCACGACGGCTCATACCATCAACTCTAATCTATTTTCGAATGCTGGGCAGTTAGCAAGAACTGTAGCAACTGATCTCTATAGAGCTTTTCCGATGTGTTATACAAGTTCTCAATGTCAAGATGTAGGCAATTAGTTGGCTGTTGGAGCATTTGATCGACTTGGTAGTGCAACTCATCAATGGTGTTTCCGCGAGGGAGTTCTTTAATGTCAGTTAAATCAAGCATGTGTGTATGCCATGAAGCAGAGTTGCCGGCAGAAGTTCGATGATATCCATCATTTGTTAGATCTAGAACACATTTTTTACGGATGGCCAATGATTCAAGAATAAGTGTTGTTGGTGCGCCAACGACTACGTCTGCTTGAAGTATTGCATTAAGGAATTCTTCATCCATATCTGGCATGGCAGTTCGATTTAAATCTTTATAGGACGTTATTTCAATAGTTGAATTAGTAATTGTCGATCCGTCATATCTAGGAAGCGGGCCTGGATGAGGGCGATAGTGAACTTCAATTGACCCAACACCATACTTTGATTCCAAATAGTTTGCTAGCGATGAAACAACCTGTTTTTCAGCATGTGCAAGGGAAAATCCACAGTAAAGAACCCTTGGCTTGTTTACTCTGAATGATTCATTGCAGTTATGTTCAATTTCCCGGTAGAGATCAAATCGAGGTAAGCCAAACGGCAGCACACGAGTCGCATCACACTCGTGAATTTGAACAGCATGTTCAACACATCTTTTCCCCATGACTGTGAAATAATCAGGCTTAATAGGGTAGATGGATTTACCGGTTAGGTGGTCCCAGTTGTCAATTGCAATCAAGGTTTTTAACCCAATTGCATTTGCGCCTTCAAGAAAATCGGTTGTGTATCCGATTGCCGATGCAGATGGGATGATCAGCCATTCAAAATCACCGTCGGTTAGCTCTTTTGGCAAGTTTGGCTTTTCATTCAACACCTTGAGGTAGAGCTTGATAAGTACCCTTAATGGCGGGAAAAAGTAACACAATGTCATTCGATTATGGAGAGAGTTTCCGATTATCCGTCGAAAAGATTTGCTAAACCAAACAGTTTTGAATCGGTAGTTTCCATGTCTTGCGAATAAGAGTGTTTCGGGAAGAAACTGACGTATCAACTTGAATCGAAATGTTCGAGACCTAGAGGACATTTGTGCAAGTCCCATTGCGACTGTATGTTTTGTTCTCTTGGAAATCTGAATCTCCCCCAAGTCGACTGTCTTGTAGTCGTTAGAAGTTGGTAGTCGTTTATGTATTTCTGCGTCAGAAAATAGGTGAATCTCAAAGTTGCTATTCGCTTCAAGATGCTTGATTAATCCTGAATCTATCCAGGACCTTATGAATTGGCGATTCACGAGCAGAATTGCAACTTTAACTTTGGCTGCATTTGGGCTTGATGGAGTCATTTAAGAGTTTGATCTCCGGCAGAGAGATACAGAATCCTCGTATGCGATAGTTTCTTCACTATGAGCAAACAAATTCCATTCCTCTTGGACACTACGAGTGAAATTCCAAAATTTAGAGCTGAAACATTTTGGACTAAGGAACCGGAAACCATCCATTGGATTAATCGTAATCTAAATGAGAGCACTGATATTGGTCTGCTGATTGATGTCGGTGCCAATATTGGCATTTATTCGCTCTATGCGGCGACAGTCAATAACTCAATTTCTGTTTTTTCGGTTGAACCGGTTCCAGATACTTTTCGGGAACTGAATGCGAATATTGAATTGAATATGAAAACAAACCAGATATCTACTTTCATGGTTGCACTTTCGTATGAATCTGGATCTGGAACATTGAAAAATGTGGACCCTCGGCTGGGTTCGTCTGGTGCGCAGATTCAAATAGTGGCTTCGGGTGATAATGCGTCGACGAAAGTTCTCAGTGGCGATCGTCTGCTTAAGGATGAGTGGGAAAAGCGTGATCATGGTAAAAAAGTCATGATTAAAATTGATACAGACGGCAATGAACTTGACGTGCTGAACGGATTTATTGAGGCATTTAAGGATGGAAGTATTGTGACCGTTTTGGTTGAAACGCATCCAAATAATCGAAACGAAATAGAGTCATTTTTTCGTAGTTTAGATTTTCGCGAGGATGAGTCCTATTTATCTGTAGAAGGCCATTCGAATTACCGTCGTGAAGCAAAAGGCAATGGTGAAAGAACAAAGGTTTATGTATGTCCAATGGTGTGATTGGATTAATCCCGGCACGTTTTGGATCAAAACGGATTCCAAATAAAAATGTGATGCCGTTAGATGGGCATCCGTTAATTGCCTACACCATTGCAATGGCAATTGAATCTGGGGTATTTGAAAGAGTGGTCGTGTCAACGGACTCGTCGGATTGTGCAGATATCGCCCGGCATTATGGCGCAGAAGTACCGTTTTTGCGTCCCCGCGAGCTGGCTGCAGACAGTTCTCGTGATTTTGATTGGATTTATCACTTGTTAAGCGAGCTCGAAAGAGGTGGTTCGAGTTACGAAGTATTTTCAATTCTTAGACCAACAAGTCCATTTAGAAAATCAGAGACGATCAAAAGAGCTTATGAAGAGTTTTGCATTGATAAGTCGTTGGACTCACTGCGTGCTGTTGAGCCATGCTCTCAACATCCAGGAAAAATGTGGCGAGTGAGTGGAAATCTGCTTGTTCCAGTTTTGCCAGTTCAGCCTGATGAAGGTGAGTGGTATTCATCCCCAACACAGTCGCTACCTGAAGTTTGGGTGCAAAATGCGTGTATTGAATTCGCTTACACTCGCTGTTTGTTTGAACAAAAGTCAATTTCAGGAAAACGAATAGGGGCGTTTAAAACAGTTTTTCCAGAAGGTTTTGATCTGAACACGCAAGCTGATGTAGTGAGTTTAAATCTGTTGCTTGATTCTGGTCAGTATTCACTTCCAACCATCAATGCTGAACCGTTTGCCGTTCAGGAAGGCTCGTAAGCCAAGCGCCGACTATCACAATGAACATACCTGCTACTGATATCCATAGCAGTGGCTCATTGTTAAACACTTTTCCAAGAATTGCCCCAACGATGGGGGTGAAATATGTAGGAATCATGCTGCGCACCGCACCGGTTCGTTTAGTGAGCAATGCAAACAGAACAAATGCGAACCCTGTTCCGAGTACGCCGAGTAGTGCCAGTGCGCCGAGCGCGGGCCATGCAAATGTGGATTGCGAAACTCCCCACAATCCATAGGGAAGAGACATTGCAAGAGCGACCAGTTCAACGTGAAGCATGAGTGTTGCGGGGCTGTAAATGGCCTGCAAAGGCCGGGCAAGGTTGATTGCAACAGCGTAGGAAAGCAAAGCCAATAGCAAAAGTGAAATTCCCTTCGCATCCGCTGTAGAGCCTTCGCGGATTGAAGGCACTGCAATTAACGCGATACCAGAAAACCCAACGAGCACTGCGAGTATTCGCCTTGGACTGGGAACATGACGAACCCAGATCGCGGTAACTACGGTGACCACTATTGGTAGACCACCATTCATCATTCCGGTAATCGCACTGGAAACAGTTTCTTCAGCGAGAGGATAGAGCAGAAACGGAAATGCCATCCAGACGAATCCGAGCGAAAGGAGTCGGGGCCAATGTTCTCTTGCAATGTGTTTGCGTGCACTTGGAATGAGAAGAAGTGCTGCAGCGCCAAAGGCAGTTCGACCAAGTGGAATTACCGATGAATCAAAATGGCGGATTGCAATTTTGATGAGCAAAAATGACGACCCCCAGGTAAGCGCCATACCAACAGAAAGAAGCCAATCAAGCGGGGTAAACGATGCTTGGGTCTCGGCTGTATTGGCTGGTTTCATGACGGGCACTAGTCTCGCATCTATCGCTAGTCGTATTAAAGACACAGAGGTAGCAGCCAGATGAATGAGGACCTGAACGGCATTGAGGCGCTTTCATATGAGCTTCGGAAGTTTCCGCCCTCGAGCGAGTTCGTTGCCGCAGCCCATGTTTCGGATGACTCAATGTATGCAGAAGCATCTGCCGATCATGAGAAGTTCTGGGATCGTCAGGCACGAGAGTTGTTGGACTGGAATGAGCCATGGACGCAAGTCTGTGAGTGGGACTTGCCATATTCCGAGTGGTTTGTTGGCGGAAAACTGAATGTTTCGTTCAACTGTCTCGATCGCCACGTACTCGCTGGTAAAGGAAGCAAGGTTGCATTCTTTTGGGAAGGTGAGCCTGGCGACAGCCGAGTAGTTACCTATGCGGAGCTTCTCGAAGAAGTGCAGAAATTTGCAAACGTCTTGAAGTCGTTAGGAGTAGAAAAAGGCGACAGGGTAAACATCTACTTGCCGATGATTCCTGAAGCCGCAGTTGCAATGCTGGCATGCGCTCGAATTGGAGCTGCACATAGCGTGGTCTTCGGCGGTTTCTCTTCGCAGGCGCTAGCCGACCGCATTAATGATGCTGAAGCAAAGGTGCTCATTACTGCAGATGGCGGTTGGCGCCGGGGCGAAGTATTCCCGTTGAAGTCTCAAGCGGATGACGCAGTGAAACTTACGAGCACCATTGAGCATGTTGTGGTGGTGAAACGAGGTGGAAACGAAGTTTCGATGCAGGCTGGACGCGACCATTGGTATCACGAACTGATGCAAACAGCAGACGCCAACTGCCCTTCAGAACCAATGGATTCAGAACAATTGTTGTTTTTGTTGTACACCTCGGGGACTACAGGGAAGCCGAAGGGCATCATGCACACCACGGGTGGGTATCTCACCCATGTGGCGTACACCTTTAAATATGTGTTCGATCACAAACCAGAGACTGATGTATTTTGGTGCACAGCCGATGTTGGTTGGGTAACAGGTCATAGTTACATCGTGTACGGACCTCTTGCCAACGGTGCTACACAGGTGATGTACGAAGGTGTTCCTAACTTTCCCGCCAATGACCGCATGTGGTCAATTATTGAAAAGTACAAGGCAACAGTTTTCTACACCGCGCCGACTGCGATTCGTACGTTTATGAAATGGGGTACCCAGGAACCGGCGAAGCACGATTTATCGTCGCTCCGATTAATGGGAAGTGTTGGCGAACCAATCAACCCAGAAGCATGGATGTGGTATCACGAACATATAGGTGGGGGTAAGTGCCCAATTGTGGACACGTGGTGGCAAACCGAAACCGGCGGAATCATGATTGCTCCGTTACCTGGCGCAACGGTGACGAAGCCTGGTTCTGCAACGCGGCCGCTTCCGGGAGTTGGTGCCGAACTCGTTGATGAACAAGGTCAGCCGGTAACTAAGGGCGGCGGCTATTTGACGATGACTAAACCATGGCCTGGGATGTTGCGCGGCATTTGGGGCGACCAAAAGCGCTATCGCGAAACATATTGGAGCCGTTTCAGCAATCGATATTTTGCTGGCGACGGAGCAAAGCTTGATGACGATGGTTACTTGTGGTTGCTCGGTCGTGTTGATGATGTAATGAATGTTTCAGGACATCGAATTAGTACCACCGAAGTGGAGTCCGCACTCGTGTCGCATCCGTCAGTTGCTGAGGCAGCTGTTGTTGGAGCCAATGACGCAACCACAGGTCAAGCAATCATTGCTTATGTAACGCTTCGAGGTGGTTTAGAGGTGGACGAGAAGGTGTTGCGAGACCATGTTGCTCAGGAAATTGGAGCCATCGCAAAACCGAAGACGATCTATTTCACGCCAGATCTGCCAAAGACGCGAAGTGGAAAAATCATGCGCAGACTTTTGCGAGATGTTGCAGAAGGCAGAAACCTTGGAGACACCACAACACTTGCTGACGCTTCAGTGGTGAACGAATTACAACGCCGCGCAATAGAAACCCCAACGGAGGAGTAGTGATGAAACTTTCGTCAAATCTTGATTACTTAAAGCCATATAAGTCGGATTTAGTAAGAGTGGGGCCGGAGGGCGACTGCGGCTATGTCATCCCGAGGAGCGTTGCAGACAAGACAAATGGAATGTACTCAGTTGGAATTTCAACAAATTGGGAATTTGAAGTTGAAATGGCCATTAGGAATCCGAAGATAAGAATTCAAGCTTTTGATCGAACGTCTGGCTGGACAGTGTTTGCCTTTGTAGCGTTGCGGGATTTGCTAAGAGGCGATCCAAGTGAAGCAGAGAAAATGACTGTTATTGCACGCTTCAAAAGCGCACTCCATTTTTTGAACCTCTCTGTAAAGTTTCGTATCTTTTTTTCAGGTAGGAAGAAATTTGAGCGCAAGTGGGTTAGGGAATCGTCATCTTCAAAATCTGAGATTTCCTTCACAGACTCCATTCAGGGACTTTTTGATAAAGATGACGTGATGATAAAAATTGATATTGAAGGCGGAGAGTATGAACTCTCCGAGTCCTTAATTGAGTGCATTAGAAAGAATTCAAACAAGATAAACAGCGTTGTTATGGAGTTTCATGACACCAGGATTCGGCGTAGCGAGTTTGAAAACTTGGTTCGAGGAATCGCTTCAGTAGTCCCGATTGTGCATATTCATGGAAATAACTGTGTCGTAGTAGCGCCTGATGGATTGCCGGAAGTAGTAGAGATAACTTTCGCAAGAGATTGTGAAAAGAGTTTTTCGGAAAACTTGAGTTTCCCATTGCTAGGTTTGGATTATCCAAATGACAGGTCGTTACCTGATCTGTCATTTTCTTTCTAACCCAAGCGTTTAGTCGCGAAAATTTTCGAACTGAAGCGGAACTTCAAGATCCGAAGATTTGAGTAGTGCCATTGTTGTTTGCAAGTCGTCGCGTTTTTTCCCGGTCACGCGAATCTGCTCACCTTGGGTCTGGCTACTGACACCTTTAGGGCCTTTTTCTTTTATCAACTTATTTATCTCGCGAGCTTTGTCAGAGTTAATGCCCACTTTTACCGTCACGACTTGGCGCACGCTTTCGCCGGATGCAGCTTCAATTTTTCCCCAGTCCAATCCTTTAAGAGAAACCTGGCGCTTTACGAGTTTCTCTTCAAGTAGAAGTTTTAGTGCTCGAAGACGATCTTCGCTCGAAGTGCGGAGTGTGAGCACGAGATCTTTTTGCTCAATTGAGGAATCGGTGTTTTTGAAGTCGAACCGCGTGGCTAACTCCCGTTGGGCTTGATCCACGGCATTCTTCAATTCTTGGCGGTCTACTTCAGAAACAACATCGAAACTTGGCATGGGGACACAATACCCAAGCCGATAGAGTGTTCTCCTTGTGGGTCGGTACCCAAGCGGCCAAAGGGAGCAGACTGTAAATCTGCCGGTTATTGCCTTCGTAGGTTCGAATCCTTCCCGGCCCACCATTTCGTATTGGCAGTCTGAAAAGACAGCCAAAGTACAGTGAGTAGAGATGTTGCTAACCACAGACCAACTTCCTCAGTATCGCCAACAGTTGGCAATGGTGGACGGAAGTTTCGACCCCATTCACGATGGGCACATCGGGTATTTCAAAGCAGCCTCAGAGTTTGGTGTCCCTCTGTTGTGCAACGTTGCTCCAGATTCATGGACGGTAACCAAGCATCCGGTTTTTCTCGAGCAGCAACAGCGGGGAACCGTTTTAGAAGCAATTCGCTATATCTCTTTTGTCCATTTGGCTGGTGTAGCAACAGTTGAAGTACTGCGTCTGCTTCAGCCGAAGTTCTATATCAAAGGCAATGACTGGGTTGCCCGCGGAGGCGTGCCAAAAGTAGAGGCCGATGTTTGCGAAGAGTTCGGTATAGAAGTGGTGTATTTACCAACAGTCACCAATTCGTCAAGCAAGATACTAAAAGATTGGGTAAATCAGTCTGAAAAGAATGTGCAATGAAACCAACTGCTGTCGTCACGTTTCATTCGAACCCGTATACATGTGGGGTTGCGCGATTCAATATTGCTCTTGCCGAGAGCCTCAATGTTCCGATGGTCACACTTGGTGACTTTCTGAGCAAGCAAGTTCCTGGTGCGCTACTTTCGATTAAGTGTGAAGAAATTGGAGAGGAAAACGCGCGAGAACTCGCTCATGTCTTGGCCTCTGCGACGGAGAAATTTGACGTCTATTTACATGGTTTAGATCATTCGGAAGCAGAGAAGATCGTCATTGCTCAGGCGGGTCGAATTTTTACGGCCACTAAGGAAATGGCCGACACCATTCGTAATTCGCGAAGTGATGTACAAAGCACGTTTGCTCCAGGTGCAACCCCATCTCCGGTTCTGAAGCAAGTTGATTGCACGCTCCTGACTTTTGGCATGGCTCATAAAATACGTGTGGCCGGTTATCGAAAACTGGGTGAGATCTTGCACGGCGACAACCGCACGTTCCGTCTTGAAATCTCAACCGCACTTCACGAAGGAACCACATTTAGTGAAGATTTCTTCACAGTAGGCAAAGATATTCGTGAGGTTTTTGAAGGCAATGTGAGTTTTCTTGGTTTTTTGGCTGACGAAGAGGTCTCAAACCGAATGCGTGCAGCAGACGCTTTGGTTGCCTTTTTCCCTCGCGGTGTTCGGGAAAACAACACAACCGTTCTCAGCGCCATGAGCCATGGGTGTGCCGTCATTACAAATATTGATCAGTACTCGCCAAGTTGGATGGTTCATGGCTTGAGCGTTTTTGACATTGACAAAATGGTTCATTTCCCATCAAGTAGTGAACGTGAAGAAGTTGGAAGAAATGCGAAACAAGCAGTTGCTCCATACTCGTTTTCGCAGTTGAGCAAAATTATCTCTCAATGAATGTATTAAAGCGAATAGTGAAAGGTTTGCTATTCGCTTTCTCTTTTGTTGTCTTGCTTGTAATGAAAATGTTGCAGCCATTTATCAGGTTTCAATTGTGTGTTATTGGATTTCACAGGTATGGCCATTTGGCGTTAGAGCCTGAGATTTTTTTAGCCGAACGAGAAATCATCAAGTCAACCAATGCGTCGTCGAAGCGCGTAATCAGTGTTTGGAGCCTTGGGCCAGTCGCAAAGCAATCAAATAAGTATCTGGCAAGCAAGTGGAAGCAAGAACTTCTGGTTTTTCCTAGCTGGTTTGTTAGCTCTCTGCATTCGGTTGGATCAGTTTTCCCAGTCCTTAAATTAAACGAACCAAAACTTTCAATCACGGGGAGTATGAATGGTTTGGACAAGACAGCGTCTCATGTTTCCTTCACGGCAAATGAGATAGAAGAAGGAAAGAAGGGACTTGTCAAGATTGGTGTCAATCCAGACAAACCCTATGTGTGCTTAATTGTTCGTGACGGCGGGCATTACAAATCAAAGGGCGAAATCGAATCAGCCGGTTACGAGGTGTTGAACTTTGACATCAACAATTTTTCTGGGGTTGCTGAAGCGCTTCTTGAAAGTGGGTTTCAAGTAATTCGAATGGGCTCTGGTACGGAACGACCATTCACGGGCAAACCCGAAGGTGTAATTGACTACGCGCTTTCAAATAACCGTTCAGAATTTCTCGATGTTTTTATTGCAGCAACTTGTGAATTTGCGGTGTCTACCCAGACCGGCCCCGATGCTGTGTGCATGTTGTTCAGACGCCCCGTGCTGTACGTGGATGTTACGAGTTATAGCCAATTCTTTTTTGGCTCAAAACTGGCCACGTGGTCTCCAGCGCGGTTGTATAAGAACGGGAAGATATTGAATTTAAGTGAGATCGTGAATTCTGAAATTGCCTGGTTCAAGGATCCGAACCTGTTTTCAAAGAATGGAATCTCGCAACAGAAGTCTTCTAGCAACGAATTGAAAGAATTGGTCCTGTCGTACATTCGTATGCGCGGACGTGAAGATGGAAAAGCATTGAGCACTCAGTTGATGGTTTCACGCGGTTTTGGAGAGCGAGGGCGGCTTCAATTTGGTGAAGTTACTGCTTGCTTAGCCCCAGATGCGGAGCGAATTCTTGGCGATTGGGTCATGAAATAGGCTGAATTGAGAATGCTGATTATTAGGTAAATCGCTAGGATGAGTCGGCATTCGAGTGAGAAGTTCACTCGAGTACGCCCTCTTAGCTCATTCGGTAGAGCACTTCCATGGTAAGGAAGAGGTGGTGGGTTCGATTCCCACAGAGGGCTCGCAGTTACGGCGGCGTAGCTCAGTTGGTGAGAGCATCCGGCTCATAATCGGAAGGTCACCGGTTCGAATCCGGTCGCCGCTACTACATTTCAAAAACAAGTGATTGGTTAAAGAACGGTGGCTCCATTGGGTCAAGTTAAACCCTTAACGACAAAGCAAGTTGTATGGGGAGTTCTTACTGCTCGAGAGCGAAGTCGCCTTGTTCTGATCCTCTTCTTAATGCTCATTGGCTCAGTACTAGAAACATTTAGCTTTGGATTGATTATTCCACTTATTGGAATGCTTACTCAACCTGATTATCTCTCAAAATTTCCGACTATTTATAACATGCTTGGAGAGCCATCCGACGAGGCATTTGCGGTAATTGCGATGTTTGCAATGGTTGTCTTATACGTATTCAAGTCCATTTTTCTGGTCTGGAGTCTTTGGTTCCAAAAAGGTTATTCAACTGCAGTTACAACGCGAGTTGGGAGAAAATTGTTTGCAAACTATTTGCATCAGCCATACGTTTTTCACTTACAAAGAAACTCAGCATTGCTCATTCGCAATGCGCAATACAGTTCCTCTGTTATGTCTGGGTTCATTGACCCGCTACTTGCAATAATTGCAGACGCATTTGTCACTGCTGGATTGATTGCAGTTCTTATATATGTAGAACCATTTGGAACGCTTGCAACAATTGTTGTATTTGGATTATGTGCAGTAGCTTTTCGCCAATTCACAAGTCGGAAAATTAGACGATGGGGTGAAGCGCAAAAGCATTATAAAGGGATGCTTTTAAAGCACCTGCAACAAGGTTTTGGTGGAGTTAAAGATGTGATTATTCGCGGTAAAGAGGATGTCTTTATTGAGAAATACTTCGAGAACCTTGAAGGCAATGGGACAGTTGTTCAAAGATTTGCTGTTGCACAGGCATTGCCGAAATTTGGGTTAGAAGTTCTGATGATGGTGGGACTTTGTGTACTTGTTTCGACGATGATTGTCGCAGGAAGCGGATTATCGAGCATTTTGCCGGTTTTGGGTTTATTTGGAGCTTCAGCCTTTCGCCTTTTGCCGGCTGTGAATCGAACAATAAACAATTTTCAGACAATGAATGTAAGTAGACCATTTATTGATGATTTATACGATGATCTTTCACTCACATCGACTGACACTGAAAAGATGAATTCATTTATTGAATTGATGAGCGATCTCAAAGTACAAAATGTGAGTTTTAAGTATGAATCATCAACTGAACAAGCGTTGAAAAATGCATCAGTTGTAGTCAGAAAAGGGGAGGCGGTTGGGCTCGTTGGGCCAAGCGGTTCTGGAAAAAGCACCCTGGTTGACATTTTGCTTGGATTGCTGAAGCCGGATGAAGGTGAAGTCCAAATTGATGGTGTAGACATCTCTTCAAATCTTCGGGGATGGCAAAATGCATTGGGGTATGTCCCACAGTCCATTTTTCTGATTGACGATACTCTTCGCGCAAATGTCGCTTTTGGTTGCTACAAAGGCGAAATTGAGGAAGATGCAATTCGTGAAGCGCTAAAGTCTGCACAGCTTGAAGATTTTGTTGCATCACTGCCAGAAGGTTTAAACACTGTGGTGGGTGAGCGCGGAGTTCGTCTATCGGGTGGTCAGCGTCAGCGCATCGGTATTGCACGTGCGCTGTATCACCGACCGTCAGTTTTGGTGCTCGACGAAGCAACGAGTTCGCTTGATACCGAAACTGAACATGGCGTAATGCAAGCGGTGCAAGCATTGCAAGGCGACAAGACAGTCATCATTGTCGCGCACCGATTGAGCACTGTTGAATATTGCGATCGCCTATATCGCCTCGATGCAGGGCGTATTGTTGACGAAGGAACATTTGACGAAGTAATGAACAGGTCGCAAAGTTAGGTTTGACACTATGGAACAGTTGATTAGCGAATACATCAAGCGCATGCATACTGCGCTTGAACTTCCTGCGATGAAAGAAGTTCCAAAACTTGCTGCTGCAATGCAACTCGCCTGGAAGAACAAGAAGACTATTTATTTGTGTGGCAACGGTGGCTCAGCAGGAAATGCGAACCATCTTGCAAACGATTTCTTGTATGGCGCTGGCGTTAAGAGTGGAATTGGTCTACGTATTGATTCATTAAGCGCGAACCCAGCAGTCATTACCTGTCTTGCAAACGACATTGGTTACGAAAACATTTATTCAGAGCAACTGCGCGTCAAAGCAGATGCAGGCGACATCCTGGTGGTGTTCTCGGGCAGTGGCAACTCTGCAAATGTGGTGAATGCGCTAGAGATGGGCAACAAGTTGGGAATGGAAACATTCGCCGTTCTCGGCTACTCGGGCGGCAAATGCAAAGGCCTTGCCAAGCACCCGATTCACTTCGCCATCGACGACATGCAAATTGCCGAAGATCTCCAATTGATCATTTTCCACATGGCCATGCAGTGGCTGTGTGAGCAGGGTCCAGCAAAGTAAAGCAATTGCACGAATTGGGCCGCGCGCCCATAGGTCATACAGATAATGGCTGGTAGCCTCACCTTCGCTATTTAGGGCAGTAGCTCAGTTGGTAGAGCGCCGGTCTCCAAAACCGATGGTCGGGGGTTCAAATCCCTC
>Ga0315909_10005135_pt1 | contig 15165 bp, 2 predicted proteins | sample LakEriMetagenome_11_FD_203527 | JGI IMG/M metagenome (GOLD analysis project Ga0315909, IMG submission 203527) | Freshwater fungal communities from buoy surface, Lake Erie, Ohio, United States - Buoy 2 MA125 | ecosystem: Environmental > Aquatic > Freshwater > Lake | place: USA: Lake Erie, Ohio...
CTGTTTCTCTTGATCACCATCCCATTCACCTGCTCTAATCTTGAAATTACGTAGAGCCTTTAGAGAAATAATACCACCACCATCAGTTTCTTCCCAAACACCATAGTCTTTAAGATCTATTGTAGCATTGATGTCAGCAACTGTAGCAGCTCTAAAGTAGTCTCTTTCAAAATTTGTATATGCTTTATCTTCTTCATTAAACCCTTCATTCCACACTCTATTGAAAGCTGTGTTCATTTCAGGAGAACTATGAATAATAGACTGACGTGGAGAAAGGAAACTTTTGATACGCTTTAATTCTTCTGAGTATTGGTATGGATCAGAATACAAAAGCTTGTGAAGTTCTATGTTATTTATTGCATAGTTGATGGAAAGAGCAGCTAATTCATTGTTTAATTCATCCTCAGAGAGAGCTTCTTTACCAAATGACAACCCTTCTGTTTTGAATTTATTGTCTTCCATTGTAAGAGCACCATACTCTAACAATGAGTTTTTCAGTTTATCTCTTTCTGAATTGATGAACTTATCTATAGCGTTATTTATATCATCACCATATTCTTTGTACAAATCATCTGTAGATCCTTCAAACGATAGAACATCAGCTTGAAGTTTTTCTCCAAGGATTCCTTTGAAGAAACGTAATTCATCAGCTTTCTTACCTTTGGCTACAAAACGATTCTTATCTTTGGCAAGAGAAATTTCATCCTCCAGATATCCTCTAAATATGGTTTGTGCACGTTTGTAATTACCTAATATCTCTGACTTATCAACTGTATTGCCCATGTACATCATGTGCTCAATAGCTGCATCACCAGGAATAAGGTTGAGATAGTATCCTGCAATATTCAAGTTGAGTTCTTGCAGAAGTCTTTCTTTATAGTTTAGTTTTGAAGATTCTTTCTGCTTGCCAGTTTTCTGGTTCACTGTACCATCAGCATATGCAGTTTGCATAAGTTCTTCTGTACCCTCTATACGTTTTCCAGACTCTTTATCAAACATCTTGTACAAAAGAACAGAGTTATTTTTAAAGCTATCTGTAAGCAAATATTCATATTGAGTTCCAGAGAGCTCACTTAAATTGTCTATCTGGGACAACATATCGTACAAATCACTAGCAGCATTGGTTCCTATGAATGTCTGTGTAAGTTCACCATTTACATTATAGTATGTACTACTGAACTCAGGATTATCCATCTTAGCTTTAATCTCAGAAAGTTCACGCAAGCGACCATCTATACTTAATGTTCTTCCACCAATACTAATAACACTCTTAGCACCAGCAATACTTGTCCTAATACCATTTACAGCTGCAGAGAACAAAGTCTTTTCAGGCATTTTAGAAAGCCTATCTAGATCAAACTCAATACCCAATTCATTCATAAAGCTCACCTGAGCTTCAAGGCTTTTAAGTTTTTCATCTGTTATAGCCTCTGAATTACCAATATAGGATTTGCCATTCTCAGCTTTCTTGAAATACTTGCTACCCTTGGCAATCTTATCTTTAATGCTATTGATAAACTCATCCCTTACCTGTCTAGCAGCTGTGGTGAAGTTAGCATCTCCTACTTGTATATCTCCATTGTCTAGGACATAAACAGTTTTAACTGTAGGAGATTGTTTCTTGAATGATCTCCAGAATGCAGAGAGAAGCTGAAGGTCTGCTTTATTATCAAGCTCATCAATGTTCTTGAGTTTAGAAAGACGATTGTATAGCTTGATGTATTTAGGATCATCATCAGCCATAGCTTTAACCCTATTCAACATCTCTGTCATGCTACGAGAGGTGTGAACATTGTTTATTGTTCCCATGAATATCTCACTCATGGGAAGAAGTGTATATCCACCAATAGAAGAAAGTTTCTCACTTCCATTAGCATTAACAACAGGTAAACTTGCCAACAACAGTTTAACAGCTGCGTTGGTTTTTCTCATGTTATCTATCTTTCTAGAATCTGAATAAGCATCATCTTTTCCTTTTTCAAGGCTATTGTAATCAATCTCATTATTATCATCAAACTCAATGTTGTATGTTTTGAGATATTCCTCGTGCTTCTCAATAAGTGATTCCCAATTATTTATGATGTTCTCATAAAAATTGTTGTAATGATCAATCATCATATCAGCCTCAGCAGCTGTAGCTTCTCCCTCAGTAACCATCTTGTTAACATCAACAATGTTCTCAGCCATCAAATCACCCAGCTCATCCTGAAGCTTTTTGTATTCTTCTTCTCTGGTAATCTTTTCAATTTCAAATAGTCCCTTGTTCTCTACAAACAAATCTCTCACAACAATGTAAGTCATGTGTTGCATCAAATCATGCACCTGCTCACCTGTAAATGCATCCAAACTATAATCAGCCAATTCACCACCAACAACATCTTCTATGTCTATAAATCCTTTTTTAGCAAATGATAGGGGTGAATCATATGGAGTGGCTTGTTTGAAATAACCAGATCCTATTTTCTCAAACAGTTTCTCTGTATTTGATTTAGCATTTTCTCCAGTGAAGAATGTCTTAAAGAAGTTAGCTATATCAGAGAACAGTTTAGCTATCCAAGATTGTTTAACCTTTGCAGGCTTTTGTGGAATCTTACCCTCCTGGAAATAGTCTCTGAGTTCTTCAGCAAGCTTTTCTTCCATTTGCTTCTCTGTAGCTTCAGAGTATTTAACATTCTTTAAGTTAGTTCTATCAAAGAATGTTCCTTCTCTGCTAATAAACTCATTGCGAATATTAGCACGTTCAGCAGGATCTGTAAGAGCTTGCCATATAGCATGGAACACCTCATGATAAACTGTACCCACTTCTGCAGTTTCAGATAAGTAGATAGCTCCATCTTGGAACATACCATGTGCTCTTCTTCCATTAGCAGCTAGAATGTAATTCTTAACTCTGTATACAGGAATATTTGGATAGGCTGATTTCAGAAATGCTTCCACCTTAGACCAGTTCTCAGGCTTGAACTTTTTCATGTCCTGAGCTAACATCAATCTAAAGTCACTACCTCTTTTAGTAGACCCAGCTTGTTTTCTTTGATTAATTTTATCTTGTAAACTACGAGAAACAGCAGGTTTAGTTTCTTCAGCAGGTTTAGCTCCTTCTAAAGCAGCTAGTTCTGCACTGTAAGTAGTATTAGTATTTAATTTAACTTCGGCTTGCCATCTTTGTCCTTCTGATTCAACAGTCACAATGGCAGCAGCACCATTTTCAGTTATTCTAATTTCTACTACTCCAACTACTTTTAATCCTTCAGGTAAAGATTCTTCATCAATAGTATATTTATTTCCTAATGCTTTTTCTACAGGAATACCTGACGTAGCATTGTTTCTTTGAGAAGCATCTTTATCTGACCTGTTAAAAGTAAATGTAGTTTTTATTCTGCCATCTTTTTCTGTTGTATTAGAATAATAAGTATAAGTTCTTCCTTTATTATCAGTTTCTGAAAATACTTCTTTTTCTTTGCCAGCTTTAACATCTGTAGAAACAGGAGCTGTTGGAGCAGGAACAACAGGTGCTGTTGCAACCACTACCTCAGCTGCTGGAGCAGGAGCTAATTGTTTCTTAACCTCAGATCCAATAATTTTCCTAATCATGTTCTCAGCAATTGCTGTAGCATCATCAAAAGGAGTGTCTTCTGTAATTCCTGAGTTAGGAATTGTACCAAGTTTTGTAATTGCTGATTCTAGCATAGTTTCATATGCAGGATCGGTAGATGGATCAGGAAGCAGTATTCCTTGCCTACCATCTGTTTCTTCAAACTTCTCCTTGTTTATTGTAAATGTAAATTCACCAAGTTTTGTGTTTATTACATTCTCTTTTCCAGAGAGGTCAAACTTCTTTACAGGCTGGGTTTTCTTAGCCTCAGTTTCTGTGGCTGGTACAACCACCTTCTTTTGTGGTTGAACAGGAGGAACCTCCTGTGACGTGTTACCCTTCTTATCTATAAGGGTGAAATAGATTCCTTTTCTATTTGTATCTTCAGCATTCTTCAAAGGTCTAATCCTGGTTGTAAGAGGAATAGTCTTTGCATTTCTTGCACTGCCATCAGGATTCTTTGCAGAGAGGAGGAATGATTGATAGTTCTTCCATTCTCTTGTCTCAATTCCTTCAGGCGTGATTGCTGTGATTTCTTGATATGGTTTGTTCCAATCTCCTTTCTGACCACCAGTTACAAGTGTAGAATTGACATTGTTATACATTTTCTGCAATTCCTCAATGATTGCAGCTTTGTTTTTCTTGAGATCAGAAGGTTTGATTGAAAACTTCTTTTCTTCCTTACCCATTATAAGCATACCCTCATCAAAGAACACACTACTAAAAGCAGCAGGTTTTCTGTTTCCTTGAGGATCTTTTGGTGTACCCCAATATACAACTGATTTCAACCAGTTGTAAAGCATTACAGACTCATTACTTTTCAGGTTCTTATCTGTAAATAGATTACTAGCAAGTTTTGCAATAGCATTGTAAATCAACTCAGCTTCAGGCTTACTAATATTTCTATTGTTCAATCTAACCAATCCATTGCTAGTGTATAACAATGGAACACCTTTAACATCGTTAAATGTAGAAGATCCATATACAACAGCACCATCTGTTGTGGGAACACCCACCACTCTCCTAGTTCTCAAATCTGTTTCAGATATAAGACCAGATTCTTCAACAGGTACTGTAGCTGTCCTATCGAATATAGGTTTACCTTTTTCATCCAAAGATGCTACAACACGTTGAGGACTTCCAAAGGATGCACTAATTTTATACAGATCGTTTGTAGGATTGGCAAGAGTTTGTTCTCTCCAAGCCATAAAATCTTTTGTCAAGGCTTTTCTAGTATCCTCATCTGTAGTGTCTCTAAACATTGAATCTCCACCAGACCATGTTAAAGTTTCAGGGAATGTCTGATAGATGATTGTATCTAGTGTAGGCTTATCAAGTTTCTTACCATCTACACCTACAAAATATCTTTCATTTGTAACAGGATCAAGTCCCATTACAACCATTGCGATAGTTTTAGTAGGATCTACAGGAGCACTAGCCAAACCCTTGTCCTTAAGCCATTGCATAAGTCCAGGAACAAGAAGTTGCTTTTCATTACCTTGGGTAACTACTACACCACGGAAATTATCCCTATTAGCAAATGTATAATAATTAGCTCCAAACCTATTAGCACGAACATGATGTTCAGCTAAAGGTTCCTTCTGAGAATATCCCTCTACAGGACCTGTTGTACTATCTACAACTTCCTGATTTGTCTTTTTACTATCTGGTTCAAATGTTCCTTTATCAAAGTCTTTTGTTGGAACACCTGTGTCACTAGTTTCATTTAATGCTGTATTAAGAGCTGTGTCTTTAGCCAATCTTTCTTCTTCAGCAATTTGACCAAAGAACTCCTCAGATTTAGCATTCACTTCTTTTTCAATGTCAGCAAGAAGTTGTGGGTTGTCCAATGAGTTAACATAAGCCACCTTATTACCCTCAGGCTTAGCAATCTTATTGTATTTCTTTTTCCTTAGAACAGTGTCAATTGCATCATCTACAATAGATTCAAAATCCTTACTGTCTATTTCCTGTTCTGTAAGTTCGTAGGCTTTGAATTCTTCTGGTTTCAGAAATGTAACTTTTCCATCAGGAAGCTTCACTTCGTATTCTCCACCAAGTGTTTTAGAAAGAACAGTGAGCTTAGGGGATATTCTAAGTTTATTACCCTCCACCTTAGCAATGCTCCTGAGAGAATATTCTCTACCCACCTCAACTTCTTTCTCTACTGTCTTCTTTCTTTTTGCTCCTTCTGGAAGAATTGTTTGTTTTACAATAGCAGGCTCTTCTGTTTCAATATCTTTTTCTACTTCTTCGTATTGCTGTGGGTTTTCAATAATTCCATTGTAGTCATTTATAAACAACTTTCTACGAAGAGAAACTTCAATCAAATCTTGTAAGCTCTTTTTCAGTGCATCTTTATCATCAGCTACAGTGTCAAGATTATTTATTTCATCTAACACTTGTTTAGTTGCCTCAACAGACGGTTCATTATTTTTAATAATATCATCTAAAACAGACTGTGCAATAATACCTGACTCAACAAGATTTTGATTTATGTTTGGAATTCTATTGTCGTAATCCCTTATCTTAGAAGAAGCATATACAAGCTTATCTAGAGTTTCGTCTGAATACTTCTTTCTATTATTCTCATCAACAACATTCTCATACCTGTCTCTAATTACAGAGTACATTTGGTCCATACTCTTTGCTGTTTCTCTCAGAGTATTTATTCTAGCAAGGAACGCTTGTCTTGATTCATTTTGATTTACAATCCCCTTATCTTGAAGTTCTTCAAAACCGTTCTCAGACATTATCTGGGATTCGTAATAATCAAGCTCATTCATTACAGATTGTACCTTTCCGTACTTAATTCTAGGCATTAAGTATGAAAATGTATAATCTGCTTCATATTCTTTTTCTGACAGCTTATCATTAATTGCAATTGCCTGTTGTCTCAAATCTTGAGAACCTAAAGCAATTCCTACATATTTAGCTTGATCTTCAAGAACATTCGCAATCTTAGTTTTATTCAAAGCAGTTATTGCAAGTTCTGTGTTCTTTGCTCTTTCTCCTCCCAGTCCAAACACTCCTTGTTCACCAAGTATTCCTGATTTACCAAATCCAAATTTAGTCTTACCAGTTTCTTCATCAACATATGTACCTACAACCCCACCTTTCTGAAGTGCTCCAGAGAATCCACCAATCAATATATTCTCCAGTCCTTCTTTTGTATTAAGAGCTTTCTCTACACCCTCACCAAAAATATTATTTGAAACTCCACTGATTGATGACAAAAAAGATTTAGCAGATTCTTTATTTTCGTAACCCCTTTTGAAATAATTGTTTACACCAGTTTGAACAGCAAATTGAGCACCTTCTTCAAATGCTTCTGTTCCAGAGAAGAATAGTGGTGCAATTCCTCTAGCACCATCAACAAGTTTACCGAATTTTGTTTTTGCAATAGTTTTAGTAAAATCTCCACCAACAACTTCTTGACCCACTTCATTAATCATTGCCTTATCAGCTCTTCTAGAGGATCCTAATATTTTAGGAAGTTGTACATAGTTTGTTGCTGTAAGTAACATGGAGTTGAATCCCCATGTATACATACCAATCTTATCTGCAGTTTCATTTATTCTTTCAAGAGCTTCTCCTGTTGGTTTTTCACCATATGTATCTACATATTCACTAATTGCTTTAGTTCTGAAATCATTCATGTTTTGCAAACCCTCAATAGAGGCTTCACCGAATGTTCCCATTGCAGATGTGAGAATCCTATCAGAATTATTCAACACTCTTGCAGCTGGTGTTTTCAGATACTTTTGAGCAGCTGAATTCAATGCACTTTCAAATGCTGAGAACTTCTCAAGCTTTGGAACATTAGTCATTGTCTGTTCAACTGCTGTAGCAGCTTCAAGTCCTGCACCTGCCTTAACCAATGCATTTGTTAAACCTATTGCTTTAAATAGTCTTGACCAAGCAATACCTCCACCAAGAGCACCCAGGGAATATCCTAGGTTTTTTATTATCTTATCTGAGAAAAAGTTTGCAGTAAGTATATTATCTGTAGAATACCACTCAGCATCTTGTTCTGCTTTTGTATAATAGTTAGGTAGGTAGTCTTCAAGATTTCTGGATAATTCATCCATTTTTCTTGTTACATCATTATCTATTAATGATGCTAATCTTTGTTCAAATGCTGCTGCACCTACACCATATACTAATCCTATTGTACCAGAAGCTAAGGATGATGCTGCTGTACCAAACATCTTAATTGTTCCATTTGCTAATCTATCAGCAGCAGATTGCTGCTGTGCAGCCATCTCTTCATAATCTGTACCTGGTCTGGTTTCAGGGTATCTTTCACCAATATAAAATGAAGACAATGGAATATCTTCAATTCCACCAGGTTTTGCTCTATTTAACTGATCTGTAAAATAGTCATTTAAAGAAATACTTGCTGCACCACCTCCACGTTCACCAGTGGCTATTTGTGGAAAAGGAACAATTGGTGTTACAGGAAGCCCTAGAGCAACACCTTGTCTATTGATGAAATTTTCTTTATTCTCTGGCATTAGTATTTATTTAATACTGCTTCAGCAGCTACTGGTTTAATTTGCGTAAGAGCACTAACTGCAGCTGACAAACTTGGACTACCTGGTAATTGTCTAATCTCACTTCTTGATCTACCATCATTTACATATACAATAGGATAGTATTTACCATTTTGAAACACTACATTTCCCATTGCTGAATATCCTGAATTTTGTAACTGTGGAAAATCATTTGGATTAAAGTATGCATCTCCCTGTACGTAAGTTTCTTTTAACATAGGATCTCCAGCAGATGTTACACCTTTGTTATAATTGATATAGTTTCTTAGTCCTGCAACTTCTCTTGATTCATACAGATTGTTTACATCAATACCAATTGACATGGCTTCATCAGGTTGAATGGTCATACCGCCTATACGTTCAGAACCTTCACCAAATGCTACTATTTCTACACTCACTTTACCATCGGTCACCTTTGGTTGTGCACTTAATGTTATCTTGGAAGGATCACTCACTTCAGCCAAAGATTTTCTAAATTCACCAAAATCTCCAGAAGCATTTATTTTACCACCTGTCTCAGTTCCATATTCACCTGCCCATCTTTTTACATCATAAAGAAGTTGCCTATCTGTTTCAGCGTCACCAGTGAACACTGCTGTTTTGAGATTTGGTTGTATATTATATGCCCTTCTAATAACATCAGCTCTTCCTTTATATGATTCTACAAAGTCTTTCTTATCCACTACATTGAACACCTTGTCAACATCTTGAAAAAGAGTGCCATAATAATCATCTATACCTACAGTGATGTCTTTAATTGCTGGAATTAAACCAAATCCAGATCTCACTGCATCAGACACAGCTGTGATAGGACCACCTCTATATGCTCTTCTACCTAAATTATTTTGTCTAACAGCAGAGATCAAATCTCCTTTTCCTCTTGATTCTAATCTTTTTGCTGCTTCATTTGCTGCAGCTCGCATGCTCTCATCTACACCACCAGCAGTTCCAAGAACAGAAAGATTTCCTTTTAACCAGAGACCTAAGTCATAAACATCATCTTTTGTGATGTTATATTTTGTCCCTCCTATCTTAACAGTTTGCTCTTTAACATTATCTAGAACACCTTTTAACTGTTTATTTGCCTCTTTAGATGTAGGACCAAACCTAGCAGCTTGTTCTTTATCAATATTTTCTGAGATTGCTCTCTGAGTTTTAAAAGCCTTTTCACTATTAACAAAGTTTCTATATGCATCAGCTGCACTAGGGTTTTTTGCTTTCTGTTCGTTAGAAAGATTATTATAGTTCTTAGTTGCTGAATTTACATATTGAGTCATAAAGTCCTCAACAGGTACATTTCTTCTCTTTGCAAGTTCAGACAGGATGGTGTATTTAGCTTCAGCAGGGGACTTTCCACTACTGATAAGTTTATTTAATCTATCTTTGTTTCCTTGTATATTGCTAAATCCACTGTTGTCCCAGATAAAGTCAGCTGAACTTTTTGTGAAACTATCGGCTGCATCTTGATAGTCTTTTGCTTGAAGTTGAATAACATCTATATCTGAGAATTGATTACCTTGTTCATATCTAGATAGATCTTCAGGTAAACCTAATCCTTTAGCAGCACCACTTTTACCAGCACCTTTTGTACTAGCATTTAATACAGCAATATTCCAAGCTTGCGCAAGTTGTTTATCTTTAAACTCTTGTTCTTCTTTGAACTCCCATCTTTCTCTTGATTCTGTTTGAGCCCATCTAGATTGAGCATTTGCTTCTTTCTGCATCTCAAACTGAGCTCTCCAAGCAGCATTTTCCATATTTTGCTGTTTGGTACTTATCTTTCCAAACATGGTTGTATATCTATCAAAAACCTGTTCTTTATAAAGATTAGCCCTCACTTGATCTGGATTCTTTTTTGCCTGCTCAATATAACTATTATAATTAACATCTAATGAGTTCAACCTTTCAGTGACAGCATCTATATCTTTTTGCACATCCTCTCCATTAGTTCTTCTAGCATTGAGATCTAAAAGCCTATCTTCAAGAGCTGATCTAGTATCCTCTTTCTGATCTTGTAATTTTTTAACAAGAGCAGTTTCATCGTAATTCTTATAATTGTACTCTCCTGTAATTCCAAGTTGTCTACTAACCCTAGGATCAGAGAACACCTGCTGTAGTGTTTCTTGGACTTTTTTAGGAAATCTACCTTCTCTCTCCAACCTAGTCATAGTTGTAGAATAAACTGGAGTTTCAATTTCCTTACCATTTTTATCTTTTGATTTAATGGTAACAGGTCTACCATTCTTATCAAGCTGGAAAATCTGATCAAATGTATATCCGTCTGGCTGTACAGCGTCAAAAGTTTCTTTTGTAAACTTAAATACATCAAAATGTGGCATATATTCTTTACTGAAAGATTCTCCAGCTTTTGTTGAATTTAACCAAACATTTGCATATTTTTCAAAATTGTCCACATTGGCAGGATCTGACTTACCTTCTTGAATATCCTTTTGTATCAATTCCCTTTGTTTTCTATACCATGCTGTAGAATTTACAGCAGATTTTACAGTGGGATCGTTTGCAATTTGACCAGCCATCCCTCCTACAGAGTTTACTAATTGGAAGTTAGAAAAGTCACCAGCAGCCACATTTTTAAGTTTACTGCCCAATTCGTTAAGTTTGGATTGAAGATAACCTCTATCTGCTCCTCTAATAACGTCTAGGCCAGCTATTTTATCTATCTGACTTTGAATTTTCTGTACTCCTTCTTCATACTTCTGTTGCTTATACATGCCCACTTGAGCCATTGCCTCTAGGGGCAATTGCTGCACATACGGGCGAGATTGCAATATTTGGTCTGTAAATGAAGCCATGATGGATTAAGTTAGCAAATTTAATTTAAAATATTATACCAACCAAGAGACTGTAACGGTTTCTGTTAAGTTGGTATAACTGATTCAGTTATAGGTTTTTAATAGCTTTTACGATAGATCCGTTTTTACCAGTGGTAGGTTTCTTTTTCTTATCCTCTACCTTTCTAGCATCAAGTATTTTTTGAAGATCTTCAGTAGTGTAATCTGCTATTGTAGGAATGTTGAACTTTGTTACTCCTGTGCTGTAAATTCTACCCTGAGGACCATATGAGAACTGTGGATACATATTTGCCATAACATTTGCAGAAAGGGTTTCTGCTTTATTTTTAGCAATTTTCTCAGCAATAGAGCTAAGAGCTTCAAATGCCTGGGTTTTTGTAGCAGATTTAGCTTGAGCTTGTCTTTGATATTGTTGATCTAGGATAGCCAGATTCTTGAGAGTGGCATCATTTAGAGTGGCAAGATTTCTTCTGCGAGACTCAAGTTGAAGAGATTGGTTGGTTCTGAATTGCTCAGCCAACACCTTATTTTTAGCAGCAGCAGCTTGAGAAGCAATGCTTGCCTGTGCTGCAGGATTGTTACCTGTCAATCTCATTGCAGCATTTGCTTGAGCCTGGATTTCGTTTAATTGGTCTTGGAAAGAAACAGTGGGCACTTCTTCAAGAAGAGGTGTGTATGTTTGTGCTTGTACTGGTTCCAACTGATTGGTAGCCAAAGCGTACATTTCTCCAGCTAGCTGACCTGGGTCAAGTGGGTTTCTGATACCAGGTTTGATGTATGGGTAGAGTGTGTCGTATGCTTCCAATCCTTTATCAAGAAGTGTTTTCTTTTTTCTTGCCTCTAATTCTTTTAACTCTTTTGCAGTAGGCAGATCTGTGATAGATTCGAACTTCTCAATAGGATGTTCATTTTGCAGAAAAGCAGAATATGGATCATAGGAAGAAACAGGTTCTGGATTTGCTGCTCTAAATGCAGCATCTTCAGCTGCCACCTGTTCAGCAGTTGGAAGAAACTTAGACATGTCAATGTTTATATTCTTTCCTTTCTGAGCCTTATTAATACTTTTACCAAACTTAGCCATATCTGAATCTTTAGCTTTTTTAATCTTACCCTTGGCAAGAGCATCACTTTCCAATCCTTGTTCCTTAGCTGTGTCAAGGATTGCGTTCTGTACGCCTGCAAGAATGTTCTTTTTATCAGCAACTTCTTTGTATGTAGTATCTGATCCCTGCAACATTGCTTTTCCTGTATTCAATTTAAGAAGATCAAATGGACTATATCCATCTACATCATCAATGATTTCCAATGCTTTATCACTTGTCTTCTCTGCTTTTTTCTCTATCTTACTCAAATCAGCAGCGTAGTGTTTGAACTTCTTACCCTTGGCTTTATCATCCTCAAGCTCACTTACACCATAGGAAGGAATCTTCATGTTACCAAACACAACAAGACTATCTTCTCCTGTACCACCATCTTTAAGTTTTACAGCTGGTTCACCCCTTTCCACTTCTACAGGATTGTCACCAAATGTAATACCAATACCTGTTCTCCCTTTACCATCAGCTTCTTCATGAGATTGTCCTCTGAACATAATGGTTTCACCACCATCTGGCAAGTATGGGTTTTCAGAAATAGTTTCAGCATCTCCACCCCAGTGTGTCTGAAGTTCACCACCCATTGCGTAGGTTTGTAGAGCTCTTTTACTAGGCTCAGTGTAACTGTAGTCTTTCAAATGACCACCAGACCTAAGCATATCTGCATCTTTAGGTGGTGCAAGAAGATCTTTCAAATCATAATCACCAAACTTGGTGATGAGTTGTGGTTGCCAATCATGACTTAAATACTTTAACCCACCACCATCTTCCATAACACTACTGTATTGATTCTGAAGACTTTGTGTACCCTGTTGGAAAGCAGCTTGTCCCAACAATTGTTGATTCTGCTTCATCCTACGTTCTGTGCCTATATCAATAAATCCACTTACAACATCACCTCCAATAGTTGAATATTTTCCTATTTTATCAAATGTTGGATTACTAGCTATATTAAATAGTGTTTCACCACCATCTGCCATTTTCACCTTACCACCTTTTTTGTATTGTTTCACTTGATTGCTATCATCCATTGGTTCATATCCTAGATCCATGTATAGATCACCAGGATTGTACATATTTTGAATTTCGGTTAGATTACCTCCAACCTGCATTCCATTTTTGGCAAGAAAACCCATACCTGTTCCATAAGCATTTCCAACTTGACCAGGTTGTATGAGATTATCTTCTGGACGTACATATCTACGTTTTGTTTCTTCTGGTCCAGTAGAAGATGCTTCTACAGCAAGCTTAGCCAAGTTACCAGCTTGTCTAGCTTTCTGAGCTTGTTTGATGGACTGATCCACCTTTCTAGCAGCATTAACAACTTGTCCAATAGGTTTTGCAATAGGACCAAGTGCATTAATTCCTTTATCCAAAAGTCTTCCTGCAGCGGTGGTTGCCAAAGACTTTTGTTTTTTTGATTGACCTTGTTGTGTATATTGACCACCTACTGGTTGCATAGCACCAATAGATTCTAGGTAATTTGTCTGGTCTTGTGTTACAACTCCTCCAGGAGCCTGAACAAGTCCTTGCTCATCAATAAATGGAAGAGGTCCACCATATTGGTATTTTGGAACATTAACACCATGCTTACCAAACATCATGGACAGACCACCAGTGTTTTGAGAATTATAATACTGTTGATCTTGATCAGCATTGAGTTTTGCCAATCTAGCTTCTTCAGCTCTCATTGCGTTGGTTTTTCCAGTTGCCATATAGTCCAAATCATCAAATACTCCTCTGAAGTCAAATGGTTGTTGTACTTTTGATTCACCACCAATATAGCTTCCGAATTGGGCTTTTGATAGTTTCTTACCCTTTTTAGCTTTTGCCATTTCGTTATAATTTGTAAAATTAAGTAGTTGGTCTAATTTTTTCAGGGGAGCCTCATCAGCTTTGTTAACACTGACTCCAGTTTTACCTATAGGATATTCTGTTACTGATTCTCCATCAAATTCATAATCTTCTCCTGGGAACATTAATTGTGTATCACCAGTGTCTGATATTCCAAGGAGAGGTTCATACACTCCTTCCATTGTTATGAATGGTGAGCTTATTTCTACAGGCTCTCCCCAGTTCTCTGGATTCCAATAACCATCATCGTCCTTCTTTATCTTAGATCCTTTCTTGCTAATGGTCTTAGGTTTAAAATCCAACCCCTGTTGGTAGTATTTCATTTCTGCACCATTCTGTGCACTAGCTTTTGTCTTCTTTGCATATGGACCATTGCTAGGAGCAGCTCCCTGCGTGCGTGCGTACATGAATCCTACAGCACCAGGCATAGATCCTCCCATTTGCATTGTTCCACCCCATGCTCCATTATAATTAAAGCCAATGTCTGTCAATCCACCCATTGTTCCTTCTATACCATTCTGAGCTTTATATGGCTTAGCTCCTCCAGCAATAGCACCAAAGAATCTTCTTTGTTTATCTGTAAGAGGTTGTCCATGAACTTCTTTATCATGGAGGATCTTTTTAGCTTTTGTTGATGTTAACTTCTTTGCCATTACTTGTAAGAAATTTGGCTTGGTGTTATAATGAATTGAGAAACAAGGTGAGTTTCATCTGAGTTATCTAGAATATGTCTCACCTTCAAATCCTTAGCTCTTAGAGGTTCTTTCTTGAAGGATCTCTTTCCATAGTCCATATTAATCTGGTTAACCACTTTATCTATAGACAGAGACTCACAAGTCTTTGTAAACAAAGGTATAGATTTATCTTTTACTAAAGACCAGAATGTATTGTATTGATAGAAATTGTCTGACTTGGTATACGTAATTGTCTTACTATCAGTGTTATATACAGGATACTTCAAGTATGCATTTAGATTGTTCATAGGTTTAGCAACAAGCTCAAGTACCCCTGTACTCTGCTGATCATTGTACAATACAGCTTTGTTGAAATATCCATTAATTGCCACCCTTCTATTATCATTAAATACACCATCGTCAGGAGATAGATATTTGTATGCTTTTGTATAGTCTTTTACGTTCTGAAGTATCTCATCGTAATATTGATATGCAAAAGGATATTCAATAATATAAGACTTAGTGCATCCGTAAAATGTGTTATATATTACAGGATTTGTTAGATGTCTCCAGAGAGATGAT
>Ga0315909_10005137_pt1 | contig 15164 bp, 10 predicted proteins | sample LakEriMetagenome_11_FD_203527 | JGI IMG/M metagenome (GOLD analysis project Ga0315909, IMG submission 203527) | Freshwater fungal communities from buoy surface, Lake Erie, Ohio, United States - Buoy 2 MA125 | ecosystem: Environmental > Aquatic > Freshwater > Lake | place: USA: Lake Erie, Ohio...
CGCGCCAACGGCAAGGCCTACTTCCTCTCGCAGGGCGAACCCGTGAAACTCTGGGAGTTCATCAACCGCCTGCTCGTCGGCGCCGGCGAAAAGCCCGTCACGCGTCGGATCAGCCAGCGTGCGGCCTACTGGCTGGGCGCGCTGCTCGAAGGCGTCTGGACGATTGGCCGCCTCAAGGGCGAACCGCCCATGACCCGCTTCGTGGCGGTCGAACTCGCGAAGGATCACTGGTATGACGTCTCCGCCGCCCGGCGCGATCTCGGCCTCAAGCCCGCCGTCGACACCTGGGCCGAACTGGACCGCCTCGCGGCCACCCTGCGCAGGAAGTGATGCGTTCGCTTGCCCCGCCCCGCTTTCACCGCATCCCTCTCAACCATGCCCGCCGACGGACTCCAGCCTGACAAGACTTTCCACGTGACCATCCGGACCTGGTTCGACCAGACCGACGGGCTCGGGATCCTCCATCACTCGCACTACGTGCTCATGATGGAACGCGCGCAGAAGGTGATGTTCATCGCCTTGATGGGCAAGGACACCATCGACCCTGCCGTGGCGCCGGACGTCTACGTGGTGGTCCGAGATATCGACCTGCACTACCTCGTCGCCATCCGCCCGGAATGCGACGTGAAGCTGATCCTCAGCGTCCGTAAAGTCCGCGCGGCCGGCCTGACGGTGGATGTCGAGTTCCGGAGCCCGGACCACTCCGTCCTTTACGCCAAGGCCTCACGCACCATCTGCCGCATGGACGGCACGACCCATCAGCCCTCCGCCTGGAGCGACGAGTTCAGAGGGAAGCATGAAGCGTTGATCAGGGCTTAAGAAGAGAGTGCTGAGTCGATGACAGATGACAGAGGTCTGCATCGATAAAGACAGATAAGGCAGGCGAATGACTCTCTCGGCCTTGAGTCATTCATCGCATCATCGTGCAACCCCTCTGCCATCCGTCATCTGTCCTCGATTCAGTCATCCGCCCTCGATTTAGCCCTCTACCCCGCGCGCAGCGCGGAGCATATCCCACACGTCTTCCCCTCACACCCCCGCGCGGTGCAGTGCTCGCGGCCGTAGAAGATGATGCGTAGGTGCAGCTGGTTCCAGCTGTCCTCCGGGAAGAGCCGCTTAAGGTCTTTTTCGACCTGCTCGACGGACTTGCCCGGGCTGAGTTTCCAGCGCTTGGCCAGACGGTGAATATGCGTGTCGACAGGAAAGGCGGGGACGCCGAAGGCCTGAGCCATCACGACCGAGGCGGTCTTGTGGCCGACGCCGGGAAGCTCCTCGAGCTCCTCGAAAGTCCGCGGCACGACGCCACCGTGCTTGGCCATGAGCATCTTCCCCAGGCCGACGAGCGCCTTGGACTTCTGCGGCGCCAGGCCGAGCTGCCGGATCAGCGTCAGCACCCGGGCTTCGGTCATCGCGGCCATCTTGGCGGGCGTACCCGCTTCGGCGAAGAGCGCCGGCGTGATCTCGTTGACCTTTTTGTCGGTGCACTGGGCCGAAAGCACCACCGCCACCAGGAGCGTGAAGGCATCCGTATGGTCCAACGGTATCGGCGTCTCGGGGTAGAGCTTCGCGAGCTCCTTACCCACGTAGTTAGCTCGTTCCTGCTTGGTCATAGGCCGACCATGGGCGGCCCTCCGCGGATGGCAACGCACCTCGGGCGGACGACTTATTCACAAGCCTCGGCAGGGGTTGCCAAACCTTATGCCGAAACCCTGATTCTCTAATACCCCCACCCTCCTTTGGTGGGCGGTTGCGACACCCGTTTCCTCCTTCAAAAACCTTCGTCATCTCCATGGCCCAACTGCCTTACGATCCGTCCAAAATCTCCCGCGAACTCGCCCGCCATTACATCGCGGCGACCGAGGCTGACATCCAGGCGATGTTCGCCGCCGTCGGCTCGAAGGACTTCCCGGACATGTACTCGCACATCGACCGCGCGGTGCAGTTCGCCGGCCCGCAGGACCTCCCCGACGAACTCGGCTACCAGGCCCTGGCCGACCGCATGGAAGCGCTCTCGCAGAAGAACTCGGTCAAGACCGCCTTCCTCGGCGACGGTCTGCAGGTCTACCGCACGCACGAGATCGTCGGCCACGTCTGCTCGATCCGTAACCTCACGACCTCCTACACGCCTTACCAGCCCGAGCGCTCGCAGGGCACGCTGATCACCCACTGGATCTACCAGTCCACGCTCGCCCAGCTGACCGGCTTCGAAGCCGTCAACTCCTCGCTCTACGAACGCGCCAGCGCCCTCTTCGAAGCCGCCGTCTGCGCCGTGCGCATGGCCGACGCCGAAGCCAACACCGTGCTCGTCGCCGGCAACCTGATGCCGTCCGACCTCGAAGTCCTCCGCACGCACGTCGCCGGCACCTCGGTGAAACTGGAATTCCTCGCCCCCGAGGACGCCACCGGCCGCCTTTCCGCCAACGGCATCACCGCCGCCGCCGCGCGCCTCGGCAAGCAGCTCGCCGCCGTCATCTTCCCGCAGATCAATGCCCTCGGCCTCCTCGAAGACGTCGACGCCTTGACCGACGCGTGCGCCGCCGCCGGCGTGAAGTCCATCGCCGTCATCGACCCGATGCTCCTCGCCACCGGCGGCCTCAAGGCCCCCGCGCAGTATGGCCAGAAGGGCGCCGACATCCTCGTCGGCGAAGGTCAGCACCTCGCCATCGGTGCCAACTTCGGCGGCCCCGGCCTCGGCATCTTCGCCGTCCGCCACCACGCCGATAAGAAGAACGAAGTGCGCGAGACCCCCGGACGCTTCGTCGGCAAGGCCAAGGACAACGCCGGCCGCGATTGCATCGTGATGGTGATGTCCACCCGCGAGCAGCACATCCGCAAGGACAAGGCCACTTCCAACATCTGCTCCAATCAGGCCTTCATCGCCACCATCGCCGGCGCCGCCATCCTCGCCCGCGGCGAAGCCGGCATGGCCGCCTCCTGCGTCGCCGGCCGCGACCAGGCCCGCCGCGCCGCCGCGAAGCTGCACAACATCCCGGGCCTCAAGGTCTGCTACGCCGACCAGGCCTTCTGGAACGAGTTCAGCCTGATGCTCCCCGAGCCCGCCGCCGCCGTCATCGCCAAGGGCCGCGCCGCCGGCCTGCACGTGGGCGTCGACATCACCGGCCGCACGCCCTGCAACTGCTCGCTGCTCAAGATCTCCTTCAGCGACCTCCAGACCTCCGCCGACACCGACAAGCTCGTCGCCTTCTTCGAAGGCCTCTACGGCAAGTCCGCCGGCACGAAGGCCCTCGCCGAAGTCCCCGCCGCCCTGCTCCGCCAAGGCGCCGTCGGCCTGCCTTCCTTCCCGCTCTCCGAACTGAAGGCTTACTACTCGAAGCTCGGTGAACTCAACGTCTCGCCCGACACCGGCTGCTTCCCGCTCGGTTCGTGCACGATGAAGTATAACCCGCACATCAACGACTGGGCCGCGGGACTGCCGGGCTTCACCGGCCTTCACCCGCAGGCGCCCGCCGAAGACGCGCAGGGCGCGCTCGAGCTCCTCTGGCAGATCCAGGAATGGCTCCGCAAGATCACCGGCCTCGCCGGCCTGACCACCCAGCCCGTCGCCGGCGCCCAAGGCGAACTCGTCGGCCTCAAGCTCTTCCAAGCCTACCACCGTCACCACGGCCAGCACCGTGACATCATCCTCATCCCGACGACCGCCCACGGCACGAACTTCGCCACGGCCACCACGGCCGGCTACGCCACCAAGCGCAACCCCGACGGCTCGCCCTCGGGCATCGTGCTCCTGAAGTCCGCCCCCGACGGCCGCGTCGACCAGGCCGACTTCGCCGCGAAGATCGCCGAGTTCGGTCCGCGTATCGCGGGCATGATGGTGACCAACCCGAACACCTCGGGCGTCTTCGAGACCGACTTCCAGAAGATGGCCGCGGAAATCCACCGCATCGGCGGCCTCGTCTACATGGACGGCGCCAACATGAACGCCATCGCGGGCTGGGTGAACCTCGGCGCCCTCGGCGTCGACGCCGTCCACAACAACCTGCACAAGACCTGGACCGTCCCGCACGGCGGCGGCGGCCCTGGCGACGGCATCGTGGCCGTGTCCGAGCGCCTCGTGGACTTCCTCCCGGGCTTCCAGATCGAGAAGCACGGCGACACCTTCGTGGCCGTGAAGCCGAAGCACAGCATCGGTTCCTTCCACCGCCACTGGGGCAACTTCGCCCACAAGGTGCGCGTCTACACCTACCTGCAGCGTCTCGGCAAGGAAGGCGTCCGCCGCATGGCCGCGATGTCCGTCCTCTCCAGCCGCTACCTGTTCTCGAAGCTCGGCAAGTCCTTCCCGTCGCTGCCGGCCGCGGCCGACGGCGTGCCGCGCATGCACGAGTTCATCCTCACGCTCACCGAAGAGGACTTCAAACGTATCGAGGCCGCCGGCATCCCGCGCGCCGGCATCATCGCCCGCGTCGGCAAGCTCTTCCTCGATTTCGGCTTCCACGCCCCGACCGTCGCCTTCCCGGAGGTCTTCGGCCTGATGATCGAGCCGACCGAGTCCTACACGAAGACCGAGCTGGATCGTTTCGCCGAGGTCGTGCTGGCCATCGGCGAGCTCATCCGCACGAACCCGGAAGTCCTCAAGTCCACCCCGCGCTTCACGCCGGTGGACCGCGTCGACGAAGTCGCCGCGAACCGTAACCTCGTCCTCAGCGAACACCTCACGGCCCTCCCGCTGATCAACGAGAATCGCCTCTCGCCCGTCCTGCTCAACGCGATGCCCGTCGCCGAGATCAAGCAGCGCGTGCTGGCGACGGTCTGATCAGGCCTTCGGCAGACGGACGACGAAGACGGTGCCCTGGCCGACCTCGCTGGCGACGGCGACGCTGCCGCCATGCGCCTCGGCGGTCTGCTTGACGATGGCGAGGCCAAGGCCCGCGCCGCCGGTGTGACGGGAGCGGGAGGCGTCGACGCGACGGAAGCGCTCGAAGATGCGGTCAAGGTTCTCCGCGGGGATGCCGCGGCCGTCATCGGCTACGCGCAGTTCCGCCCATCCGTCCACGACCCCGGTGCTGACGGTGACGGTCACGCCAGCATCGTTATGCAGGATGGCGTTGATCGTGAGATTGAGGATCAGGCGGCCGAGCCGGGCCGCGTCGCCCAGTACCGGCGCACCCTCCAGCCGCGGGACGAGTTTGGCGCCATGCTCGGCGGCGACCCTTGCCAACAAGGCGACAGACTCATCGGCGAGGTCCGCGAGGTCGCAGGCGTCGCGGACGACCGGCTTACCGGCGTCGCCTTGCGCCAGTTCGAGCAGGGCATCGGAGATCGACTTCATCCTGAGCGCCGACTGCCGGACCGTCTCGAGGGCGGCGCGGTATTCCTCCGGCGTTCGCTCCTGACGTAGCGCGCCCTGGCTGTCGGAAAGGATGACCGTGAGCGGCGTGCGGAGCTCATGCGAAGCGTCAGCGGTGAACTGCGCCATGTGCTCGCGGGCGGCGTTCATCCGCCCGAAGGTCTCATTCAGCACCACCGCGAGCCGGCCTAGCTCGCTCTCGGTGTCGTCGACGTCGATCTTGCGGCCATAGTCGCCGGCCGCGATGCCCTCGGCGTCCGCCGCGATGCGATCGATGGGCCGGAGCGAGCGACCGGCCAGGAGCCAGCCGATCCCGCAGCCGACGAAGACGACGGCGAAGCCGGCCAGCGCGAGACTCCGCCCCAACGCGGCCAGGTTGGCGTCGAGCTGGGCGGTGGAAGCACCGAACATCACCAGATTACGACCGGGCGGACGATGCAGGAGCACGCGGTGTCCGGGCAAAGAGACCATCAGGTCCTGCGGACGCGCCGGGCCGTCCGCCGGCGGCTCCGCCAGTTCGGCCAGGGCCTGCGCGACCAGCGCGGGGTCGGTCGGAGCGTAGGAACTACGATAGAGGGTCTTGCCCTCGCTGTCGACCGCTTGGACCCAGATGCCGGCCTCGGCGATCTCGAGCAATGCCTGCCGGGCCTTGGTGGACCGCTGCTCGGGACTGTCGCCGCGCGGAGCGGATTTGGCATTAGGCCGGGCCAAGGGCGCCGCCGGACCACGCGGACCGACGACCCCCGGGACGACCTCACCGATGGCGCCCATGCCGCGGGTCATTTCCCGGCGGAGGCGCAGATCCATCTCCTGCAGCCATGACCTCTGCTCGTGGCCATAGAACGCGAACAGCAGCACGGCGGCCGTCGCGGCCAGCAGCGCGAAGTTCCAGGCCAGGATCCGCCAGCGGATGGAGTGAAAGATCATGGCTGGGCGGGCGAAGCCTCGATCACGTAGCCGAGACCGCGGCGCGTCCGGATGAGCTGCGCGCCCAGTTTGCGCCGCAGGTTGCAGACATGGACCTCGAGGAGATTGGAGAGAGTGTCCTCGTTCTCGTCGAACAGATGTTCGTACAGCTCGGCGCGAGGCACGACGACCCCGCGACGGTGGGCGAGGTATTCGAGCAGGCCGTATTCCCGACCCGTGACGGCTTCTTCCTTCCCGGCTTTCGTCACGCGCCGAGCGGCGGTGTCGATGACCACGTCACCGAGGGTGATGACGGCCGTGGTCGAACGATGATTGCGGCGGACGAGCGCGCGGAGGCGGGCGAGGAGTTCCTGCTGCACGAACGGCTTGGCGACGAAATCATCGGCGCCCAAGTCCAGCCCGACGACCCGGTCCTCGGTCGCATCCCGGGCCGTGAGCATCATCACCGGCGTCCGCTTGACGCGCCGCAGCCGGCGGAGCATCTCGCGTCCGTCCATGACCGGCATGAGGTGGTCGAGCACGATCGCATCGTAGTCGGCCTCCAGCGCCTTGCGGAGCCCTTCCGCGCCGTCGGCCGCTCCGTCGGCGGCATAACCCTCCTCACGCATGAGCCTGAGCAGGCCGTCACGGAGGGGGGCTTCGTCTTCGACGATCAGGAGGCGCATCGGCAGACCATAGTCTGACAGATACGCCCTTAATCCAAGATTAAGAACCGGTCCTATTCCGCCTTGATGAACCGCCCGCGGGAGATCGCCGCATAGGAGCCGCAGAGGATGGCCGAGGCCCCGCAGACCCAGAATACCTGGCCGGAGGTGATCTGGAAGGTCTCGCGGGCGATCCATTGGACGCCGGCGGCAGCCATGATCCCGAGGAAGCTCAGGCTACTGACGCTGCCTTGCACCGCGCCTTTGCTCTCCGGCGAGGGACGATGCTGGATGACGGAGACGACCGGGACGATGAAAAGTCCGGCGGAGAAGCCCAAGGTGCCCATGCAGATACGGAACGTGTCGGCCGTGACGCCCTCCATCCCCATCGGTACGGTGCTCAGGGCCAGACCCAAAGCGCCGATCGGGACCAGGCGATATTCGATATGGCCGCGCGAAGCGTAACCGGCGACGACGCTGCCGAAGCCGATCCCGAGGGCCAGCCAGACGTTCATCATGCTGTTCTGGGTGCCGGTCAGGTGCAGGACGCTCTTTCCGAAGACCACCACGTTCATCATCACCAAGGCCGAGATGAAATAGAAGCCCGTGTTACCCCAGCACGCGCGCCAGAGGTCACGATCCTGCTTCATGATCCGGAGCTGACGCCAAAGGTCCGTGACGGGATTGATGCGGACCGGACAGGTCGGGTCTGCCGCGGGCACGGGCGTGACTTGTCGGCTGAGCACCCAGCCGCCGAAGGCGATGACCATGAGGATCGGACCGGCGACCCACTCGCTGCCTTTGAAGTAGTCGGAGAAGATTCCGGCGGCCACCGTGCCGAGGATGACGCCCAGGAAAGTCAGCAACTCAAGGATGCCGTTACCCCAGGACAACTTATCGTGGGGCAGGATTTCCGGCAGGATGCCGTACTTGGACGGAGCAAAAATGGCGCTATGACACCCCATCAGGAAGATGGCGCCTAACTTAAGCGGCAGGCTGCCGAGCGCGAGGGCGACCCCGGCGAATGCCATGATGCCCATCTCCGCGGCTTTCACGTAGACCATCATGCGCTGCTTGCTGTTACGGTCCGCCAGCCAGCCGCCCAGCATCGCGAAAAGAATGAAAGGCGCGGAGAAGACGGCCGTCACCAAGGAGACCATCCGATCTTGCTCCGCTTCACCCGCGGAACTGGCGGCACTGGCCAGGAGCACGAGGATGATCAGCTGCTTGAGCGCGTTGTCGCTGAAAGCATTCTGGAATTGCGTCCCCATCAGGCACCAGAAGCCACGTTGCCAGCCGGTTGCTGAGGAAACAGGGGTGGGGACCATGTCCCATCACATGTCCGGCGGAGTGCCTTTACAAACCTATTGGAGGCCCGCGCGGCTTAATCGCGCAAGGCCGCGAAGAGCTCTACCGCCGATTCGGCCTTATTGAGGATATAGACGTGATAGCCAGGCGCCCCACGGGCGACCAGGCCTCTCGCCTGACGGACGGCCCACGAGACGCCGACCTTGCGCTGGGCTTCCTCGTCCGGACCGCAGGCTTCAAGTTCACGCACCAAGGCATCCGGAATCCGCGCCTTGCAGAACCCGCAGAAGGTGCGCGCCTGCTTCAAGGAGAGCACGGGCATGATGCCTGGCAGGATCGGCACGGACACGCCGGCCGCACGGGCCCGATCGACGAAGCGGAAGTAATCCTCGTTATCCAGGAAGAGCTGGGTGGTGACGAAATCCGCGCCAGCAGAGACCTTACCGGCAAGGAAACGAATGTCGGCCAGGTCGTCCGTGGCGTCGGGATGACGCTCCGGGAAACCGGCCACACCGACGGCGAAGCGGCCTGGGCGGGCGGCTCCGATGAGGCGCACAAGGCCTTCCGCATGGGCGAAGCCTTCCGGATGGGCGGTGAAGGTCGTCTGCCCCTTGGGCGGATCGCCACGAAGGGCGAGGATGCCGGAGAAGCCGGCGCGGTCATACTGCTTGATGATCGCGGAGAGCTCCGCCTGGGAATGGCCGACGCAGGTGAGGTGTCCGATCAGCGGGATGCCCATCTTCACGAGCTCCGCGCCATAGGTGATCGTCGTATCGCGAGAGGTGCCGCCCGCGCCGTAGGTCAGGGAGGCGAAATCGATGCCGAGCGGCTTCAGCGTCGCGGCCACCTTGAGCATGCGCGCGCCGCCTTCCGCGTCCTTGGGCGGGAAGAATTCCACCGACACCGTGGGGCGCACGGGACTGCGGAGAGCGGCGATGAGCTGGGTGCGGGACATCCGAAGTATCTTCTTATCCAGATATGAAGATGTAAGTCAAGACCCTAAGGGTCACTCATCACTCCCCTGCCCGCCCCCGTTGACGGGCAGTTCGCCCGGCATGGCCACATGGTAGGCCATGACCATCCAGCAGAGCATGACGGGGTAGATCAGGACAATGAAGCCGAAGGTGCCGAAGATACCCAGCAGGACGCCGGCCTTCACGGAGAGGACCTTAAGCGCCACCAGGAAACTGATCGGGATGATGATGAAAAGGATGGCGGCGACGTAGCCGATGGAGGTCGTACCGGAGTAGATTCCCGCCGAGCGGGCGAGATCCATGCCACAGGCGGAACAGGCCTTGCCTAGGCGGAACCAGGAAGCGAGGAGGCCACGCTTACCGCAGTTCGGACAGTGGCACAGCAAGCCGCGGGCGATGATGTCGCCTCGCGTGACTTTGAGCTCCGGTTCGTCCATGCATACAGCGTCCTCACGACCGCCCGGATGACAAGCCCTGCCTTCTTCTTGGTAGGGTCAGCACTGCGTGCTGACCTAGTCGTATCGCCCTTCCCCTAGGTCAGCACGCAGTGCTGACCCTACCTAAACCCATGACGCAGCTCACACCCTCAGGAAGACCTTCTGGTGCTTGAGGAACCAGAAGAGCAGCCACTTCACGGCGAAGATGCCAGTGACGAGCACCACCGAGGCCACGGCTGGAGGGAAGGCCCGGGCGAGTCCGCCGAACAAGGCCTGTCCGGTGAAGTCGAAGCTGACGAACTTTCCCGACATGTAGATGAGGACGGAATTCATGCCGATGACGGCGAAGAAAGCGCCGAAGCCGCGCGCCCAGCCGCGGACGTCGATGACCCAATAGAACGAGGCCAAGAGCAGGCTGGCCCAACCGCAGGTCCAGAGCACGAACGAACTGGTCCAGAGGTTCTTATTCAGCGGGAAGGCGAAGCTCCAGAGTCCGCCGACGGCGAGCAGCGCGAGACCCGCCACGGCCAAGCCGGCGGCTTTACGGTCGCCGGAGGCTTCCTCCGAGGAACGTCGCAGCCACAAGCCGGCGAGGATGCCAAGCAAGGCGTTGCCAATGGCCGGGAGGACCGCGAGCAGGCCTTCGGGATCATGGATGCCTTTGTGAAGTTTGCCCGGCAGCAGGAGACGGTCGACGTAACTGGCGAAGTTACCTTCCATCGTGAGGTCGCCGGGCGCGAAGCCGGGTGCATGGCCGAACGACAGCATCGCCCAGTAGCCGAGCAGGATGCCGGCCAGCCAGGCCCAGAGACGCTTCGGAGTCTCGTAGTTGAACACGAAGATGAGCTGGGCGAACATGCCCGCGAGGCCGATGCGACCGAGCACGCTGCCGAGACGCATATTCTCGAGCCCCTTCCACTGGAGGCCGTTGTTATAGATGATGCCGAGCAGGACGAGGATCAGGCCACGCTGGATGACCTTCCGGATGACTTCGCCCCGGTCGCCTTCAGATAACCGACGCGTCAGCGAATACGGCGTGGAGACGCCGGCCATGAAGAGGAAAAGCGGGAAGATGAGGTCGTAGGCCTGGAAGCCGTGCCACTCGACGTGCTTCAGCTGGCTGTCGATCGCGCCCAGCCAGCCCCACTCGGTCAGTTTGAAGAGCGCGAGCAGGATGCCATGTCCGCCGACGATCCAGAACAGATCGAAGCCGCGCAGGGCGTCGAGCGAGAGCAGTCGTTCGGACTTCGGGGCAGGAGTCTCCATGGGGGTGAGGCTTTTCTAGCCATACCCCGGGCTAGGTCTACCCGGAATAGCGTGCCAAGCGGGTAAGGCTACCAAACACCCGTGCCCACTTGTCCACGTGCCAGCATGCCCCCCTCGCCGCCTTGCGGCGCTTACATCCGCTCCACTGGCTCGATGCCGAGGAGACGGAGGCCGGTTTCCATGACGGCGCAGGTGCGCGCGCAAAGCATGAGGCGGCGGGCCTTCACGGTGGGGTCGTCCACGATGACGCTGTCCGCGGCGTAGAAAGTGCCGTAAGCCGCGGCGAGCTCGTGCAGGTAAGTGCAGAGGTGGTGCGGACGGAGTTCTTCGAGTGCCTGGTCGAGCGCGGCGGTGAACGCCAGGAGTTTGCGGGCCAGCGCGATCTCGGCCGGGGTCTCCGGATCGGTCGCGCCTTCTTCGCCCTGCCCTACGGCCAGTCCGCTCTTACGGAAGATCGAACGAACGCGGACGACGGCATACATGAGATACGGCGCAGTGTTACCTTCGAAGGCGAGCAGCTTGCCCCACGAGAAGGTGTAATCCATCGTGCGGTTAGACGACAGGTCGGCGTAACGCATGGCGGCGACGCCGATGGCCTTGCCGATGGCCTTGCGCTCGGCTTCGGGCAGGTCGGGGTTCTTGCTGGTGACGGCTTCGAAAGCGAGTTTCTCGGCCTGGTCGATGAGCTCCTGCAGGCGGACCGGCTCGCCGGACTTGGTCTTGATCGCCTTGCCGTCCTCTCCGAGGATCGTGCCGAACCAGACGTGACGGAGGCGCGGAAGCTTGCGGCCCGAAGCCTTGAACCACTTGTCGCCGGTCAGGAAGAGCTGATGGAAGTGGTCCTGCTGACGTCCGTCGGTGACGTAGACGATCTCGTCGGCCTTGAAGTGCTCGGTGCGGTAGAGGAGCGTAGCGAGGTCGGTGGAGGCGTAGTTGGAAGAACCGTCCTTCTTGCGGACGATGAAGGGCATCTTCGTCTCGGCGTCGCGCGAGAAGCGCGGTTCCTCGTCATGCCAGACCACGAGGGCGCCTTCGCTCTCCTCGGCCAACTTGTGCTTCGCGAGCTCGGCGTAGACCTGGTCGACCTTGTCGCGGTAGAAGGACTCGCCGAGGATGACGTCGGTCTTGAGGCCGAACTGGTCGTAGATGCGCTGGCAGGCGGCGTTGGAGACCTCGACGATCTCCTTCCAGAGGGCGGTGTTCGCGGGGTCTCCGGACTGCAGCTTAGCGAGCTCAGCGCGGGCGGCGTCCATGAGCGCCGGGTCGGCCTTGGTGGCGGCGCTGCCCTCCTTGTAAAGACGCTCGAGGTCTTCGAGGGCGTGCGGGCTCTTGGCGTCGAGTTGGAAGCCCGCGCGACGGATGGCCAGGATGAGGATACCGAAGTTCGTGCCCCAATCGCCGATGTGGTTATCGCGGACGAGGTCGGCGCCGCAGAACTCGATCAGGCGCGCGACGGCCTCGCCGATGACGATCGGGCGCAGGTGGCCGACGTGCATCTGCTTAGCGGTGTTCGGCGAAGGATAATCGATGACGACCTTGCGGCCGCCCATCAGGCGAGCTGCGCCGGCGCGCCACTTGGATTCGTCGCGATACTCGCGGAGCCAGGCGCCGAGGGCGGCAGGCGTGAGCTTGAAGTTGATGAAGCCCGGGCCGGCGACTTCCATCTGCACGATCTTGTCGTCCAGCCCACCTTGAGCGCGGACAGCTTCGACGAGCGCGGTGGCGAGGGCGCGCGGGTTGGCCTTGGCCTTCTTGGCCGCGGCGAGGACGCCGTTGGCCTGGAAGTCAGCGTGACGGGGGTCCGAGGGCTTCAGCTCCGGATTGAAGTCGGCCTCGAGGCCGGGGACGGAAGCGGCCGCCTTGCGCAGCAGGGCGTCGATTTCGCGGGCAGGATTGAACCAGACGGACATGCCTCAAGCCGTAAGCCCCTACGCCCCCTCGGCAAGCGAAGAAGGCCCAATAGGGGTAGGGATAGGGGTAGGGGCCGGGGTAGGGCTTACTTGAGCGTCTTCAGGTAAGCGAAGAGGTCCGTGATCTGGTCGTCGGTGAAGCCGTCGAGGAGTCCCTCGGGCATCAACGAACGACGCAGGTATTTGGCGGAGGCCACTTCGGCCTTGGGCACGCGGCGGTCGGCGCCGCCGGCCTGACGAATCACGTAGGCGGTGGCATCCTCGGAGACGTAGAAGGCTTCGATGACCTCGCCGGCCTTGAGCTTGACCTGGAAGATGCGATAGGCGGCTTCGATGGCGGCGTTGGGTTCGATGATATTGCGGATGACGGCTTCCATGCCCATCGCACCAGCGCCGGAAAGGTTCGGCCCGATCTGGCCGCCCTGCCCATTGATCATGTGGCAGGACTGACAGAGCGCGACGAGCGTCTTGCCCTTGGCGGGGTCGCCGGCCTTCGCCGACAACGCCGTGAAGCGAGCGGTCTTCTGGGCGATGGCCGCGAACTGTTCCGCGTTGAGCAACGGTGGCGCGTCGGTGGTACGCACGATCTTGGCGCCCTTGCCGAGCTTACCCCAGGCGGCGTCACCGCTGGCGGAAGCGAAGACGAGCGACTCTGGGAGCTGCTCGCCCGCGAAAGTGCGGGTCATGTTGAGACGGATCTCGGCCGGCTTGCGCTCGACATTCCAGATGCGATATTCGGCGAAAGCACCCTGCGTACCGGCTCCCGGCGAAGACCAACCGATGGTGAGGCCGGGAAGGTCGTGAGGGTGGGCCGCCTTCGACGTGCCGGTCAGTTCGCCGTCCTGGAAGATGCGCAGGATCCCCGCGGCGTCACGCGTGAGCGCGACATGCGTCCAGATGCCAGGAGAAGTCGGCTTGGCTGAGACCACGGCGTCACGGATCTTGCCACCCATGTAGGCACGGAAGACGCCGCCGGCGAAATTGAGGTCCAACTTATCCCCCGCCCCGAGGAGGCTGTCGTTGTTGTCGACCTTGCCGTCGAGCCGCACCCAGCTCTCCACGGTGAAGTCGCCCTTGAGAGCGACGCCCGACTTGGCGACGGCGTCATTGGAACCATCGAGGGTCAGCACGCTGCGGAAGACGCCGCCCAGCTGGGCGGAGACCGCTGCGAGTTCAGGGCTATCACCGAGGGCGATGGCGAGTTTCTCGGCGACGGGCGTCTCGATGTCGGCGACGGCGACGGACTTGTCCGCCAGACCTGCGGCGATGGCTTTGGCACCAGCCTTGGTGCCGCTGATGCCATCGAGCACGACCTTGCGGTCATTGACCGACAACTTGGAGTAAAGGCCCATCGCCAGCGACGAAGCCTGCGGGGCACGGGACGCGACCAAGGCGCGCAACGCGAGGTTCGAAATCTCCGCCGGCGCGGAGCCGATGAACGCGGCCACGGCCTCCGGCTTGGTCGTGCGGAGCTGCTGGAGTCCGAGGAGGACCTCGCGACGGGAATCCTCACGGGAGAGGAGCGCGAGCAGGTCGGCCTCTAATTCGAGCAGCTGGAAGCCGCCGATGAGCTGGGCGGCGAGATTCCGCTCAGCGGCCCCCTGGGCAAGCAGGGCCTTGGCGGCCTCGGCGACGACCGGGCCGACCTTCGCGGGATCGAGGTCGGTGCGGAAGACCAGCAGGAGTTCGACGACGCGATTGCGGACGGCGGCATCGGCGAGAAGCTTACGGAGGACCGCGACGCTGGTCGGCTGATCGAGGGTCTTGGCGACGGCGAAGAGTTCATCGGGGCCGGGCGCGCGGTCCAGCTGGCCGACGAGTTCGGCGACGAGCGGAGCGCCGACCTTAGGGTCAAGCGCGAGCGCGGCGAACATCCGTCCTTCGGCCGGCAGCGCCTTCGCTTCCTTCGAAGCAAGGAAGGCGGCGACCGCCTCCGGCTGACGTTCCAGATACATGCGCACGAGGAAGCGTTCGAAATCGCGCTCGTAGGCGGCGCCGACCTTGATCGGCTTGCCGCGGCGATCCGGGGCGACAGGTCCTTCGAGGGACGGGCCGGCGAAACGCATCAGCGCGCCGAGGGCGGCTGGCCACTTAGCGGAAGATTCACCGAGAGCCTTGATGGCGGCAGCGCGGACTTCCGTATCAGGGTCGGCGGAGAGCGCGGCGAGAGATTCGTGATGCGGGGTCCATGCGCCGAAGTGGCGGAGGGCATTCACCGCTTCGCGACGGATGTTGCGATTGGGGTCGGCCAGCAGGCGCATGGCCAAGGGCCCGATCTTACGGCCGTGCTCGCCCAGCACCCAGAGGGCCTGGATCCGACGCGCGGCGGGGGCGGCGGCGTCACCCGCGATCGCGGCGAGCGTGCCTTCGAGGGCTTCGCCTTCGTTGCCACG
>Ga0315909_10005139_pt1 | contig 15161 bp, 9 predicted proteins | sample LakEriMetagenome_11_FD_203527 | JGI IMG/M metagenome (GOLD analysis project Ga0315909, IMG submission 203527) | Freshwater fungal communities from buoy surface, Lake Erie, Ohio, United States - Buoy 2 MA125 | ecosystem: Environmental > Aquatic > Freshwater > Lake | place: USA: Lake Erie, Ohio...
ATTCATGTAATTGGTTATACTAAAACAACTGGTCTCCCCCGACTTGCATTCTGAATATTGCCTATAATCGGGCTGAATTGTTTTATCCATTATGATAACCACTTTTCGCATAACTTCACTTAATTTTGTGTCCTTTGTTATATTGCCGGTATATGCGACCGTTTTTAGATTCGCATCGAGAGATTTAGCAACAGCCTGATATATGTTAGAATCTCTGGATTTTAATCGAAGATTTACAAATATCGGGTCGTTATTATTTGGCGATGTTTGCGAAAAGGCGTTCGTCGCGACTGTGGCCAGCGCCTCGTCCAATGATAGACTATTCTTCGTATCGAGAACCGCATAGTTTATATCAGACGACACTGCTACTTTTGGAATATACAAATTGCCTTCTTGTATATAAAACACCTCAAAATCCAAAAAACGACAGCCACGTTTCAATACTGCCTCGATCATTTGCGAACTTACATAATCGCCACTACGTGCAGTATTATACGAAGATTTAATGCAATACTCATGGATTGGCATATTCGCAAATTTCTCTTTTATACTTTGTATGTTATTAAATTGGTTATATTTAGATACTACTTTGTCTACTTCGTTTTTTACATTGGTGTCGGCCGTAAAAGTTTCAACAGTTGGCAATGCATGCATGTCTATTAAAAACCGCTTCTTATATTTCAACTTGTATAGAATATATAAAATAAGTAATATGGCAACGATACCTAATGTGAAATGAAAATTTTCGATGTGCATTTATAATATCTATATAGAAACAAATATAATAAAAATATAGTATATAACTTAATTAATGGCAGGTGGATTACTAAATATAGTTGCGGTTGGTGCAAACAATGTTTTTTTAACAGGGAATCCATGTAAGACGTTTTTCAAAGCCACATATGCAAAATATAGTAACTTTGGTTTGCAAAAATTTCGAATTGACTATGATGGGCAACGAGATTTACGCACAACTGAACCATCTACTTTCACGTTTAAAATTCCGCGCTATGCGGATTTGCTAATGGACACATATGTAGTCCTCACATTACCAGATATATGGAGTCCTGTATATCCGCCGACTGCCGATACTGGCTATAAATGGGTGCCATATGAGTTTAAATGGATTAAAAATATAGGGACTCATATGATTAAAGAAATCGTAATTACATGTGGGTCGATGACATTACAGAAATATAGCGGGGAGTATATGGCCGCTATGGTGGAGCGAGACTTTTCCGCTGAGAAAAAGGAGTTGTTTCGTAAAATGACTGGACATACAACAGAACTAAATGACCCGGCGGTTGCGTATGGGCGAACGAATTCGTATCCATCGGCATCATTTACACCACTTGCGGCTGGAGCCGAGCCATCTATCCGTGGACGTAATCTATACGTACCCATTAACACGTGGTTCACCCTCAATAGTACATGTGCGTTTCCATTAGTTGCGCTGCAATACAATGAATTGGTTGTTTCAGTTACAATGCGCCCCATACAAGAACTGTTTCAGGTGCGAGACGTATTTGATGTGGAATATAACTATCCATATATACAGCCCGATTTCAATGAGTCGCGATTTCAAATGTATCGCTATCTGCAATCACCTCCATCTGGATACATTCAACCGAACGACTATGAAAGTAGATTTCTTACATGGAATGCGGACATACATTTATTGGCAACATATTGCTTTTTATCGAAAGAAGAAACACAAGTATTTGCCGCGGAAGACCATGTATACTTAATTAAGGATGTATTTGAATATAAATATGAAAATATAACCGGATCGAAGCGAATCAAAGTGAATTCAAATGGTATGATTTCCAGTTGGATGTGGTATATGCAGCGAAACGATGTAAACCTGCGAAATGAATGGAGTAATTACACAAACTGGCCATATGACCGCCTTCCGTCGAATATTACATTGGCTCCGTTTGAACCTCTTTTAGGAACGGACTTATCTTATGGAATGGCAGTCCACCCAAACCCCAATTATGCAAGTACAAACAGCGGTATAACGATTACGGGGGTATATCACAATGAAAATCGCAAAGAAATATTGGAAACATTAGGCATTTTATTAAACGGAGACTATCGCGAAAATTTAATGACACGCGGTGTGTATGACTATATTGAAAAATATACACGCACTGCTGGCGCGGCAACAGAGGGGTTATATTGTTACAACTATTGTTTAAATACGAGCCCGTTTGAATACCAACCATCCGGGGCGATTAACCTGAGTAAATTCAAAACAATCGAGCTTGAAGTGAATACATATTCGCCGTCAATTGACTATGTGAATTCTAGTTATGATATTATATGTGATGCCGAGACCGGAGAGGCGATTGGTGTGCGTAAATCGAATTGGCGATTGTTCGAATACAACTACAACCTGACACTGTTTGAGGAACGATATAATATTCTATCGTTTATCGGCGGTAATTGTAGTATGCTGTATTCAAGATAGTCATCATGGCTATATTTGAGTAGTTTGATCTAAAAAAAAATAACAAAATATATATAATAACGAATTATTTATATGTTGGGCAATACGGAAAAACATACAATACATAATAATATTCCGGCAATACAGACGTCCTTTAGTAGTATCATTAATGAACCAGTAGACGATTTTCAAAGTGCACATATGATTCAAAAAATAAAGAAAATCAAAAAAAAGAAACAGAAGCAAAATATTAGTGGGATGGCCGATTTTGATGTATTAACAAATACGAATAATCATGGTTCTCCACTGGCGGCTGCGGATGCTCATGTGCCAGCGTCAACAAATACTTCGTCTGCTTCGATTTTTAACATGCAATATTGGAAGCAGCTCGTTTTTGGCAAAACAGTGGAGGGTGTAGTAAATTTCAAAGAAGATGATTACGAAGGTCGCGATAATTTAAACGAACCAACACGCAAAACAAATATTAAACGTAAAATTAAAGACATGATTGAGTCTGCATACGCAAAAGTGAATAATGTAAATCAACAAATCGCAGCAGGCATTTGCAATGTATTATCTTCTAATACCGCAACCAAAAATGATATCGCGATTGTTCGAAATCAAATCGTATTATTAGAAACTGCGCTGATCAGTATGCCGGTTGTATATAATTGGTATTACTTAATGTTTTATGCAAAATATATTGGGGTGAAGATTCCGGAACTATCTAGAAATGAATTATTCAAAACTTTCGGGGATTTTAAACCGATACAGATGTTGTTATACTTATTTAATATCGCTATATGGTTTCCTGAAAAGCTGGATGGATTTTTACTACAACAAATACCGGAAATGACGTCGCGTTTTTTTAACGGCACGTGTAAATTCATATTACTATACATATTATGTTTTATTATGATTAAATATTCTGCCGTTACAGTGAAGGATTTTTTCATAGACCTGGTGACAGATGCCACTGGAAATTGGGTTATTAATTTGATGTTTGCAATTGTCTTTATACTTTTCTTAATTTCAGTATTCACATTAAATTTCATTGGTGATATTGGTCATGATGTTCAAGAAGTAATGTCAGTGGGCGAAACAATGTTGAACCCGATTTGGTCATTTATTCGAATGATTATCCGGTTTCTAATAACAATGGTGATTAGTGTTCCCCTAGGCGCGATTATGTGTGCATTATATTTAGTGTTGTATTCATTTTTTGGCGCATATATTTACGGAGGAGTAAGTAAAGGGATTTCTAAATTTAAGACCGAGGTAGATGAGCATATTCGAAACGACAATGCTGGAGTATTTAAAGAAGATACATGCAATAACGGAGGATTGTGGGCTCTCATTTTATCGATAATTGATGCTATTTTCACATTTATGAAATATATAAAAGAACACTTGTTAAAGATTGTAATTGCGGCGATTTTCATTTATTCATCGATAAATATAACCTCCAATTTTTCAAATGAAATTCTAAATCGAAGTGTGTTTATCAGTATTAACATAATTATATCGCTTATTGTTGTGGCATTTGCGATTACTGGCGTTATTAATGAATATATTAAGTCAACGCGTGCCGCCAATAACGTTACACCGACTACATTAGAAAAACCAGGCGTAAGTGCGCCGCCAAACAATATACCAATACAGCAGGCGGCCGCCGGTTTACAACCAGTTCCATCGAGCCTACCACAGGTTGCATCCAGCATACCACAGGTTGCATCCAGCATACCACCGGTTGCATCGAGCCTACCACAGGTTGCATCGAGCTTACCGCAGGTTGCATCAAGCCTACCACAGGTTGCATCAAGCCTACCACAGGTTCAGGCAGGTCTAATGCAAATGCCTCAGGTTCAGTCAGTTTTACAAGGACTAAGCGGAATGTTTCCAGTTCCACCTCAACCAACTCCTGCACCTCGGTAATTTATGAAGATCAAACAAAACTAATTCGCAATTTCAATGATATAAACACATCCTGTATATTGTTTATATCATGCCTAAAAAACAAACCAAAAAGGGGGCCACGCCCCTCCTCCCGTTTGTCTCGATATGCACTCCCACATTTAATCGTCGCCCATTTATTCAAACCATGTTTGAATGTTTTAAAAATCAGGACTATCCCAAAGAACGAATGGAATGGATTATTGTAGATGATGGCACCGATAAAATCAAAGATTTGATTGAAACATCTAATATTCCCCAGATTCGATACTTCGAAATCGAGAAAAAACTCGCACTCGGCGCCAAACGTAACTATATGCATAAACACGTAAAAGGGTCGATCATTGTTTACATGGACGACGATGATTATTACCCGCCCGAACGAGTATCCCATGCAGTCGAAATGTTACAGAAAAATGAGAAGGCAATGTGCGCAGGTTCCAGTGAGATTTACTTGTATTTCAAAACCATGGGTAAAATGATCCAAGCCGGACCATATGGTCCCAATCATGCTACTGCTGGTACATTTGCATTCAAAGCCGAATTACTAAAAGACACTAAATACAACGACAATGCGGCTCTGGCGGAAGAGCGCGCCTTCCTCAAAGATTATACGGTGCCATTTGTCCAGCTCGATCCATTGAAAACAATTCTCGTTTTTTCACATGAACATAATACATTTGATAAGCGTGAAATGTTTCAAACCGCCCATCCAGATTATTTCAAAGAGTCGCCCAAAACAGTAGACATGTTTATTCGTCGCCCACACGAACAATCTGTTAAAGATTTCTTTATGCGAGATATTGATGCATTGTTGGTTAAGTACGAGCCGGGTCTACCTAAAATGAAACCCGACGTATTAGTTCAAATTGAACAGATCAAGAAAGAGCGGGATGATATGATCAAACGTGAAAACGAAAAAATGCAGAATGGTCCCATATTGCTACAACAAGGCGAGGGGAAACCACCTATACAATTAACTAGCGCCCAGGTTGTTAATATTATTCAACAGTTACAGGAAACAAACGCAAAATTGACGCAACAAAATGCGGACCTGCAAAATGCATTCAATCAATTACAGCGCATTGTACAGGCTATGGGAAATGTCCAGAATGAAAACAAAAAAACGACACTTGTAGCAAATAAACTTATACCTGATAAAATCTAAGCCGGATAAAATCTAAGCAGGTGTAAGTAGATTGTATAAATATATTACATATGCATTATGTAATATATTTATTGAAGTATTGGACAATTGTTACGTTTTCAAGTGTGGCGGCGGTGGTGGTGAGGGCGAAACGTCAATTATTTCACTAATTAAAAACTCCTTTACTTTATCATAATATTTACTATAGTGTCTTGAATCTGTCATATAATCTTCTATGAAACTTAAATTATTATTATTTTCAATATATTTACCGATATTATGTATTTTAATATTATATTTATTGCATAAAAATTCTAATAAATTAACAAGATTGTTTCTTTCGGGTATATAATCCATTGTTGATAATGTTTTCAAATTTAGATGCGGAATTATATGGACTTGTATATTTTCATTGAATATTGTTTTGCATAGTTTTACAATATAAGTTAAATCATATTCGATTTCTTCATCCGTTAATATTTTTTCTACTAGATTATATTGGTTATTCATAACTCTTAGATGTGTGTAATAATAGTTTAATGGGATATCATTATAATATATTATCTTTTTCGAGCTTATTTCCATAATTATTTTATTTATATTTTTATTTATCATTTTATTCATAAATTTATTTGAATCACTTATAACATCTGGATGGTATATATCTCCAAATATAGCATTAATTAAATCACACGGACAACTATTGATGACTGCTTTAATATTTGTAATATTTTCCAGAAAAAAGATTATTTCTCTTGTTGTATGTAATCTTCCTGGAAAATACTCCCAATCATAGTCATGCATATATCTGCATGACCCGATGTACAACATAATTATATTATACCCACACAAATAAAAATGTAAAACAAAACGTACAGAATTATACGGTTATGTAATATATATTTGAAGTATTGAATGGAAAGCCACACTAATCAAAATCATCCCCGAGCTCGTCCAATGTAATTAGTGCGTCTTTCTTCACAGTGCGGTCTAAATAACGATATATACGTTTAATATCTAGTTTTGACAGTCCGTATGGTTCAAATATGGTTTCAATGTCGGTCAACGTTTCAATGCTGTTGCTGAAATCGCTGCCATAATAGAGTCGCAATTCCTGGAAAAATGAAATCACGTCCTTTTTATCCATGTCTAATTGTTGGGTCAAATTATAAATGAAAAGCATGTTATTATATTCCGTCGAATATTTTGTCAGGACCTTTGTAAACCGAATCTCCGGCAAATTCTTTACAGCCTGTTGTTTGATTGCATCATGGTAAATTTTATTGTTGTAGAATGTTTTAATCAATGAACTCATTTCGTTGAATTGCCAGATTTGTCGCTGAAATGTGATTCGGTCAATATAATCCGCTATGCAAATATTTTGCAAAATCTTATAATACAATGGATACGTCACTTTTTTGTCGAGTTTGGATAAAATATCTATCAAATTCTCATGCCACAATAATGCAACAATGGTTCTGTCAGTCTCGTTCATGTAATATTCGTGTTCTTTAAATGCCACATTATTGGATAACAGGGTTTGCGTAATTTTCTTCGAATCTTCGTCGTAGAGTTTTGTTCGAAATAGCTCTAATAAACAACCATCGGTTAACAATTCTGGGTGTTTTTTCATTGCATTGCATACAAATCGTAGTTTACGTAAGTCGCCCTGTATATACATCAATATTTCATTGAACTGTTGTTTGCACATTGATATTGTAGATGGGACGATGCTCGATAACAAAGTACCGATTTGATTTGTTGTCGGGGTTTTCAACTCAAATACATTGCATACTTTCATGAGCTCTTTTATTTTCTTATCAATATAATAATTCCCAATACAAATGATTGGGTGAGAGCATGTGTTTTCTAGGCGCTGTTTTTTCGTTTTCTTTTGGCGAATTAGTTTGATTAATGCAGTGATCCCGCCCTTATCGCCATTATTCATTCCATCAATTTCATCCATTACTATGGCTATTTTTCGCACTTTTTTCGTAAACATATCTAATACATTTCGATTCGACACATTATTGCTAGTAATTGTGTCGATCAATGCTTTATTGCGAACGTCCCCTGCATCATACCGTACCATATCATAATTCAAGTCTTTTAAGAGCCTGAATATGAATTCGGTTTTGCCGGAACCGGGTGTACCATATATGTATATACCTTTTTTGTAGTTGATATCGGTTATTCTAGTTTCAAATTGTAACAAATGGTCTTTTATTTCGTTCGATATATGTTCTCTATCAAATATTTTATTCATATGTATGGACTCCATTCTACTGATGATATATACTGGCCACACGTATTTAACTGGATTCAAACGAATAATATTATGAGTCATAAAATTATTCAAAGATTTACATTTGCACTATGTGGTTTATTTGCTGAAGCTGCTGAAATCCGCTGTAATGGGCATAAAATTGTTAGAGTTCTTTGCGGGCAATTTACCATAATATGAATAGGGATCAGATGTACTGGTGGCGCCGGCCACAGGCATTTGTTGCATTTGTTGCGGTTGTTGCATAGTTCCTTGAGGAACTTGGCCTTGTTGCATTCCACCATTTGCTCCGCCTAACACGTTGCCGACTGTACCGATTGCCCCTGTCGCAACATTGCTTGCCGCTCCAAATGCACCCGTTGCGACATCAGTTGCCGCTCCCAACACGCCGGTTGCGACATTGGTTGCTGCTCCCAATACACCCGTCGCGAGTTTACCCGCTGTATCTACGGTCTTATTTACGACATTTCCCGCAGTATCTACGGTCTTATTTACAACATTTCCGGCAGTATCTACGGTCTTATTTACAACATTTCCCGCGGCGTCTACTGCGCCAGTCGCGACATTGCCTGCCGCATTCACAGCACCAGTCGCGGCATTACCAACTGCATTCACCGCACCAGTCGCAACATTACCGGTTGCAGTCACTGCATCACGAATACCATTGCCACCCGTAACTAGGCTATCTCCTGCGTTAGTGCGAGTGCCGCATCCGCCGTTACCGCCACATTGGTTGCATGCCCCGTTATTATAGTTGCACGATGGGCATGCTGGACATACCGGCGGAACGACTTGGGTCTTTAACATATAATCATCTAGATCGAAATCCGCATAAGTTGTTTCGTCTGCACCGGTGTCAGTGGCCGAGCTAGCGCTAGTGCCTGAGCCGGTGCTTGTGCTAGTGCCAGTCATCGATGGTTCTCCAGTATCTATACCACTTTCCGTAAATCTACATACATTTCGTAGACCCAATTGTAGATTGGATTGATCGTCTTTAGTATAACAAATGAGCGCAATCAATGTTTTCTTTGCATTCGGTATATATAAGATCATGTTTTGGCCACATAAGTCGTATATAATACGAGGAACCAATGTAATATTGGCTACATTTGTCTGGTCGTCACCGTTCTTGGTTTCTTGGTCACTTGCATTCATAGTTAATGTTTGCGGACTAGTACCCTGTCGAGTATAGACTTTTAATGATTTCTCGCCTGCACCAACTAAGATATTTGCATTACTAATATCATATTTCACATATTCGCTTATTTGATACATGCTACGCTTGGTGTTGTATATGGGATCAATTACCATGGTATTGTTTTTCACATTTCTATCTTCGCGAACGCCAGTAATTCCAGTCATGGCAGTTTTATCCGCATATTCATATGGAATTACAGTGGTTTCGTAGGTAAATGCAAATGTGGAAACGTTCTCTACTTGTGGTGTAGAAGTGCTCATAATATGGACATATGTATTATCGTGCCACGGTAACATGAATGCATTATATTGCGTTGGGGGGTTACCCAATGTTCGATGAATACTACTGCGATATGACTTTTCAATATTAGTCGAAGGGCTTGGTGTTATTATAGATGCAACGCCGTCTAAAACATATGACATCGTGCTGTTTCCAACTCGGGGAGATATATGCAATCCGGTTATGCTTTTGCCAGTTAAATCTACATTTCCGGATGCGACTCCACCTACATTCGAATAAGCAGTTGCGTCAACCTCTACAATATTTCCGTTCTTATTGTCAAAATACAAACTGTCATACATTTTATATAACTTGTTCTTGGTAGAATACATGGGCAATATAACCGCCTCTGCTACGTCTTTGTTATAATTGTATCCAATAAACCCATCCACATCCCGCATGGCCCATCTACAGAATACTACAGACAACACTAAAAATATCAATAATAAGATAAATATCATTACCGGACTTATTTTCATTGCAATATAATTATACAGTATGTTGCGAAAATATATCATTTACAAAAATGCTAAATTGCGGCGGCAATACGCTATAGAAAAATTGAAATGTTATTGTGTATATGTTGTGCACTATAATAAGCGTACAATGACTGATACCGATTCATCCGTGACAAAAAGTAAAAAACAGACTACGTTATTGACCAGATTCTATAACGAAACCATACCATTTGAACTCTCCATCGATGAAGCCGGCCGCGGGTGTTTATTTGGGCGGGTCTATATCGCATGTGTGGTTTTACCTAAAGATCCGTCGCTTTTCGATGGGAAAGATATTAAAGATAGTAAAAAGTTCTCTTCCAAAAAAAAACTAAACGAAGTTGCAAATTACATTAAAGATCATGCTCTTGCATGGCATGTTGCATATGAAGATCCTAAATTAATAGATGATATCAATATATTACAGGCAGTTATGCATGGTATGCATAATTGCATTCGCGAAACAATTATTAAAGTAAATCAAAAGACGGGAACCACTCACAAATTCGAAGATTTTATGGCCGTGATCGATGGCAATTATTTTACGCCGTTTCGCTCGTACGACGAAGTCCAACAATGTATTGTGGAGTTGCCCGCTGAAACCATTGAAAAGGGCGACGGAAAGTATATGGCAATTGCCGCTGCCAGTATTTTGGCAAAAACCGCCCGGGACAACCATGTTCTCGAAATGTGTGAGAAATACCCCATTCTAGACGAACATTATGGTTTGTCTAAAAACATGGGATATGGAACCAAAACACATCTCGACGGTATTCGCGATCATGGGATTACTCAATGGCACCGAAGAACATTTGGAATTTGCAAAGTGTCGCCGATGACAATTATTGAAGAAAACTAGTAAAACAACGATTCTGCCGCCGATTTTGTAATTGCCACGTATTTTGAAGTACTGTCATTCGTACTATATCCTATTAATAATTGTTCTTGTTGTTCTAGATAAACAAACCCTAATGTGAATTCTATATTCTTCTTTTCAAACGTAAACGGAATTGAGTATTTTTTTAGCACATATGTAGTCTTGTCTAACAATACAAATACATGATAATAATATCGCCTGTCTTCGTCACTTACTAAATGTGTTATAAACCAGATATTTTCACCAATCACTACACCATTCGTCGATCCGCGCATAGACTTGAAAAAATGCGGTGTTTGTACGTTGACCTTTGGGACAAATAATGCCATTGAGGTGTTGTCCTCAATGCAATCCGCATATTCGCCAATGATTAACGGATGCCACTGATAAATGACATTTAATGTATTCTTATTTGGGAATAATACCCAATTCTTTTCAACACGACGAATATTTTGTTTCGTTGCCAATTTTGAAATTGCTCTTTGTGCAACAATGTCGATTGTACCCGTTTCTATTGCTATATGACCATATGACACTCCGCGATTTCCATTAAAATGAAGAATACCGTCATTTACTAATAGCCGTATATCTTCGATACCTACGTATAGAGAATCGTGCGTATCATTGTATTTAACTATAAATTCGTCCGTTTTTTTCCAATTCGGTTCTCGAACATCAAATACCGTAATTAGATTTGTTGTGATAATTTGTTTATTGTATGTATATTGTCCGTTCGCGCCAATTCGGTAATTTACATATCTCGTGCACATATACAGATTGTTATTATCCATGCATATAGATGGGGTTGAATTTATGAATTCCGTGGAAATATCAACACTCGGACTGTTATTATTCAATATAGCCGCGAAATCACATGTAACCGACAAATTGTTCATGCTGGGCACATAAAACTTATAATTCTTTAATACACTTTTTTGTAGATCTTCCGCGACATTTGCATTATTTAATATTTTCATGCTCGATAATATCATTGAATCATTCGTTTGATTACAATAATAACCAATAATAGAGAACTCGTAATCCAGCTTATATTCATATACATCCGTTTCTAAAAATAAAGCATCTGTATAGTTTTTTTGCAATCTTACTTTGTCTGCAATCTCATAAAATATCATTGCCAAATCATTCTTACCTTCACATCGATAATGATTCACGATTTTATACAGGTTCTCAATACGCCTCGGCATGTGATGATACGCTTCTAGCCAATAATAAACGGCATTGGCAGGTTGTTTCAAATACATGTAGCAATTACCAATGGAATAATAAGAATGCCACGTTTCCTGTATCCATCCACCTACGTCAATCCGCTTCTTATACGTTTCGATAGCTAGATCATATTGCTTCGAATCTCTGTAACTATTCGCCAAATAAAACAAATATCGAGGGTTGTTATGAGTCGTTTCCAATCCCTTCTTTAGCAATTCTATATCGCGATGGTATTTGTTCGCCTTACTTCCACCGTCCCCAATATCATTTATGAACAGAATACTACGGTCGATATGGTCGATCGTTGCACAAATCGGTAACTCAACATACTCATGTGTTACACCCCAATATTTGCATTCCGGGTTGTTGCGAATAATGCGAACGTTTTGATTGTAGAAATTAGGAGAACCCTGAATCACATAATATGCGTCTTTTGTCAGCGACTTCTTGAATTCTTCTATATTCGCAATGTTTATTTCCAATTTCATGTCTGCATCCAACAACAATATATAGTCTGCAAACTCCATGTCGTTACAACCCTTCAATGCATGTGTTCGGTTATATCCAAAGTCGCGAAACGGCTCTTCCATTATTTTCCCGGGTATTTTGTGCGATTCGCAATAATTGCGGATTATTTCAATCGTATTATCGGTACTACCCGTATCGCAGATGCAATAGCTGTCGATTAATGGTGTCACGGTTTCCAACAATCGCAATATGATTTTGCTTTCATTCTTTACGATCATGTTCAAACATATTTTAGGAACGTTCATCGTTTTTATATAATATATGTATATCCCTTTTATTTATGTATGTTTACCGTAAAAGTTTTTTTCGCATTATATTCTAATTACATGTCATTCACTAGATTTCACGATGACCCGCACAGAATAAAGAAACAGATCGAAGAAAGCAGTTTCACAGGTAGATACATGTTAAATACCCCTGGTCCCGGTGTTGATCTGCCATTTATGGAAGACCCTCAATTACGTCTACAAAAATGGGGCGCCAATTTACAAACGAATACAGTGAACCTAGAAAGTGATTTACGCGGTCTTACTCGCAGACAAAATCGCGACAATATTGATTTAAACCAACATGCAAGAGCGCAGGTGTCGTCTTCTCGACCAAGCTATCGTGAAGAACAGCCGTTTGTTGAAGAAAGCCGGGCAAGTCATCCAGCATGGGCATACAAGGATTTAGAACAAAATCGATGGGAGCAGCCGCTTTTAAATCCGCTGAATGGTTTAGATAAACAGTTTGTCGACAACGTTCAAACACGCATTTTAGAAAAAGATAATTTTACGCCAAGAATTCCCATGGTAGGAGAACAATCGTTTTATTTGACCGGACAATCCATGTGTATTGGCGGAAGAGAAGACAGCTGCCCGGGCACTTTGTACAGATAGATATTTTACACGTCATATTTACAGATTATGGCAAAAATATTATGTGATATTATTATAATTACATAATATAAAATATGGAACTAGCAATACCCGGCATCGCTCTTGGATTGATGTATATCATGAAGGGACAATCAAACAATAGTAGTGAACAAGAAGAATCTTTTGCAAATCAAAATGCTTTGCCGAATACCGATATTCCTAACCGTAATTATCCCGAGGAATATCCGGTAAGAAACGAAGAATTAGACCGAACCTCTGTGCTTTCTACTGTAAACCAATTTGAAAATGGCGGCAGCGTGTATACTGACAAATATTTCAATGCGAATATGGTAGCGGCGCGAGAACAAGGATCCAATGAACAAACTGAATTCTACTCGCTAACTGGAGAAAAGGTGGGTGGATCGTATTTTTCGCATAATAACATGGTTCCCTTTTTCGGTGCCAAAATGAGAACGCAAGATACGCGGGAAAATTCGAATGAGGGCATCTTAGATAATTATGTCGGCAGTGGGTCACAAAACACGACTAAGCGCGAACAGGCACCCTTATTTTCGCCCAACGAGAACCAGAATTGGGCGACGGGTGCGCCGAACATGAACGATTTTTACCAGTCCCGTGTGAATAAAAGCATGCGCATGGCAAACACAAAACCGTTCGAAGAAGAGCGAGTTGCCCCCGGTCTCGGTCTCGGTTACACGAATGATGGTGCACATGGATTCAACTCAGGAATGATGGCGCGAGAGTCATGGATGCCCAAAAACGCAGATGAGTTGCGTGTTGCCACCAATCAAAAGTCGTCTGGACACGTATTGTTGGGGCATGAGGGTCCGGCTTATAGCAGCATTAAAAATATTGCTACACAAGAACAAATGGGTATCATGGAAAAGAACCGTCCCGATCAAAGTTTTGAGTTGGGCCAGGACCGGTGGTTTACTACTACAGGTGCATCGAAAGGTGAAATGTTGCATGCTATACCGATTGATCGCCATGTTACACGTCCTGAAACCGCGGTTTCTTATTCGGGTGTAGCTGCTTCCCAAAACTCGGCGACTTATGTTCCCGGCGAATATATGCCATCCCACAATGTGGAGCTAGGTGCAGTTCCTATTGCGGGCGCGAATGCAAATGGTCGCAATCACGCTACCGATGCGGACTACGGCATCAAATCAAAGAAAGCTTACCCGAATAATCGTACTTCAAATACCCAAAATGGATATTTTGGTATGGTTGGAAGCAGCATTGGGGCGGTTGTTGCACCATTATTGGATGCATTGCGCCCTTCTCGCAAACAGAATGTGATCGGCAATTTGCGACCCTATCAAAATCCGGGCACGACCGTTCCCAGTTCATATATTTTTAATCCTGCGGATAGACCGAGTGCAACCATTCGCGAGACCACGGAGAATTCGAAGAACCACTTGAACGTCAATGCCAATCAGCTTGGGGGTGCATATCAGGTGACCGACCAACAATCGTATGACACAAACCGTCAGTCGACCAGTACACAATATGTGGGTGGTGCGGGTGCGGGTGATGGTACTCGCCAAATGACATCGTACGAATCGGGTTACAATCAACGCAATAACGATATTAAATCCAGCACGATCGATGGGTACATGGTGAAGGGTAACATGAATATGTTGAATTCGAATATAAATATGCGTGAAAAGACGCGCGATGATTCGTTGAGAAATACTCGTGCAATTGCGGGAACCATGCCGAGCCAGTCACCTGATGTCGGGAATATGGGGCGTCTTGCTGGTGGAGCAAACTCGCTGTATTCCAATATTCACATGGACAGAAATACACCGGACATTATGGATACGTTAAAACAG
>Ga0315909_10005140_pt1 | contig 15154 bp, 14 predicted proteins | sample LakEriMetagenome_11_FD_203527 | JGI IMG/M metagenome (GOLD analysis project Ga0315909, IMG submission 203527) | Freshwater fungal communities from buoy surface, Lake Erie, Ohio, United States - Buoy 2 MA125 | ecosystem: Environmental > Aquatic > Freshwater > Lake | place: USA: Lake Erie, Ohio...
ATGTGACGCGGGGCAAAGCAAAATCAAGGACTTGGCACAATTCATTTGGCTGAAAAAGTCCCCGGTTTTACTTGATCAGTGCTGCCATCGAAAACGACGATCAATGTTTTCATAAAAGAAATAAAATAAGCTAAAAATCCAGCGGTACGAGCCTGAATTGCTTATATCCGAGAATCATATAAGCAAATAAATACTCTGTTGTTTGGAATAAGCAGGGAGTTTATTAGCATTCTGGCTTCTTTGCGCGGGGCTTTATGACTTTGACTTATGTAGTGTCGGGATTTGCTGTGGGCATGCTGGTCGGCCTGACAGGCGTGGGCGGCGGCTCGCTGATGACGCCCCTGCTGACGCTGCTTTTCGGTATCAACCCAACCGTGGCAGTCGGCACTGATCTCGCGTTTGCTGCGATCACCAAGAGCGCCGGAACCCTCGCCCACCGGATCAAAAACAACGTGCACTGGGACATCGTCAAGCGCCTGTGCTTCGGCGCATTGCCCGCCGCCGTGGTGGCCACATTCGCCCTCAAGTATTTCGGGGCGCTCGACAAGCACATCGGCCAAATCATTCGCTACGCGATCGCGTTCTCCGTCAGTCTGACCGTGATTGCCATCATCTTCCGCAGCCGTATGCAGGCCTGGATGCATGCGCACCCGGACAAACAATTACACGGCCGAGTGCAAATGATCGCCACCATCATCGCTGGCGCGGGTATCGGCACACTGGTCACGGTATCCTCCATCGGTGCGGGTGCCATTGGCGCGACGATTCTGGTTCTGCTCTACCCGAATCTGAAACCTGCCGAGATCGCTGGTACCGACATCGCCTACGCAGTGCCTTTAACAGCGATTGCTGCATTAGGTCACTGGTGGCTGGGCTCGATCAACTGGGAATTACTGGCGACACTGCTCTTGGGTTCCTTACCTGGCATCACCATAGGATCGCTGCTGGCACGCTCGGTCCCTGAAAAATTCCTGCGCGGACTGCTCGCGACCACACTGACCGGTGTGGCGGCCAAGCTCGTGCTCTGAAACGAATTACTTAAGGATCCTCATGTACCGCTACGACCAATACGACCACCAGATCGTTCGTGAACGCGTTGCCCAGTTCCGAAGCCAAGTAGAACGCCGCCTCTCGGACGAACTTACGGAAAATGAATTTCGTCCATTGCGTCTGCAAAACGGTCTCTACCTGCAACGCCATGCCTACATGCTGCGGGTGGCGATTCCTTATGGCCTGCTGTCATCCACGCAGATGCGCAAGCTCGGATACATCGCCCGCAAATTCGATCGTGGCTACGGGCATTTCACGACGCGACAGAACATTCAGTACAACTGGATAGAACTTGAGCAATCGCCCGACATCCTGGCAGAGCTGGCTTCGGTGGAAATGCATGCGATTCAGACCTCGGGTAATTGCATCCGCAATATCACCTCGGACCAGTTCTGCGGTGTAGCAGCAGACGAACTCGCTGATCCACGACCTTACATTGAAATCCTGCGCCAGTGGAGTACCTTCCATCCCGAGTTTGCTTATCTGCCGCGTAAATTCAAGATTGCCGTCAATGCTGCGACTGAAGATCGTGCTGCGGTTCAGGTACACGACATTGGGCTTCATCTGATCAAAAACGACGCGGGCGATCTCGGCTTTCAGGTGCTGGTGGGCGGCGGTCTGGGTCGCACACCCATCATTGGCAGCGTGATTCGCGAATTCCTCCCATGGCAGCATCTGCTGAGCTACACCGAAGCGATCATGCGCGTCTACAACCAGTACGGCCGTCGCGACAACAAGTACAAGGCCCGCATCAAGATTCTGGTGAAGGCACTGGGTGTCGAAGAATTCGCTCGTCAAGTTGAAGCCGAATGGGTGGATCTCAAAGACAGCCCCAGCACGATTACAACGGAAGAACTGGCACGTGTCACCAGCTATTTCACGCCACCGGCCTACGAGACGCTCAACGATGACGATGCGCTCTTGCAGCGGCAACGCAGCGAAAACAAGGCTTTTTCCAACTGGCTCACACGCAATGTTCGGCCACATAAAGTACCTGGCTATGCGATCGTCACGCTATCGCTGAAAAAAACCGGCACACCTCCCGGCGATGCGACCGCCGAACAAATTGATTTCGTGGCCGAGCTTGCCGATCGCTACAGCTTTGGTGAACTGCGTGTAACACATGAACAGAATCTGGTGCTGGCCGATGTGAAACAGTCAGACCTGCTTGCACTGTACAAAGAAGCAAAAACGCATGGTTTGGCAACCGCCAACATCGGTCTGCTGACCGATATCATTTGCTGCCCGGGTGGAGATTTTTGCTCGCTGGCCAATGCGAAATCCATTCCGATTGCAGAAGCCATTGCAGAGCGCTTCGACAATGTCGATTTTCAGCATGACATCGGCGACATCGAGCTCAATATCTCGGGCTGCATCAACGCCTGCGGTCATCATCATGTGGGCAACATCGGCATCCTTGGTGTGGATAAGGATGGCTCGGAGTGGTACCAGGTCTCCATCGGTGGCGCGCAAGGCAACACCAGCGCCATCGGCAAAATTATCGGACCCTCGTTCGCCGCTGGGCAAATGCCGGAAGTGATCGGTCGCTTGCTGGAAGTCTATGTGCGGGAGCGCATCGAGGAAGAGCGATTCATCGATACGGTGAATCGCATTGGCATTAACCCGTTCAAAGACCACGTGTACGCCACACCAATCGCTGGTCACACCTACCATGCCGGAGAGGATGCGTATGCGTAAGATCATCAAAGACAAGGCTATCGTTGATGACCACTGGAGTGTGTTCAAACTGACGGATGGCGCTTCGCCCGATAACGTCACGGTGCCGGCCGGTCAGCAGATTGTGCCGCTGCAGGTCTGGCTAACGCAAAAAACGGCGCTGTCCTCGCGCAAAGATATCGGCGTGTGGTTGGCCAGTGATGAACGTCCTGAGCCATTGAGAGACGATATCGCAGCACTACCCTTGATCGCCGTTGATTTTCCGGCGTTCTCTGATGGCCGTGGCTATTCAATCGCCTTCAATCTGCGCAGTCGACTCGGCTATGAAGGCGAAATACGCGCCATTGGCGATGTGCTACGCGACCAGCTGTTTTACATGCACCGGGTCGGGTTCAATGCTTTCGCAACGCGCGAGGACCGCAGCATCGAAGATGCGCTCAAAGGACTCACGGATTTTTCAGACGTCTACCAGACCTCGTGGGATCAGAAGATGCCGCTCTATCGCCGCGCGTCGCGCCCCGCTGCACAGGATCAGTCATGAGCAGCGCACACTACAACGAGAGCCTTGAGGGTACACGTGCGCTGCTCGAGCGTATCGCAGCCGATTTTTCGCCGGCGGTCTTTGCCTCCAGTCTTGCGGCCGAAGACATGGTGATCACGGATCTGATCTTGCGCGCGAAGCTGCCGATTACGATATTCACACTGGAAACCGGCCGTCTGCATGCAGAAACGCTGGGTATGATTGATCGCATACGCGAGACCTACGACTACCAGGTAGCGCTGTACAAGCCAGAACCAGCAGCCATCGCAGCCTATGTCGCCGCGAACGGATTGAATGCGTTTTATGACAGCATCGACATGCGCAAGGAGTGCTGCCGCATTCGCAAGGTCGAACCACTCAAGCGCGCTCTAGCCGGTAACAAAGCCTGGATCACCGGGCAGCGTCGTGCGCAATCCAGCACTCGCAGTGAGCTCGCGAAGCAGGAAGACGATGTCGCGCATGGATTGCAAAAATTTAATCCTCTGGCAGATTGGTCCGAAGACGATGTGTGGCACTACATTCGTCACCATCAGGTACCTTTCAACCCACTGCACGAAAAAGGCTATCCTTCCATTGGTTGCGAGCCCTGTACTCGCGCCATTCAGCCCGGCGAAGACATACGCGCTGGCCGTTGGTGGTGGGAATCGCCGGACAGCAAAGAATGTGGTCTCCACATCGTCGATGGCAAACTCGTCCGAAGCAAGCCTGATCAAACTGAAATCTCGACATCATGAATTCGCCTGCAGACAACAAATACTTTATTGACGCCGCCAGTAACCGTCACCTGGATTGGCTGGAATCCGAGTCCATCCACATCATGCGTGAGGTCGCTGCAGAGTGCAGTAACCCTGCGCTGCTTTTCTCCGGTGGCAAGGACTCGGTTGTCCTGCTGCGTATCGCGGAAAAAGCATTCCGGCCGGGCAAATTTCCCTTCCCGCTCGTGCATATCGATACCGGACACAATTTTGAAGAGGTCATTCACTTCCGCGACCAGCGCGTGGCCGAGCTTGGAGAGCGTCTGATCGTCGGTTCGGTTGAAGATTCGATCAAGCGTGGCACAGTCCGCCTGCGCAATCCAGAGACAGACTCGCGCAATGCAGCGCAGGCAGTCACGCTGCTCGAAACGATTGCTGAGCACAAGTTTGATGCCTGCATTGGTGGCGCGCGTCGTGACGAAGAAAAGGCACGCGCAAAAGAGCGTATCTTCTCTTTCCGCGATGATTTCGGCCAATGGAATCCGAAGGCACAGCGTCCGGAGCTCTGGGATTTGTACAACACGCGGGTTCATCCCGGCGAGAATATGCGGGTCTTCCCCATCTCCAACTGGACCGAACTCGATGTCTGGCAATACATCGCTCGTGAAAAACTAGCGCTGCCGTCGATCTATTTTGCCCATGACCGCGCGGTCATTCCCCGCAATGGGCTGCTGGTACCCCTTACACCGCTGACTCCCGCCAGAGAAGGGGAGCAGGTTGAGACCCGCACGGTCCGCTTCCGCACTGTCGGCGATATTTCATGTACCTGCCCAGTCGCATCGACGGCATCGACCGTGGAGGCCATCATCGCCGAGACAGCAGTGACACAGATCACCGAGCGCGGTGCCACACGCATGGATGATCAGACATCTGAAGCCTCCATGGAAAAGCGCAAGAAAGAAGGATATTTCTGATGAATGCAATCGCCGACAAAAATCTGATGGCAGACGATACAAGCGCCAATGAGCGCGGCCTGCTGCGTTTTATTACTGCGGGCTCGGTTGACGATGGCAAGAGCACGCTGATCGGTCGACTGCTGTTCGACAGCAAAGGTATTTTCGCAGATCAGCTTGACGCGATCTCGCGCGCACGTCACAAACGCACCGTGGGTGATATGGTCGATTTATCGCTACTGACCGACGGACTGGAAGCCGAGCGCGAACAAGGCATCACCATTGATGTCGCCTATCGCTATTTCGCGACCCCCAAGCGAAAATTCATCATTGCCGATGCACCCGGCCATGAGCAATACACCCGCAATATGGTCACCGGCGCATCGACTGCGGATGCAGTGATTATTCTGGTCGATGTGTCCAAAGTGAAGTTCGATGCCGATGGCAAGGCCGAGCTGCTGATTCAAACCAAACGTCATTCCACCATCGCCAAACTGCTGCAAATCGAGCACGTCATCGTCGCGGTCAACAAGATGGATCTGGTTGACTATGATGCAGCGGTTTACGAACGTATCGTCGCAGCCTACGAAGTGTTTGCCGCTCAGCTCGGTCTGAAAAATGTGCGACCTATTCCGCTGTCGGCGCTGGCTGGTGACAACGTGGTCACACGCAGCGATAACATGCCTTGGTACTCAGGCCCGACGCTGATTGATTTGCTCGAATCCCTGCCAGTACATGACAACGAGCATGCACAAGCCTTGCGCTTTCCAGTGCAGTTGGTGGCACGTCACAACGGTCACGAGGCTAACGATTTCCGCGGTTATATGGGCCGCGTTGAATCGGGTACGGTTCGCAAGGGTGACAAACTACTGGTGCAACCGACGGGCTTGTCAGCCACCGTCAAGGACCTATTTACACTGGATGGCTCTTTGGAGAGCGCCTCTGCCGGCAAATCGGTGACGATTCTGCTGGAGGAATATGTCGATATCTCGCGTGGCGACATGCTGGTCGCTGCAGATGCGCCGGCTACCGTGCTCAAACAGGTGACGGCTGATGTATGCTGGCTTTCGGAAGAACCGCTCGATTTGCGTCGCAAGTACTGGCTCAAGCACACCACACGTCAGGTGGCGGCGAAAGTGTTATCACTGGACGCACTCCTGGATATCAATACACAACAGCAGTACAGCGGCGATACCCTGGCACTCAACGGTATTGGGCGCATCACGCTCACAGTTCAGCAACCGCTGGCTGCGGATGCGTATGAAAATTGTCGTGCGACTGGCAGCTTCATCCTGATTGATGAAATTTCACACCAGACGGTTGCTGCGGGCATGATTCGTCTGGGCTGATTGCTGGGGCACTTGCGGCACTGATAAACTGCACTGATGCAGGATCCATTCAACAGACCGATCCGGACGCATCCGGGTCGCGTCTGGCTGGTGGGCGCTGGTCCCGGCGCTGCCGATCTCATTACCCTACGGGGCGCTGCAGTGCTGCGCGACGCAGAAATTGTTTTGCATGATGCCCTCGTCACCGAAGATATTCTCGCACTTTGCTCGCAAGCTCAGCTGATCTCGGTGGGTAAACGCAGTGGTCAGCGCTCCACGGCGCAGACGCTGATCAATCAGAAACTGATCGCTTGTGCTTTTCGCTACGACCGCGTCGTGCGGCTCAAAGGGGGTGATCCCATGCTGTTCGGGCGGGCCGATGAGGAACTCCAGGCTCTCGAATCTGCCGGCATTCCCTACGAAATCGTGCCAGGTATAACCACGGCATTTGCTGCCGCTGCCGCGATATGCCAACCACTCACCAAGCGCGGCGTGGCGCGCAATGTGGCTTTTTTTACTTCCACCACAGGCGCAGGAGAAACCGATCAGGCAGCACTACCTGCCTGCGACACACTGGTGCAGTACATGGGAGGTCAGGAAGCGATCGAAACTGCGAAGCGTTTGCTAACGCATGGTAAAGCCGCCGAGACACCGGTGATCGCGATTGAAAACGTCAGCCGCACCGACCAGCGTGTGATGCGCATGACGCTCAACGAGATGTCCAAGGGTATACCCGCTTGCAAAGGGCCGGTACTCGTAATGATCGGTGACGCTATGCAGCCGAGAGTCCCGAAAAATTAGCGAAAAACCAATCAAATCCACCAGCAAAATCGAGTGACTCAGAAATACAAAATGGGGAATTCATCGCCAATTTTTCAACCGCAGAGATGGGTGGTTGCGTTCAGTTAGCGCTATCTTGGATCCTGCTGACGCAATAAGCAGCAATAGCATCAAGCACTTCGGGACTCTCGCCCACTGCATCACTGACGTGCAGTGATACGGTGGGATATTGCGCGCGCAGCGATTCAATCATGGGCGGAAGATCACGCAGCACATGGCCACCTTGCCCGAGAAATACCGGTACCACGTCGATCTCAGTGCAGCCGCGCTCAGCCAACTGAGAGACGACAGCCGGCAGCCGCGGCTCCATCAGTTCCAAGAAAGCGAGTTCAACTGCCGTAGTGGGTAAGTTCGACTGCGCAATTTTCTGTAATTTCTGAAAAGGTTGAGCCCAGCGCGGATCACGCGCACCGTGAGCGAAAAGCACGAGTGCTTTTTTGATTGTCATCAGTGCCTCTCCACCCATCGACATGCGCTTATAGCGGCAAACAAAAACAAGGCACTCGGTGCAATCGCGGTTATGACCGGTGGCCAGGTATTGAGCAAGCCGATATGCGAGAAAAGACTATTAAGCAGCTGGAACGATACACCAATCATGATGCCTACAAAAATTTTCAGCGATAAACCTCCACCGCGTGACTGGAGATACGCGAATGGCAATGCCAGTGCCATCATCACGAATACTGCCAACGGGTAGAACAGCTTGGTCCACAAGGCAATCTCATACCGGTCGGTACGCTGCCGATTTTCAGCCAGATGCTGGGTGAAAACAATCAGATCCAGTGCCGACATTCTGTAAGGATCAGAAACCAAGACGGCCATGATCTCAGGCGTTATCTCTGATTTAAGTATGCTGGAGTCGAGCTTGTACTGCGTGACACCTGCAGATTGAGTGGAATTTCCTTGGCTCAGATAGTTGGCAAATCGTATCTCCTTTACCCTATCCAGCCGCCACTGGTTATTGTTCAGAAAATGCGCCTCCTCTGCCGTGATAAGAGTCATCAAGCGCATCTGCGTATCAACCTCATAAATCCAGATTGATCGAAGCGCGCCGCTGAAATCTACCTTGCCTGCATTGAGGAACCGGGAGCCCACGATTTGCTTGGTTGAGGGATCACGAAGTACATCCTTGGCCCATAATCCAGAGCGGAATTCCGACGAAATCGTCGCTCCCTGAATGCGCCGCTTGAAACTCTCCCGAAAATCGTGAGAGCGTGGTGCAACGAATTCGCCCATCACGAAGGTCAGTACCGCAAAGATTATCGTAATCGGTAACAGCATACGAATAACACCGGACATCGACAGGGAAGACGCTCGCATGACGGTGAATTCGGAGCGTGCGGCGAATTGGGCCATCACGTAAATGGTACCGATCAGTGCGGCAATTGGCATGATCTGGTAAGCGTAATTTGGCAGTCCAAGCGAGACATACATAAAGGCGTGCTCGATGCGATAGCCTCCCTGACCTACCGACTTGATCTCGCTCATCATGTCGAGAAAAGCGAATAGCGCAAGAAAAGCGATCAGGACAAAGGCGACAGAGCGGTAAATTTCATTTGTAAAATACCGTCGAAGGACCGTCATGACACGCCTCCGGAGCGCGGCATCACCAAGCGACGCGCCACCGTCAGCCAGGCTGACGGATGCCAACGCATATTGGGGTTGTTTCGCCAGAAGAATAACAGGCTGATTAACGCGAGCGCCGCCATATGCAAGGGCCACCAAGACATTCCAAATGAGGTTTTATCTTGTGCCACCATCGCCTGCATGATACTGGTGGCATTAAAGTAGGTCACCGCCAAAAGCAGGGCAATCATTAAATTCAGCGTCCGGCCACGCCGAGGATTGACGAAGCCCAGTGGTATAGCAAGCAGCATTTGCATGAAGCAGGTCAGGGGCGCGGAGATACGAAACAGCAGCTCAGCAAGATTGTTTCGAGACGGATCATTGATCAATTCTGTAGTAGCGAGCACGCGGGCTGATTTATTTTCTGCGAGTTCCTTGGTATTACTCGCGATGATCACCGTATATCTCTCGAAATCCATGATTCGAAATTCACGGGACCCGGGCATGCCGTCGTAACGACGGCCATCAAGCAGCTGAAGCAGCTTGTTACCTGAGGCATCGATACGCACTGTCCCCTCGCGCGCCAAAACTACGCCACTCTCCTGATTTTGATTTTTATTTTGGCTGAGAAAAACGTTGTTGACTCGGGTAGTATCCGAAGAGAGACCCTCTACAAAGAATACTTTTTGCCCATTGGCTGACTCTTGAAACTTACCCGGAGACACACGCGAGACATCTTCCCGGTTGCGGAAGCGTTCACGCTGATCGGCAGAGAGTTTTTGTGACCAGGGGGTGAGCCAGAAAGAGAGCACAGCAGTCAGTATCACCATCGGTATGCCGACCTGCATGACTGGACGCACCCAATCCATCAACGAGACGCCTGAGGCAAACCAGACGACCATTTCAGAATCCTGATAACTGCGGGCGACGACCATCAGTACTGCGATGAAGGTCGATAGCGAGATCAGGACTGGCAAATTGATCAGCGACGCGAACCCGAGCAGCGACAGCACATCTGAGGATGCGATCTTACCCGCAGCAGCATCGCCAAGAATGCGTATCAGCGTAACGGATATGATGATCGTGAATAGCGCGGTGAACACGGCGCCCACGGTATTGAGCAGTTCGCGGCGTATGGCGCGCTGAAAAATCATTCGGAGACTATAATTGGGCGCAATAAAGGAGTGACTATGGACTTTAGCATAAAAGCTTTTAATGCAAAAAACGCAATCGCCCAGCACAAGACAGGGTGTATTGCAGTCGGCATATTCGAAAACGGCAAGCTCTCGGCCGCCGCCAAGTTACTTGACGAGAAATCCTCACTTAGCGCCGCAATCAAGAGCGGTGATATCTCCGGCAAGGCAGGCACGACCCTGCTGCTGCACCGTTCCAGCGGTAGCGCAAGACGCGTGCTATTGGTTGGGTTGGGCAAAGAGGGTGAGGTATCTGATCGAAACTTCATCAGCGCTGCGCAAGCGGTGGCGCGTGTATTCGCGACGCTGGGCAGCAACGATGCGCTTGTCGCGCTGCCCCTCGACGTAGTCCAGGGACGCGACGCGGACTGGGCGCAGCGCACTATGGTGCTGGCACTGCGTGAAAGCATCTATCGCGCTGACGGGCTCAAGAGCAAGAAGGATGAAAACCGGTCAGGCGTCACCAAGGTGACACTCGCGGTCGATGAAAAAAGCCTGGTCCGTGCACGCAAAACGCTCTCACAAAGCATTGCGCTGGCCAATGGCATGGATCTGAGCAAGACCTTGGGCAACCTTCCGCCGAACATCTGTACACCGACGTACTTGGCAACCACGGCAAAACAGCTAGGACGAGAATTCAAGCTCGGTATCGAGGTTCTCGACCGCAAGCAACTCGAAGCCCTCAAGATGGGTAGCTTTTTATCGGTGACCAATGGGAGTGATCAGCCACCGAAGTTCATCATCCTTAAGCACATGGGTGGCAAGGCAAAGGATGCACCGATCGTCCTGGTCGGAAAAGGCATCACTTTTGACACGGGTGGCATTTCACTCAAGCCCGGCTCGGGTATGGATGAGATGAAATACGACATGTGCGGTGCAGCCTCGGTGCTGGGCACCTTCCGCGCGATCGCCGAAATGCAGCTGAACCTGAACGTCATTGGCGTCATTCCGACCTGCGAGAACATGCCATCCGGTCGCGCGACCCGCCCGGGCGACATCGTCACCTCCATGTCAGGACAGACCATCGAGATTCTGAACACTGATGCCGAAGGTCGCCTGATTCTCTGCGATGCGCTGACCTACGTAGAGCGCTTCAAGCCCGCCTGCGTGGTGGACATTGCCACCCTCACCGGTGCGTGCGTGACCGCGCTCGGCCATCACAACACCGGATTATTTACCCGTCACGACAGCGCCCATGATGCGCTGGCCAATGAATTGCTCGCCGCCGGCAAAGCTGCCAATGACACGGCGTGGAGAATGCCCATCGAGGAAGCCTATCAGGAGCAGCTCAAATCCAACTTCGCCGATATCGCCAATATTGGCGGCCCACCGGGGGGCAGCATTACCGCCGCCTGCTTCCTCGAGCGATTTACCCGCAAGTATTCATGGGCTCACTTGGACATAGCAGGCACCGCCTGGAAGAGCGGTGCCGCCAAAGGTGCCACGGGCAGACCGGTACCGTTGTTGACCACGTTCCTGCTCGAGCGAGCAAAAAGCTAAACGCTCGTCCGCCTCCTCCGAAAACGGGAGCCACTGGGCTCCCGTTTTTTATTGCCGCGAAGAATCACCCCTGGGGTGATCTTGCCAGGTAGTACAAAACAGACTGAACTGAATCGCGTGTGTCGCCACATAGTTTGAAAAATGATGGAAATGCCAAATATCTGATGTTTTTTACCAACAAAATATGGGGAAAAAAAGCAAATGAAAAACGTGAATTTTCAAACTCCGATTTCAGGCAAAGATCTGAAATTGCCCGATTTGCCGCCCGAAGAACCACCCGCCTCGGATCCACTACCGAAGATAACTCATGCCAAATCCGAGCGAGTAGGAGAAAACATCCTAGAACGAGGTATTGATCTATTTCGAAAGATATCTGCCGGCAAAAGTCGCGCACATGTCCGTATGGAATTGGATAAAAACATCGGCGCCAGACCAAATGAAAAATCATCGACGGTCCATATAAAGACGAGAACTCAGAAAACAGTATCGTTTGCAAAATCCGGTTACAACAACCAGACTGCCGTGCGCAGTGAGCCTTCTGCAGTCAGAGAAAATATGGGAAGAACGAGAGACGAACTCAACGTAAGGTTTGTGACAAATGGATTGATAAAAGTAGCCAAAAAAAAAGGCAAAGAAATTGATGACAGTAGAAAGAATGAATTGGAAACAGCCATCTCTCAGTTGTTTAGTGGTCGCGGTGAGGAGCTTAACGAATCGATCTTAAAAGAACTGAAAACGGACGCAGATCCACTCGGTCTCATACCTGAGGTAAGGTACTTGTCGAATACTTTGAAAGAAAAAGTTAATGAAGCCCTGACAAAAAAAGCAGAGGCCGCCGTCAAGAATTTGGTGAAGGCTGAAAAAATGGCCATGCCAGCCGCCGACCGCTCCATACTTTCTTCAAAAGCAGAAATGCTGCAGGAGTCTCAGCCCAAGCTGTCAGTGCCCGATATGAAACTAGACGAGCTTGTGGTCGCGCTGGACGAAAGCAGTAACATCGATCACATAATCGCCGCGCTTGAACGTATGGAAGTTTCAAGTCAAAGTATTCCCAACAAGCCCACCTCTGCCGTACCACTCTCCGCTTTAGCGAAAGCTGAAAAAATCGTCATGCCAGCCCCCAACGGCTCCATGCTTTCTGCAAAAGCAGAAAAGCTACCGCATCCCGAGTCCATGCTACCAGTGCCCGACATGACACTGGACGAGTTTATGGCCGCGCTCGACAAAAGCGATAACATCGATGAGATCACCACCACGCTTGTGGATGATGAACTGGAAAGGGAGTTAAAACAATTAAACGATCAGGTAGAGAAGCTGAAACAAAGCCGATTCGGCGAGTAAGCGTCCATCTTGGCTAAAATGCGACCTGCACTCACTCACCAGGTCCATCAATGAAACTCGCCACATGGAATGTCAATTCCCTCAAAGTACGTCTGCCGCAAGTGCTGCAATGGCTGGCATCCTCGCCGATGGATGTGCTCTGCCTGCAAGAAACCAAACTCACTGACGATAAATTCCCGGTCGCGGACATCGAGGCGGCCGGCTATCAGGTGGTCTTCACTGGGCAAAAAACTTATAACGGCGTTGCCATCCTGTCCCGCCACCCGATCACGGAGGTGGTCAAGAACAATCCCCTGTTTCCGGATGAGCAGCAGCGCATTATCAGCGCCACGATCGAGGGTATGCGTATTGTCTGCGCCTATGTACCCAACGGGCAGGCGGTAGGATCAGACAAATATGACTACAAGCTGCGCTGGCTGGAAGCGCTCATCGAGTGGCTGGAGGCCGAGCTGAAGCAGTTTCCCTCGCTTGCACTTTTAGGTGACTACAACATCGCGCCCACCGATGCAGATGTCCATGATCCCGCGGCATGGCATGACCAGGTGTTGGTGTCAGCGCCTGAGCGAGCAGCATTCGAGCGCTTGTGCGCACTGCCACTGGCAGATGCGTTTCGCTTGTTTTCGCAGGCTGAAAAACTCTACAGCTGGTGGGATTACCGGCAGATGGCATTCCGTCGAAACCACGGGCTGCGGATTGACCATATTCTGCTCTCGCCTGCGCTGGCCCAGCGCTGTATTGCCTGCGAGATCGACAAATTACCCAGAAAATGGGAACAGCCTTCGGATCACACGCCAGTTATTGCGACACTGCGGTAAGCCTACCGGCGACTACGGAAGACGAATATGTCTTCAGCGCTTGTTTACCTTGACCTAGAGAGGCGCAATGTTTGCGGGATGGGCTTGCCTGCACGTTCGGCATTGCTATTGATGACTCGCCTGAAATCGAGTGACAACATCATCGGGAGCATTTGCTCATGCTCATCCGGACGCAGGCCCCAGAATTCAAGCGACGTTTGCTTGTCAAAAGGATTGATGTAGCGTTTTTCCTTACGCAACTCGAAATGAAGATGGGGCCCCGTAGAAAAACCGGTTGAGCCAACATAGGCAATTTCCTCACCGCGCAGTACTTTTTTCCCCGGTACCAGATCTTGTGCAAAACCGGACAAGTGCGCATAGTAGGTCTCATAGCCCTGACCGTGGCTGAGAATCACCAGATTGCCATAGCCACCCATGGGGCTGGCAAACACGACCTCGGCATCAGCGACCGCATGCACCGGCGTGCCTGCAGGAGCGGCAAAGTCGATACCAATATGCTGCCCCCGATAACTGAAACTGCGAATTGCAAACCTTGGCTTTTTCTTGCCGCGCGCGCGGGTTGGTACCTGACGATGAACCGTGGTCACGCTTTCACCTACACCGCGTGAAATATTCACATGGCGAGTTGGCGAATACCACAGCGCGCGTTCGTAATCAGTGCCACTGGCCGTGCTGAAATAAGCACCGGGTTGCATCGCTCGCTTAAACCAAACCACGCGATCTTTTACCGTGCCTTGTAGGCTATCGATCAATTCGATCGCCAGAATTTTGTCTGAACCGGCCTCGTGTGACTTTTCCTGTTCCAGCACCACGCGTAATTGATAGTTTGCGGGTACGGTCAGTTTTGCGATCATCTGACGAATTAACAACCCCAGCTCCCAGCGCAAATACGACGGTATCTTCTCGAGCTGTTCGGCAGACAATGATTCAAGATCACCCGCGGGCAAATTGAGTTCACTCAGCGACTGCGACGAAACCGGCAGTTCCAGCCGTCGAATGACTGGCTTGTCTTCGTTCGCGGCCTTGGACATGAATAAAGCGATCGGCTGATCTGTCGTCGATGCATGGCTGAGGACTGCGAGCGAATTCACATCCCCTTTAGGCGCCACTGCGGATGCATAGTGCAGACACTCTTTGCCAAGGAATTGAGGCTCAACCGAGTTCGCATCCAGCAGAAACCGCTGCAACTCCTGTTCCTCAACACCGAGCTGCCAAGTGAGCAGGCGCTTTTGCTCCGTGGTCAGGCACCCTTGGTCAAGGTAGGTATCGACGATACGCGACGGGTCAGCAGCTTCCGGAGAGATCAGCCGGATCACGACCGGCGCGCGTACCGACTTACGGTGCTTTGCAGACTGGGCCGACGCCTTGCCCGCGAACGCAGGCTGCATGGGCAGTACCGCAGTAATTGCAAAAAAAACAAGAATAAGAATTCTCATCAAAAGCTTCTCGAATATGTCTCAGTGCCACTGTTCATCGGCCTCCCGCGCCAAAATTTGAGCAACGCGCGGTGCGAGCAAAACACGCCTCTGATGACCTGCTCAGTGCCGGTGGAACGCTCGTCCGTGCACAGCGCTTGGCCTAACGGCCAGGTCGTTATGCTCTAGAAAAGCGCAGTATTATGCGAAAATAATAAGATGCGATTTTGTTTAGGTTAT
>Ga0315909_10005141_pt1 | contig 15153 bp, 15 predicted proteins | sample LakEriMetagenome_11_FD_203527 | JGI IMG/M metagenome (GOLD analysis project Ga0315909, IMG submission 203527) | Freshwater fungal communities from buoy surface, Lake Erie, Ohio, United States - Buoy 2 MA125 | ecosystem: Environmental > Aquatic > Freshwater > Lake | place: USA: Lake Erie, Ohio...
CGAAGTCGATACGCAGGACATCCAGAACCGTCTCCCATCCGGCTTGGTTGGTGGTCGCATGGCGTCGATCGCGGAAGTTGTCGGCGACAAGACAGGCTACGCACTGACGCAAGCTTTCCCGTCTAACTTCGCCGCGCTTGGAATTAATGGATCTGGTCACATCTCCCGCGTCACGCTGGTCGATACCACGACCACGAACACTGACATGCGAGGAACTAACAACGCGGCACTGGCCAGCAATTGGACCGCGACAAGGGCTGGATATCTCGATTCCGTTTTGATCGCAGCGAACAGCAATCGCACGGTGCAAGTGACTGGATCACATCACGTAGCCGCCGACATCCACGAACTACAGCCCGCAGTCATTGATAACACCCACTTTGCCGCAGGTGCGATCGACTCCAATGCACTCGCAGCATCTGCCGCGACTGAGATTGCAACGGCTGTAGGTGCGCTTACTCAGTTGGTCGATCTGACAACGATGATTGTCAATGACGGAACAGCCAATGCTCGCTTCTCTACATCCGCTCTCCAGAATGCACCAACCGGTGGCGGTGGAGGCGGAACCGGAACCGGCGCCAGGACTGTGGTTGTCACTGTGACGCTGTCAGCATCGCCCGTTGAAGGTGCTAGCGTTCGATTGACCAAAGCCGCTGAAACCTACGTCGGATCTACAAACGCTTCTGGCCAAATCACGTTCAACGTTGACGATGGAACCTGGACTGTCGCAATCACTTCGCCAGGTGCAACCTTTGCCGGCGCGTCTCTGGTGGTCGATGACGATGAAACCGTAAGCTACAGCCTGACCGCGATCAGCATCACACCAAGCCCAGCGACGCAGATCACCGGCTACTACACCTGTTACAGCCACCTAGGAGTTGTCGAGGCTGGAGTATCGATCACCATGCAGTTAGTCGGGCTTGCTCAGGGTTCAGTTGGCCTGGCACTGGATAACCGCCTGCGAACCGTGACAAGCGACGCAAACGGTGTGGCACAGTTCACCAACCTTTTCCCAGGGTGTCGTTACAAAGTCTATCGCGGAGCTGCTGAAAATAAGGCTTGGTATGTCATTCTGCCTGATACCGTGACGGGCGACCCAGTTGAGCTGGGATCAATCTATGGCGACGATGAGTGACAACCGCAAGGACAAGCTTGCCGAGCAGTACCGCGTCCACCGCGAAAAGATGGCGGAGCGGATGCGCCAGCAGGCTAAAGCCGCCGCGGACATTGGCGAGATTCCGCCAATTGGCGATCCAGTCCGCAGGCAGGAGGCGATGGACAGCCTCCGCGCTTACTGCGAGATTTACCGCCCGTCAGCATTCCACCTGGGTTGGTCTGATGACCACTTGCGAGTCCTGGAGCGGATCGAAACCACCGTCAAGGCTGGTGGTCTATTCGCAATGGCGATGCCCCGTGGTTCCGGCAAAACAACGATCGCCATCACCGCCGCTACTTGGGCTCTGCTTTGCGGGTTCCGTCGCTGGGTGTGCTTGGTGGGTGCCACTGAACCCAAAGCCCAGAAGCTTTTGAACGGCATCAAATCTGAGCTACGGTTCAACCCGTTACTACTGGCCGACTTCCCCGAAGTCTGCTATCCGATCGTGCTGCTAGATGGCAAGCCAGCTCGGGCGAATTCGCAGACGTACCGAGGCAAGAATACCGCGATCCGATGGCTGGCCGATAACATCATGCTGCCGACGATCGAGGGTAGCCAGGCTTCAGGATCACTGGTATCAGTTTGTGGTATCACTGGCGATATTCGAGGACAGCAGGAGACGACACCAGATGGCGAGGTTATCCGCCCCGATTACGTGATCCTGGATGACCCACAGACGCGGGAATCCGCCAAGAGCGGAACCCAGAACGATGATCGCTTAGCCATCGTCAACGGCGACATTTTGGGCCTCGCTGGTCCTGGTGTAAAGATCGCTGGTGTGATGCCTTGCACAGTCATCCAGCGTGGCGACATGGCGGACCAATCGCTAGATCGTCAGGTCTCCCCTGAGTGGCACGGCGAAAGAACCCAGTTGCTTTATGGTATGCCCGAAAAGATGGATCTTTGGCAGCGGTATCAGGAGATCCGGGAAGCGTGCTTCCGTAACGGCACCGATACCACCGAAGCCACGGAGTTCTATCGTGACAACCAGGCCGAGATGGACAAGGGAGCCCGCGCCGCTTGGGAGGATCGTTTCAACGAGGATGAGCTATCAGCGATTCAAAACGCAATGAACCTCTACTTCCGGGATGAAGGTGCGTTTTTCGCGGAGTATCAAAATCAGCCGATGGAGCTCCGCGCTGATGATACGATGCTGAGCGAAACCGCACTCGCTAAGCGGATGGGCCACACTCCAAAGGCTATTGCACCAGCGAACACCACCAAGCTTGTCGCAATGGTTGACGTACAGCAGGAGATCCTTTTCTATGCTGTCACCGCCTGGCGTCACGATATGACTGGCACAGTAATCGAGTACGGAGCATGGCCAAATCAGCGAACGACGAATTTCCGAATGACTGGTGTTAGGAACAATTTCACCAAGCAATTTCCAGGCGAGTCATTGGAATCGAAGATTGCCAAAGCACTGACAGCAATCGAGAAGGATCTATTCAGCCGCACCTGGAAGACTGAGGACGGGCTGGAGCTCGCAATCAATCGGATGCTGATAGATGCCAACTGGGGGCTCAGCCGCAACATCGTTTACCAGCATTGCCAGCGATCAACTCATAAGGGATCGATCTATCCATCGCACGGCAAGGGGATCGGTGCATCGAATGAGCCACTGAACGCGAACCACACCAGGCGACTCGGGCGGGCTGTTGGCCAACATTGGCGGGTGGACAGGGCAAAGGACAGCCCGATTCGGCACGTCCTATTCGACGCCAATTGGTGGAAGAGTTTCCTTCATTCCCGCCTATCAACCGAACCAGGTACACCTGGCAGTCTCACGCTGTACCAGGCGAGCGGGATCGAGCATGAGACCATCGCCAAGCACCTACGCGCAGAGTTCCCTGTGCGAACTGAGGGACGCGGTAGGACGGTTGATGAATGGAAGATTAAAGCGGATCGCCCTGACAACCACTGGCTAGACTGTTTGGTCGGGTGTTGTGTCGCCGCCTCGGTTGAGGGTTGCAGATTGCCCAGCGACGCGGGACCAAAGCGGAGGCGATCAGCCGCACAGATGCCACAGGTGACCACAGGCGAGCAGCCACCAGCCACCCAGCAGCCACAGCAGGAAGCACCAAGGAAGCGACATCGCGGGAGCGTTGACTACCTATGAACCAGCCAAAGAAGAAGCCGCCCACCGTTTCCTACGAAGTCCCTTGCTGCCCGCATTGTGGGAAGTGTGGCGGGCTACTAAAGCAGCAGGGAGCCCATTATCACGCCACATACCCGGAATTGAATCAGGAGATCCGACGATTCCGGGTTAGTTGCAAGTTCTGCAACCAGCCATCCATTTTGCGAGAAGTTGGGCCAATCTCTCCAAAATAGTCAGAATCTGTTAGGTAACTCGGGCGAAAATCGCCTGAATTCTGCTTTTATGTTTGCATGAGCAATCCAGACTTTTCTGAGCGTAATCGCAAATTGGAATTCGCCAAGTCGATGGTGGATTCTCTGGAAACCCAGATCGCCTCCGGTGCTGGGATCGTCAGCGTCTCCGTTGACGGAACGAGCGTTGATTTTGACCGCTCGCAGGCGATGAAAGAGCTTCAGTATTGGCGGAAGGAAGTCACCCGCTATAGCCGCACCAGATCGCGGATGAGCAACTTTAATCTAGGAAACTCCCATGATTAAAGAAGCACGCAGTGCCGCGACAAACTGGCTTTCACGTTTTGGGCGGTACATCGCAGCCGAACCGAACCAGCAGCGTCGCGACCCAGGGACGAGGATCCAGTCTAGTGATGCGTTGCTAGATTCGCAGAAGCGACGCAGGGTTATCGAGGGTGCTCGGGAGCTTAACCGCAATTTCAGCGTAGCGGCTTGGGCGATCCGTAAACACCTAGACTATGTTTCGACGTTCACATTTCAGGCTAACACTGACGACCCAGTTTTCAATGAACGCCTTGAGGCGCTCATGAACTGGTACAACCGCCCCATCAATTGCGACATCGCTGGCCGTCACTCGCTGCGCCGCATGGTCCGCCTGGCCGAGATGCGTCGGGTGTTGGACGGTGATGTGTTTCTAGTCAAACTTCGTGATGGACGCCTACAGGCTATCGAGGGCGATCGCGTACGATCACCCGATAACCGCGTCGATCCAATGTACAACTGGGTCCACGGTATCAAAGTTGGTGCTGGCGGATCGATGAACCGCGTTGCAGTGTGGTCGCGTTCTTTGGATGGCCAATACACCTTTGAGCGGGACATCAGCGCGGGCAACGTCATTCAGCTTGCCTACTTCGATTCGTTCGATCAGGTGCGTGGAGTAAGCCCGCTTACATCCGCGATCGCATCATTCCAGGACAGCCTGGAAGTTACTGATTACGCTCGGGCTAAGGCGAAGATCACACAACTCTTCGCCCTCGCCATTACCCGCGAAATGGCAGACGATGACGCGGAGCTATATGGCGATGAATACAAAGTTGACCTTGGCCGTGGTCCCGTCAAGCTTGAGCTAGATCCAGGTGATAAGGCTGAGTTCCTTGAGTCACGCCACCCATCAACAGAGTTCCAGGCGTTCCTGACTCTTAGCCTGCAAGCTGCTCTAAAGAGTTTGGATATTCCCTGGTCGTTCTACGATGAAGCGTACACGAACTTCTTTGGTTCCCGCGCTGCTCTTATCCAGTATCAGCAGGCTTGCAAATCGAAGCGAGAAGATTTGAAAGAGATGCTCGACCGCATCACCGTTTGGAAGATCCAGCAGTGGATGGCGGCAGGGATTCTTTCGATGCCTGCGGGAGTACAGCAGATCGATCAAATCTATTGGGACTGGATCCCAGCCGGTGTGCCTTATTGGAATCCAGAGCAAGAAATCACAGGCGACCTGATGGCCGTCGAAGGCAAACTACGCACTCGCTCAGAGATCCGTCGGGAGAAGTACGGCGACGATTGGCGGGATGTGGTGCGCAAGCTTGCTGAGGAGCGGGACTACCTTACTCAATACGGCTTCGACGAATCGACCGAAGGGCTGGTTACTGTCCCTGTCATGGCTGAGCCTGACGTCCCGGAAGAGACCACCGAAAGCGAAGGAGAAGACAATGGGCAACAGCCGCCTAACGATGTTTCGTAGCCAGGCTACCAAAGCACCGGCAAGCGGTGTTGATGGCCGAACGATCAAGCGGGCCAAGGTGATCGAGGCAGGGAGTCTAAACGACTCTCGGCCAATCGTCGTTGATGCTGTCACGCTCCAGCAGGTCGCTGACATCGGCAACGGTGCAACCCGCGGAATCAAAGCACGCTGGACGCACCCGCACATGTCTAGCGATGGCCTCGGGACCACCGTTGCAAGGGCACGGAATTTCCGCGTTGAGGGAAACGCTGTCTACGCTGATTTCACCATGCTTTCGGCAAGTGATAACAGTCCTAAGGGTCAGCAGGGAGCGTACCTCCTGGAGCTCGCCCAAGAGGATTCCGAGACGTTTGGATTGTCGATCGTGGCTGACTTCTCTGATGAGATGCTAGCCGCTTTGGAATCCCTCAAGCCAGGCGAAAAAGCACCATTGAGAATCAAGGGGCTGAGGGCTGTTGACTTTGTTGATGAGCCAGCCGCGACCCGTGGTGGGCTCTTTGATCTATACGACAAGCGAGACTTGGCACCGGTTGTTAGCTCGCTGATTGAGACTCACTTTTCGGGTGTTCCGAAAAAGGAAGTAGTTGAAAGACTACTTGGTTTTCTGTCGCTTCACTACGGAGAAGAAGTTATGGCTGATGCAGCGGTGGACGCTGTCGAGACTCAGCAGCAGGAACAGGCCGCACCTGTGGCACCTGCACCCGCTGCGATGAGCCTTGAGGCTGCGCAACCTTACATGGTTGCGTTTGGTGATCGGGGGGCCAAGTGGTTCCTTGAAGGCAAGACGATGCAGGAATGCCTGTCGATCGTCAACGGCGAGATTGGCGAGGCTAATGCGAAGCTGCAATCCCAGGTGGATGAGCTAACCGCGAAGCTTGCAGCGATCGAGGGGAAGCTTGGCGAGGAGCAGCCACTGAGTGCCGCTCCTGCTGGCAAGGAGTTGACCGCAGCTCAGATCGAAGCAGCAGAGCGACGAGCGAAGCTTGCTAAGGCTGGTGCTGATGAGAAGGCGATTCGATGGGCTGGGGCGTTCGCTCCTCGCTCGAACTGATTTTTACCAACGCAACCAAAACGGAGACTTTGAATTATGGCTGATAGCTACCTGACGACGACCGACGTGGCTCACTTCAACAAGACCGACATGGACCTCCTTGTTAGCGATGTCCTTGACGATGCACCATTCCTGAGCGTGCTCGCAGCGCGAACCGTGCTTGGCAACACGTTCAAGTACAGCAAGATCACCGCCAACCCAGCGGTTGGATTCCGTGATGTCAATGATGGGATCGAAAACAAGAAGGGCACCTACACCAGCGTGACGCTGGACCTCAAGGTGCTCGATGCTTCGTTCGCCGTTGACATCGCAGCCGCGACCGCTGATGAGCGTGGCCTGGAACACATGATGGGGATCGAGGCACTCGCCCACATGCGACAGGCGATGGCCGAGGTTGAGCAGCAAATCTTCTATGGCACCGGAAACGATGCTGGTGGGTTTGCTGGGTTTGCTGGCCAAGCTAACCTGAACGGCTTGAGCGATGCCCAGGTTGTCGGTGCTGGTGGAACGACTTCTGCCACTGGTTCTTCGGTGTACCTCGTTCGCACCGGCGATGCTGACTGCCAAGTCCTGTGGGGACAGCAGGGCGTCATTTCGATCGGTGAACGGCAGATCGTTGAGCGTGCCGGATCCACTACTGGTCGCTTCCCAGCTTACTACCACCCAATCGTTGGTTGGTGTGGCCTGAAGGTTGGATCGATCTACAGCGTTGTCCGCATCGCCAACCTGACTGCCGACTCCGGCAAGGGTCTGACCGACAGCCTGATTGCTCAGGCTTTGGAAAAGTTCCCTGCTTCCCGTGGTCCTAACTACATCGTGATGAACCGACGATCGCACCGTCAGTTGCAGTCCAGCCGGACAGCGACCAACCCGACTGGAGCACCTGCACCATTCCCATCTGAATCGTTCGGGGTTCCCATCGTTGTGACGGATCAGATCGGCAGCACCGAAACCCTGTTGACCTGATCCTAGTCCACTGAGGTAACGCAATGACAACAGCCCTGGAATCCGCAGTCATCGCCGCACATAAGGCCGCTCGCTCCATTCATGGAGTGTCGATCACCTATACCCGCGGCGCATCGTCTGTGACGATTTCCAGGGCTGTCCCTGGCCGGTCGGTTCATGATGTCACGCAGGATGGATCGGTGATCGAGCAGATCAAAAGCCGAGACTACATCCTGCTTGCATCGGAACTAAAGATCGGTGGCGTTGTGATAACCCCTCAGCGTGGCGATCAGATCACTGAAGGGGCCAAGATTTACAAGGTGCTTTCGGTCGGTGGTGAGGCTGCCTGGCGATACCAGGATCAGACGATGCAAACTTTGAGGATCCACACAAAGGAAACCTAATGCCCTTGCCAGTGGATCTAGTTGACGCTGTTGTCTCGCTCATCCAGGGCGGGACGTACAGCCAGACTGTGACGACCGCTAAGAAGCTAGTACCGATTTATGATCGGGATGTGCTTACTGGCTGGGATGTCACGGTACACAGTGCCGAACAATCCCGCGAACTACTTAGCCGTAGCAACCTTTGGACGAAGATTTACACCGTTGGTGTCGTTCTTCGTACTGATTGCAGCGGGACTGAAGCAGCGCAGGAGACTAAGACGGGACAATTTTTGACGCTCTGCCAGGAACTAATGGATCGCTTAGCGGCCAATAACCTGGCTGGGTTATACGTTCATGAGATCGAGCAATTGGAGCCATTCGACCCTAACCGGGTGGCCGAAGATGGCGTCCTACAGACAACCATTTCCATCCGCTATAAGGGGACTATTTAATGGCACACGTACTGAGCCAAAACGCGAAGCTTTACCGCAACACCGGAACCTATTCCGTTCCTGTTTGGGATCTCATTGGCAACGTCAAGGATCTAACCTTGAGCCTTGAGAAGGACGAAACCGACGTAACGACTCGGGCGTCTGGTGGCTGGAAGGAATTCGTTGACGGGATGAAGGATGCTACCGTTGAATTCGGGATGCTCTGGGATACCGGCGACGCTGACTTTGATGCCTTCCAGGGTGCATTCATCAACAACACTTCGGTTGAAATCTTGGTTCTCGATGGCCTGGTCGCAACGACCGGCAGTGAGGGGCTGCGGGCCACGATGATGGTGAAGAGCTTCACACGTAATGAGAACCTCGGCGAGGCGTTGATGGTGGACGTTTCATTGCGACCAGTGAAGAACGCCAACTCCGCCCCTGTTTGGTATACTGCAACGTAGTTTTTGCAGTCATCCTAACGAGGTTTCAACATGCGAGCGTTTAAGGATTCTACCGGCCATCAGTGGCAGATCAAACTGACGGTCGGTAACCTACTGGCGATCAAGCAGAATCTAAAGATCGATCTACTGGACTCCCCTGAGCAGATGCCAACTGACATCCCGACATTGATGGATGTTCTTTGGTTTATCTGCATGGATCAGGCCCAAGCATTGGGCATTGATTGCAGGACGTTTGGTGATCGCTTAGATGGCGATGCTTTGTCCGCTGGGATCGATGCTTTCATGGAGGAATGGTCTGGTTTTTTTTCGCGCCTGGCACCCGCAAAAAAGGAGCTGCTGGCCGGTCTGTGGTCAAGCAGCAAGCGGGGCCAGGAGGTACAGGCAGAGCGGATCAAACAAGCGTTTGGCAAGCTCTCTATCGACTGGCTGGAATCGTCGGAATCGACCCAGCAGGGCTTACAGCCTGGCAGTTAATGGAGATGGCGAGGGGAGCCCGTCCAGAGCTTTTTGCCGACGCCGGGAAAAAGGATGGCAAGGAGCGGTGGCCGATCAACTCGCAGACTATTTCGATGCTGAAACTGATGCTTCCAAAGGATAAACGCGATGCTCAAGCTGAAAGCAAAAACACGGGGCTTTCAGCGGATCATCCAGCAAGCCAACCGCAGAATATCGGCACTCCAGGACATCGACCGCCGAGCACTTGAAAGGTTCGGTGCGATCATTAGGCAGGATGCTAGGAAGCTCATCGGGAATCCAGTCAAGCCACAGAAGCAGATTAGAACTGAGGTGATCGACGGTAAGCCTGTTGCAGTCTATCAGAAGGGACGCAAGCCCAGGCCACCAGGCAAACCACCGATGGCGAGATATGGGGATCGTGACTTCGGAATCCGCAAGATCATCTACGAAGTTGACTTAGCAAAGCGAGATGTCAAAATCGGGTTTGCTGCCTGGGGGCGAAAGCTTGGTTCTAAATGGGGTGCCGAGTTGCATGAATATGGCGGGACGTTTACCGCTAAAGTTCGCTATATTCCGACACTGATCACGCTGCAAAACATCAAACGACGCAAAGGCAAAACGACAATAGCTCACCAGGATTTAGGATTGATTACAAGCAAGACTGGCAGGCCAATGTCTTTCAGGATGCCGCAGCGTCCAACGATGTCAGTGGCTAGGGCTAGGCACGCAAAAAAGATGACAAAGATTTGGGTTGACTACTACAAGGCGAGGTTCGGCTAATGGCACAGTTTGCAGGCCGCGCATATGTTGAGATGGGGGTAGAAGGCCAGGCCGCTTTCCGCCGTGCCTTTGCGTCGATGGAAGCCCAGATCAAGAAGTTCTCAGCCCAGGTACAGATGGTCGGGCGGGTCGGGTTCGGTGCGATTGGCAACAGCCTAAACATGCTCAGCCGCATGATGAGATCACTCATTGGCCAGGCAACCGCCCTCGGTGCTGCGTTCGGAATCTCTGTTGGGATCACCGATGCCATCCGCAATGCAAGCACGCTGGAGGAGACGCTAAACAAGTTTGACGTAGTCTTCGGCCAGAATGCTCGATCAATGCAAGCTTGGGGCGATCAGTTTGCCGCGACGATGGGGCGTAGCCGCTCCGAGGTTCTCGGGTTCATGGCTGATGCTCAATCGCTGGTCATCCCGATGGGAGTAGATCCAGCAGCCGCTGCCGAGATGAGCCGCAATCTAACGCAGCTTTCCTACGATCTGGCGAGCTTCCACAATGCCGCAGACGTTGACGCTTTCGAGGCGTTGCGTTCTGCGATCGTTGGCGAGTCCGAGCCAATGAAACGCTTCGGGGTGATCGTCAACGAGACTGCAATGAAAGCGGAGCTGCTCAAGCAAGGACTCGACCCGCAGACAGCCAACGACGCACAGAAAGCGATGGCCAGGTACAATATCATCTTGGCCGGCACAGCAGCAGCACAGGGCGACGTTGACCGCTCCAGCATGTCATTCGCGAACCAACTCAAAGCGTTGCAGGCCGGTTGGATTGAAGTCTCCACAGCGATCGGCACAGCGTTTCTGCCGTATGCAACGATGCTCATCGATATGCTGAAGGATCTGTTAGTCAACCTCGATCTGAATGCTACTGGCGTTGACAACTCAGCCAGGGTTTTCAATCTGCTCGGTCAAACTCTCGCATACGTCAACACGCCACTGGACATTGCGATCCGTGCATTCCACGGACTGCGGGCTGGCCTATCGTTCATCATCGGCATGGCAGCAAGTGCAACGGATATTTTTCTTGGGCTGTTCCGTGTGCTGGTCAATAACCCACTGACCCGCCGCACGTTCGGTGCTGATGTGGTGCAGAACATCGATAACATCGCGAAGGAAGTACAAGCTACGGTGCAACGGATCCGCGACGAGAACCGCGATCAGATGCAGACGTCACTGAATGAACTGACCAACCCTGACAACCTAGGGCAAAAGGCACTCGATCAATTCCGCGATCAGATGAGTACGCTACGCTCAGCATACGAAGCGGAATCCAAAGCACAAGCCGCCAACCTAGCAGACGCTACCGAGGCACAGGATCTAACCGCCGAAGGTACTTCCAAAGCAGCCGACAAGGTACGGGCTACCTTCGAGCAGTTCAGCGGGATCGATCTAATGAAAGCCGCCGCACCTGGAGCCGAAGCGGTTCGGGAAGGTGCTGAGGACGTCAGCGCCACAGCGAGAGACGCAACCCAGCAAGCCGTCCAACTCGCTCAGCCGCAAGCACTGGAAGCGACCAGTACAGCCGCCTTCGAGAAGTTCCGCGAAAACGCGATGAATCAGCAATTGGTTCTTGAACGACAGCAAGCAGCGTTCCTTCAGAAGATCGCTAAAGCACTCACAAACCCAGCCGCCGCCTTTGTGGAGTTCGCACTATGAGTGCCGTGATTGGCAAGCGCGTAGGGATCAACAGCCAAGAGACGTTCGACTTAGATAAGCTAAGGGTTAACCTCCAGCATTCGGTAGTCTTTGTTGTCCGTATGACCGATGGCGTGGGGCTCGCTGGTAGTCCCGATGAGGATGCGCGGGAGAACGAAGTGGTCCTGGTTCCCGGGATCCCTGCCATCGGTGCCGCGTCGGACATTGCAGCCGGCGCGTACTGCATCTCCCGCACATGCACGGAGATTGGACCAGCCACCTGGGAGGTGGAGTGCGTCTTTGACAACCAAACGATCAAGGCCAACGAATCGAATCAGGAACCGTGGGACATCACGCCCAGGTGGTCATGGTCCGCTGAGACGATCGAGGTTCCGCTACTCTTCGATGCTCAGGATCCTACGCGACCTTTCTACAACTCGGCTGGCGAGTCACTGCCACCACTGACCACGCCTGAAACAATCCAGGTGCTGACGATCAGCAGAGCGGAGCTGTACTTTGACTACACCCAGATTCCGAACTACATGAACCGCGTAAACTCGCAAGCGTTTTGGGGTGCTGCCGCTAACACGGTGCTGTGTGCTTCGATCAGTGCGACTCAGGAGCGGAAAGAACAGGTAGCTTACTGGAACGTGGAGTACCAGTTCAAATTCTGGAGCAACAACGGCGAGGGCTGGAAGATCAAACTACTGGACGAAGGAACCTACTACTGGTCGGGCGGATCTAAGGGGACAGGTGCCAAGGTTCCGTTCGGCGACGATGCTTTCCAGCAGACTACCGGGAACCTTAACGGATCGGGCGGTAAAAATACTAGCCTAACAACTCCAGTGTTTATCTCGCCCAGTTTCAATCGCTACAAGTCAGCCAACTTTAACGACCTCCAACTTGGTCCCTGGAGTTGGGCATGACGAAGCAGTACGCAGTCTTAAGCACTGAGCTAGCCAAGGCGGTACAAAAGCTAGTACGCGAACAGGTTGGAGCGTACAGCACACCAGGTGCTCGCAGTGTGCCAGCCAATACTGGGGCCACCTGGCTGATGCAGGCTGAAGAAGACATCCCCGCGGGTGATTATGGCGCAGCTACGCCAGTAGTCTCATCGGGCGACGCAAGGGTGGCTACCAGGGACAAGACAACCGACGCTATCTCGGGCCACACACCCAACAGCACCAGTGTGATTACTGAGGTGTTCAACCTCAGCGATCGGCTGATTAAAGATAACGATTTCTTCCTAGCCACCCGCACCCAGGATGGCACGCTGATTGTAATCGATGTTTATGCTCGCCCAGGTGCCGCGATGATTGCCAAGGTGAACAGTGGTGGGATCACAGCGAGAAGCGGGACGACTGCTGGAAGCGGGACTGTGACAGCCTATAAACTGGTGGGCACTACGCTGACCAGCACCAGCACAACTCACACGGTATACAACATCTCCGCCGCTTCAATTGCTGCGGACAAATGGGTTCAATGCAAACGTGAATGGTATTCTGGATATTGGTTTGTTGACTTTGAGGATTGCTAAACATGGCAACAAAAATCGAGCGGGCGAATGTGGTGATCGCGAACGGAGCAACGACCAGTGCCGCGGTAGCCGTGCCTCTGGATAAGGTGCCTCTGGCTGTTGTCACTCCATCCGCGTTGACTGGGACTAGCCTCAAATTCGAGGTTAGCGACGATGGCGGAACGACTTATAAGCCAGTCTACAAAGAGGGCACGGAGTACAGCGTGACAGTAGGCACAAGTCGCCATGTGTGCCTCGATGCTGCCGCGTTCCGTGGTGCAATCGGTGGACCATCCACGACGCCAACTAATCTCAAGCTGGTGAGCGGATCTAGCGAAGGTGCTGCGCGTACTCTCCAGGTAGTCTTTGGGATCAACAATGGCTAACAAACACGGGGCAGGGTGTACGTGCTGCGGTGAAGGTGATTGTGGTCCATGTACTGAGACGATCACCACGATTGCCGCATCGGTTGGCAGCGATACCTATTCGTGGACCATCAACCAAGCGATCAACGCTATACCGGGTTGCTCGCTGGTGTTGCGATATTGCTCCACTCCAGTGGAATATGAGATTGTTGACTACTCCGCTGCCGTGGCATGGGATGGAACCCAGGGCGACTGCTGGAAAGCGTTCTACAATTCGTGGTCAGGATTAGGAAACAATTTAGGGTGCTGCAATCCTCAAGGTGGCGGTGGTCCAGGTGGGGGAGGATTTGAGGGAGTTGGCTACGGCGAGGCGTTCGGTGGTCCCGGTGGTGGTCCTGTTCCTGCTGGTTCCTGCGTTCCGTGTTCCACCTGGTACAACGCGAAAGACTATGAAGAAGATCCATTCTACCCAAACATTTATACGCAGTGGGGCGGATGCAAGCCGACTGAGTATTACGTCTTTACGTTCAAGGTAGAGGACCTTGAACTGTTCTACAAAGTCACAACCTGGCAAGAGGTGTCGCTTCTCTTGACGTTTGCGCCGAGCGGTACGCAGCAAGAGATCTTCGCGGTGTTTGGTCGAACCGTCTACGCGAAAACAGAACGCACAATCCGCTACAAAATATCTGCGCACTACAATGACAATTGCCAACGCAACAGTGATTGCACGATCATTTCCCCAACTTGCGATGAAGGCGGGCTAGGTGGGCTGATGGGCTTTTTCTATTGCCTATTTGGTCAGCAGCAGATTACCTCTTATCAGTATCCTGCAGGGACACCAGATCCTCTCTATAGCTTCCGCTTTATTGATTGCGCTGTAGACGCTCCAAACTGGGTGCAGATGACAACAAGCACGTTTTGTTTCGACTCAAGTCAGACATATGCAGCAGAGTGCAACTCAATTGCACCATGCGGAAGTGGTGAAAGAGATGCTGATGAGCAATGGTGGACTGATCGCCCAAACGACCCGACTTGTGCCGCGATCAATTCTGAAACCTATTTCAACAATCAAGTGATGGGATTCCCTCCGCCGCTGAATAATATGATCGTTCAGTTCTTAAACTACGCTACACCGTTTACAAACTCGCTTTCAAACAATGGAGCGTATGACGAAATCTGTGATAGCTTCGACATGGATCCTGTAGCTGGTGGCATTTATGGCACTTGCCAGGAACCATGCCGAGGGTTCCCAATCGCCAGCGATCAATTTCAAGCTACGCTGACGCTAGACTGTGATGATGTCTGCGGTAATCACACGCTGAACCGTACTTCCGGTGCCACAAAAAACAGTATCACAATGACCTGGACAACATGCCCGGTGAGCCAGTGCAACGAGTCTGAAGCAGATCCGGTATCCTGCCGGTCGTGGCTAAGTGACTGCTGCCAGGGAACCGACCCAGCAGATACCACATTGCCAGTCAATTTCACCTCAGCGACCACAGCAACCATCACCATTAACTGCCAACCATGATCGAATCCATCTGCCCGCGCTGCGGGGCCATCCATAAAGCACCAAACCCAGTGACGCACTTTGGGTGCTGCCTGGTTGACTCTACGCCAATCGTGGATCGATCGCTTCTCCAGGTGATCCGCCACGAAGCACGCCCCGCACGGAACCGACTCGATCGGCCAGGGGATGCGGTGTACTACCTAATCAAGCGACACTTCGGAATTGATCCGCCCAAGGGGTGTGGATGTAGGCGAGTCCAGGCGAACATGAATGCCAAAGGCTGGGAGAAATGCCTAGCCGAGATTGATAGCCTAGCCGATGAACTAAGGGCAAACGCGGAGCAGTTCGATTGGAGCGTCACCATTTTTGCCGCACTTCGGGCTACAATGACTGGGG
>Ga0315909_10005144_pt1 | contig 15144 bp, 13 predicted proteins | sample LakEriMetagenome_11_FD_203527 | JGI IMG/M metagenome (GOLD analysis project Ga0315909, IMG submission 203527) | Freshwater fungal communities from buoy surface, Lake Erie, Ohio, United States - Buoy 2 MA125 | ecosystem: Environmental > Aquatic > Freshwater > Lake | place: USA: Lake Erie, Ohio...
GAGCGCCAGCAGCACGAAGGGGGCGACGGGCCGCCCGATGAGGGTGGCGATCGTGTCGGGATTGAGCAGGCGCATCGCGCGTGGCGATGACTGCATGCGTGCCTGTCCCGCCTTGATGGGCGGGAACGAGATGAGCAGCGTCTCCAACCGGAGCGTATCACTCTCCCGCGCCTTCGCGAAATCCACGGTGCGTCCGTCGGCGGCATAGAGATAGCCGCGCAGCACCAGAATCGCGGTATCCCCCCAGCTTCCGTCGAGCGGGCGCACCGGGGTGAGGAGGTGCACCCCCGGCGAGCCGTTCTGCGTGCGGGTTGCGTGTACGAGTTCATGCTCGTAGTCGGCGACCGCGTCCACCTGCACATGTCGCCAGTGCGTGATGCTCGTATCCTGCCCACGCAGATCGGCCACCGAGAGCACGGGCGCCGCACCGCGCGCCGCCACAATGGCGTTCTGCGCGCGCCGTTGCTGCAGGCGATCGAGCTGCCAGATGCCGAGCCGTACACATACGGCCGCCGCGATGGCCGTGAGCACGCCGAACACGATCGTCTTTGCCTTGCTGGTCATGCCAACCACTTACTCCTTTGGCGCCTTGCGCTTCTTGCTCTTTGTTGGCTTCCGGCGGGGCGCCGGCGTCGCGGTGGTAGCCGCCACCACCGGTGTCTCCTCCGGAAGCGTGTCCGGAACCAGGACCAGCATGCTCAACGGCGGGAGCGACACCGTGAGCGAGTGTTCGAATCCGTGAAACGGGACCGCTTCCGTACGCGCGATGCCCTGGACGGGATACCCGCTGCCACCGAACGACGGTGCATCGGAATTCAGCACCACCTGATACGTCGCGTTCGCGGGCGCACCGAGGCGGTATCCGGGGCGCGGTACCGGCGTGAGGTTGAGCACGACCAGGGCGTGTTCGCGTCCATCGAAGCGCGCATAGGAGAACACCGACTGCTCACGATCGGCCACGTCGATCCACCGGTAGCCACTGGGATCGTGATCGGCGCGCCAGAGACACGGGAGCTGCTGATACAGCGCCCCCAAGGCCCCCACGTAGTCCATGAGCCCGCGACGACCGGGGTCATCGAGCAAATGCCACTCGAGACTCGCGTCGTGATTCCATTCATGATGCGTCCCGAGTTCGGTGCCCATGAAGAAGAGCGACTTGCCGGGGCGCGTGATCGAGTAACCGATGAGCGTGCGCAGATTCGCGAGTTTCTGCCACACGTCGCCCGGCATCTTCTCGAGCAGCGACTTCTTGAGGTGCACCACTTCGTCATGCGACAGCGGATTAACGAACTTCTCGCTGTACTCGTACCACATCGCGAAGGTGAGCTTGTCGTGCGCCCCTTTACGGAAGAAGGGATCGACCTTGTAGTAGTCGAGGGTGTCATGCATCCACCCCATGTTCCACTTGAAGGTGAAGCCCAACCCGCCGTCGCTGATGGGCGCGGTGACCTTGGGCCACGCCGTGCTCTCCTCGGCCACGGTGATCACGCCGGGGTGCAGGGAATGCACCGCATGATTGAGCTGCTTCAGGAATGCCACGGCGTCGAGGTTTTCGCGACCACCGTATCGGTTCCGCAGCCACTGCCCGGCTTCACGGCCGTAATCGAGGTACAGCATCGACGCGACGGCATCCACCCGTAATCCGTCGAGATGGAACTCCTCGATCCAGTAGAGCGCATTGGCCACGAGGAAGTTGCGCACCTCGTGCCGCGCGTAATTGAAGATGTGCGTGCCCCACTCGGGGTGATCACCGAGGCGAGGGTCTTCGTGCTCGTAGCACGCGGTGCCGTCGAAGCGACGCAGCGCCCAGTCGTCCTTCGGGAAGTGCGCCGGCACCCAATCGAGGAGCACGCCGATGCCCGCCTGATGCAGCGTGTCGACAAGGAACCGGAAATCATCCGGCGTGCCGAAGCGTGACGTGGGCGCGTAGTACCCGCCCACCTGATAGCCCCACGAGCCACCGAACGGATGCTCCTGAATGGGCAGCAGCTCTACGTGCGTGAACCCCAACCGCCGCACATGCTCAGCGAGCTTGGGGGCAATTTCGCCGTAGCTCAACGGCCGATTGTCCTCGCCGCGCAACCACGACCCGAGGTGGACCTCGTACACGATCATCGGCTCGCGCACGGCATCGCTCTCCGCACGCTGCGAGAGCCAACTACCGTCGTTCCACGTGTACTGACTGCGCCCCTGCACGATACTCGCAAAGCCCGGTGACTGCTCGAGCTTGTGCGCGTACGGATCGGTCTTGACGCGAGTGGCCCCGCTGCGCGCCAGGATTTCGTACTTGTACAGCGCCTCCGCGTGTACATCCGGCACGAACAGTTCGAACACGCCGCTGGTGCCGAGCATCCGCATGGTGTGCGCGCGCCCGTCCCAGTTGTTGAATGACCCGATGACGCTGACACGCTGCGCGTTGGGGGCCCACACGGCGAACGCCGTGCCCGGTACGCCTTCGATCTCGCAGGGGTGCGACCCCAGCTTCTCCCACAGGCGCAGGTGGCGCCCCTCGTTGAAGAGATGCAGATCGATCTCGCCCACTGTGGGGAGAAAGCGATAGGGATCGTCCTGCACACGGCGCGCGCCCTCCCCATCGGTCACCACCAGCCGGTACGGCAAAGGCACGCGTCGGTCGGACAGAAACGCCACGAACAATCCGTGCTCGTCGCGCTGCATGGGGAACTCATGTTCGCCGACCAGCACCGCCACCTGCGCGGCGTTGGGGAGCAGGGCACGCACGACGACTCCGTCCACCCCGTCAACGGTGGCGGGGTGGGCCCCCAGCACATCGTGGGGACGTCTGGATTCCCCGCGAACCAATCGGCTCGCGGCATCACGATCGACGAGGGGCAATGGACTCGTGGTCATCCCACCAATCTAGGGGGCGAACGCTCCCGAAACCGCTCCCCCGTCGGCGCGGGATCAGAAGAGCAGCGGTTGCTCGCTGATCGACACGGGGTCTACGGTGGGCAACCCGAGCCGTTCCTGCAGCATGCGTACGGATGCCGGAGCATGCCCGGCAAAGTGATTGTTCACGAAGCCGTAGACTTCCCGCACCTGCCCCTGCAGCACCGGGAGCATGCGCGCCCACGCGTCGAGCTCGGCACTCCGGTCCGCCTGCAGGTGCGAGTAGTCGGTGATCGTTCGGTCGGGGCCCATCCAGCGCAGATAGGCGAAGTCCGCCGTGGGTTGCTCGCACAGCTTCAGCAGCCAGTCCCGGGGAATCCATTTGCCATCGCTCAACGCGAGCGCCACCCCATGCTCACGCAACAGTTCGAGCACCCGCTTTCGCACCCAGGTGGGCTGACGGAACTCCACGGCAAATCGCAGATCCCGTGGCAACAGCTCCAGGAACTCCGCAAACGGCTTGCCCTGCTGTGGTGAGAGGTCCGGGCCGCACTGAATGAGGATGGGCCCCAGCTTGGGCCCCAGCTCGCGCATGCGCTCCACGAAGGCAAACAGCAGATCAGCGCAGCCGACGAAGCGTCGCTCGTGCGTGATCTCCTGTGGCATCTTGCAGGTGAACACGAACCGGTCGGGCACGCGCTGCGCCCAGCTGCGCACCGTGCGACTCGGCGGAATGGCGTAGAAGGTGGAGTCGATCTCCACCGTTTCGAAGGCGCGCGCGAAGGTGCGCAGAAAATCTGCGGGGCGCGTACCGATGGGATAGAAGGGCCCCACCCACGCGGGATAATTCCACCCCTGCGTGCCGAAGCGCGTGCGTGCGCGCTCCGCGTTAGCGGTAGGTCTCGAAGAATCCACGGCCACGGCCGTCGAGTACCTTGCCGCGGATGCGGCCACTGAGCCGCGCCTCACCAGCCATCTGGATGAACCAGGGGCGCGCAAGCCCGCGCGCATAATCGCCCTCTCCGCGCTCGGCGAGCCCCGTGCGCGTATCCGTCGCCACGGCATCGTCCACCGTGAGCAGCACGCGCAGCGTATCGGCGCCGCGCACATCGAACAGCTCCGCTGTCGCCGGGACCGCCAGTGGCCCCTCGGCTGTCTGTACCACGCGCGCGTCGTCGTAGCGCATCGCCTTGGGACGGAACAACGCCACGAATCCACGCTCGTCGGTGACATACACGAACAGTGGCGACATGCCACCACTCGTGTCCTCGGGAGTTACGCGCCCGTATAGCAACGTGTAGTCACCGGCACGCGTGGCTCCCCACTCCCACGTCACACCGCGCCACCCACCCCAGTTGTGGTCGTGATAGGCCTGCGCGTTCTCGTAGGCATCGCATCGTGAAGACACGCAGATCGTCCCCGTGGCCGTGGCGCGCAACGCCGGCACCGCGTACCCCGACGTGAAGTCACCGCTCACGAGCGTGGCGCCCGGGAACTCCACGCGCGGCGCAGGACTCACTACGAGATCGAGCGTCAGCGTGGCACCGGTGCCGGGCTCCCGCCCCACGGACTTCACGGCATAGCGTCCGTCGGGGAGCACGCGCACGTGTCCCTCGCCGATGCGCACATCCGCGTCGCGTCGACTGAATCGCACCCGATCGCGTGTCACGTTGGTGACGAAGCGGCGTGGCGCCTTGCCGCGCTCGTGCAGGGTGACGAGCAGCTGGCCACCCCAGCGATCGCCGCGCACGTCACCACCGACCAGGAAGGTGATGAAGGCCCACCGCGTCGCATCGGGCGAGAGCACGTTGAAATAGTGCCACTCCCCCCATGAATCGGCATTCGCCAACCCCTCGGTCGGCCGGTGGAATCGATCGACATCGTGCCGCAACTCGGCCATCGTGGGGCGCGTCCACCGCAGGTCGCCGGCGTCGTCGTTCCATACACCGTTCGAGATGTCGGGCATCGCCCCAAGTTGGCGGGTGGCCGACGGCACTTCGCCGGTAGCCCGCACCGGATGCTCGACACCATCTGCGGTGGTGAGGTACAGCAGCTTGCCCTCGAGCTGCGGCGCCGCCACCGTGACCGCATCGGCCAACCGCGGACTCGTGAGTACCTGCCGGTGCACGAACCGCGCGTTGGGCACGGAAAAGAACAGGCCGCCCAAGCCGCCCGTGGTGAGCACTTCGATGTCGATCCCCTCGGGAAGCACCGTTACCTGCCCGCCGCCGACCAGCCGCTCCTGACTCGCTTGCTGCACCATCGCTTCGCCCACGGCGAGCAGCACGATCATCACCGCCACGCCCACGCCGAAGCCGCCGCACAACAGCAGCGCCCGCCACGGGCGCGAGGTGACCGTGCGCCATGCCAGCAGCCACGAGGTATTCAGGCGTTCCCGGTGCATACGATGCGCCTACGCGTTCGCTTGGCGCACGTCCGTCGCCACCCGACCGTCAAGCAGGCGGATCACGCGCCGCGCGGTGTTGGCCACCACACTGTCGTGCGTCACGAACACCAGCGTTGTGCCATCACGATTGAGCTGACCGAACAGCGCCAACAGTTTCTCGCCCGTGGCCGCGTCGAGCTCCCCGGTCGGTTCGTCGGCGAGCAACAAGGCCGGTTCATTGGCAAGCGCACGCGCGATGGCCACACGCTGCTGCTCGCCACCCGACAGCTGCGTGGGACGATGGCCACGGCGATCTCCGAGGCCCACGTACCCCAGCAGCTCCGACGCACGGGCGCGCCGCGCCGTCTTGCCCAGCCCCGCTTCGGCGAGGGGAAGTTCGACGTTTTCCTGCGCCGACAACGTGGGCATGAGGTAGAACCGCTGAAACACGAAACCGATGTGCCGGAGCCGGAAGGCCGTAGCTTCGGCGTCGTCCAGTTGGGCGGTGTCGCGGCCATTCACGAACACGCGTCCGGAGCTTGGCGCGTCGATGGCGCCGAGCAGATGAAGCAACGTGCTCTTGCCGCACCCCGACGGGCCCGTGATTGCGGCGAACTCACCGCGCGCGATTTCGAGGTCGATACCGCGCACCGCGTGCACATCGGCATCACCCATGGTGTAGCGGCGATGCACCTGTTCACAGCGAATCACCGCTTCGGAGAATACGTCAGCCAACGGCGTCCTCGCGCAACGAGCGCACGATGGGGATGGAGGCAGCACGCCAGGCTGGGAGCAGCCCGGCGAGTGTCCCGGAGATCAGCAGCAGCGCCAGGGACTTCCACGCCGCTTCCGGACTCCAGAGGAAGAAATCGAACGCCGCGGGCAAGCCGGGAAAGTCGCGCAGGATTCCGTTGAGCCAGCGGGCAGTCACAATGCCCAGCAGCAATCCACCCGCGATGCCGGCACTGCTGAGCAACAGTCCCTCGAGAAATACCTGGCGCAACACCCCGCCCTTCTGCGTACCGATGGCACGCAGTACGGCGATCTCACCGCGCCGTTCGTTCACCGACAGCGTGACGAGCGTGGCCACCAGCAGGAAGCCGATACCGAGACTGATCGCCCCGAGCACGAAGGCCAGTTGCCGGAAGTACGAGAGCCGCTCTTCCACCTGACGGATCGCCGTCTCGGTGCTGATGGCGGTGACTCGTGGCTGCGACGCCGCAATCCACGCGCGTACAACCTCCACACTCACCGAGTCGCCACGACGACTCTCGGCCATCGCCAACGACATCCGGTCACGATACGCGGCGCCGAGGAGCGTGCGCACGTCGCGCAGCGGCAACGCCATCACGGGCGTTTCGGCGGGCACATAGAAGAACCGCCCTTCTCCCGAGAGCACGACGAGCCGCGAACGGGCGGTAGTGCGCAACTGGGCATCGATACCCGCGGCCACCGTGAGGGTGTCCCCAAGCTGGTGCCCGCTCCGCACAAGGAATGACTTACTCACGACGGCGGGCAATGGGGCCGTCGGTGACAGGCTGTCGCCGGTCACCGGCATGTCGCGCCCGGCTTCGAGCACGTAGTCGCCCTGTACATCGGACTCGAGCCCAAGCGTAAACACCGACGGGAACGTCTGCCCCGGCAACGCGAGGGTGGTGCCCAACGACGGACTCACGGCCTTGATATCGGGGTTCGCGCGCAGCGCCTGTACGATGGCCGTGGCGCCGTCGATCGTGGCCTCGCTATCGAACGGCAGCGTGCCCTTGGGCGACACGCGCAGTTGGTACCCGCGCGTGAGGAGCAACGAGCGAAAGCTTTCGCTCATGCCCGTGGCCAGCATCACCATGTCGAGCAGCAGCGCCGCCGCAACCGCGATGCCGAGCACCGCGAGCATGGTGCGGGCGGGATGCCGCCGCAACGTGGCCAACGCCAGCGTGGTGCGCATGCTCATACGCGGCGCCTCATCGCCCGAGCAACGTGAGCGGTGGCGTGCGCACCAGACGCCACGCCGCCACCGCCCCCGCGCCGATGCCGAGTACGAGACTCGTGAGCGTCGCGAAGGCGAAGATCTCGGGCGTCAGCAGCGCGAACAGCAGCGGCGTGCGGTACACCTGCTGGAAATGCGCATTCACGATGAGGCTCGACACCCAGCCGATACCGGCGCCGATGATACTCCCGATCACACTCACCACCGCGGCCTCGATGACGATGGAGCGGATGATCGTGCCCTGCGAAATCCCCATGAGCCGCAGGGCGGCAATATCACGCCGCCGTTCCTCGACGCTCAGCAGCAACAGACAGAGGAGAAAGACAGCGCTGGCCACCACGGTGATCAGTCCGATGGCGCGATGAAAACGCTCCACCACGCGGAAGGTGCGCGAACTCTGCACCGCCACATCACCCGACTTGTGCGCGCGAAACCCGAAAGCCACGTGATTGATGCGCGCCACGGCCGAATCCAGCGGCACACCCGCGGGCACTCCCACGGCGAAACGGTCGACGCGGTCATCGAGGCCGAGCAGCTCCTGCAGATGATCGAGGTGCGTGCGGATGCGGTACTCGCGACGAGCCACCTCGGCCGGATCGGCCTTGCGCTGAAAGACCGCCGCCACCTCCACGGTATCGCCGAACGTCCCCGGGCTACCCGACAGGCGCACGCGACTGCCGGGGCGCAACCCGAAATCCTCGGCCATCCGCGCATCGATGGCGATGCCGCGCTGGGCCGGCGCCACACGGCCATAGGTGGGCGACAGCGCTGTATCGCCCTGAGCCGCCAACGATCCGGCCGGACTCAGCACGACCGCAATGACTACCGCGGCGCGGCAGCACGATCGAAACGTCATGGGCACCACCCGCTCCACCTACGAACGGGTCAGCGCGCCGATTTCCGTGGACGCGGGCGTGCGATCGCCTCGTGGCCGTGGCGATCGGCCGAGGGCGAGACGGACATCGCGAGATCGGAATCAGACGGGGTGGCTGGCATGGACTCCACCAACACCTGAGCCGCCAGATTGGGTCCCACCACCGGCTCGTGCGCACCGATCCGCAGGGTGATGGGGCCATCGAATGGCGCACGGGCCACCAGGGTGATCTCGGCGCCGGGTTGCAGTGAGATCTCCGCCAGATAGCGCAACAGCGACGGATCCTTATCGCTCACGCGCACCATGCGGGCATGTTCCCCGACCGCGAGATCGGCGAGCGTGCGATGACTGCGTTCGTCCACCACTCCGTCGGCGGTGGGAATGGGCGCCCCGTGCGGGTCCGCCGTGGGATGTCCCAGTGCCGCCGCCATCCGATCGATGAGATCGTCCGACGCCGCATGCTCGAGGCGTTCCGCTTCATCGTGCACCCGATCCCACGGATAGCCAAGCACCTGGGTGAGGTAGCTCTCGAGGATACGGTGGCGACGGATGGTGCGCAGGGCGGCCCGTCGCCCAAGCGCCGTGAGCTGCACGCCCCGGTACGGGACGTGGTCAAGAAATCCCTGCGTGGCCAGGCGCCGAATCATGCCGGTCACCGACGCCGGCGCCACAGCCAGCGCGCTCGCGACCTCGGAGGTCGCGGCAGCGCCAAACCGGGTTTCGAGCTCGTAGATGGCCTTGAGATAATCCTCGACCGGCTCGGTGAGCGGCGGCGGGGCGGCGGCGGGGCGGGCGGGCATCAGCGCAATTTCAACGCGGGCGACCGCCAACGGGACCCCGCACCATCAGCACCGGCACCATGGTGCGATGACGCACGCCATTGGCGGTGGTGCCATACAGTAGATCCTGGATGCCCTTGTGTCCGTGCGTGGCCATGGCGATGAGGTCGCATCCCTCACGGTCGGCCGCGCCCGCGATCTCCGAGGACGGGTCACCGCCGGCGAGGATGGATTCCGTCTCGAATCCCTCGGCCCGCAACGACGCGCACACGCCCTCGATGTAGTCGCGATCCGCACGCATCTCTTCGCTCTCACGCAGCTTGAGCGACAGCTGATTGCGGGCCGCCCACCCGTCGGCGACGTGGATGAGCACGATGGACGACCGGCACATGGTGGCCAACTGCCGCACGTGGTCGAGAATGACCCGATCGTATGACGAGTGTTCGAGCGGTACGAGGATGCGGCGATACATCAGGCCAGCCACCCGCTGACGGTCTGCGCGAGCAGCCACACGTTGAGCGACGCGATGAGCGCGGCGACGACGTACGCGGCCACCTTGAGCGGCATCGAATTGGCGAACTCGCCCATCTTGACCCGGTCGGAAGTGAACTGCACCAGCGGGAACACGGCGAAGGAGAGCTGCAACGACAGCACCACCTGGCTGAACACGAGCAACTTGGCGGTGCCGCTCTCGCCGTAAAGTATCGCCACGATCGCCGCCGGCACGATGGCAATCGCGCGCGTGATGAGGCGTCGGAGCCAGGGCCGGATGCGCAGGTTGAGGAACCCCTCCATCACGATCTGGCCGGCGAGCGTGCCGGTGAGGGTGGAGTTCTGCCCCGAGGCGAGCAGCGCCAGAGCGAAGACGGCGCTTGCCCCGCCGACGCCGAGCAGCGGCGTGAGGAGCTGATAGGCGTCCTGGATCTCCGCCACCTGAGTATTGCCGCTACGGTGGAACGTGGCCGCGGCGACGATGAGAATGGCGGCGTTGATGAACAGCGCGAAGGTGAGCGCGATCGTGCTGTCGAGAAACGCGAAGCGCACGGCCTCACGCTTGCCTTCCGCATTCTCGGCGTACTTGCGCGTCTGCACGATGCTCGAGTGCAGGTAGAGATTGTGCGGCATGACGGTGGCGCCGAGGATGCCGATCGCGATGTACAGCATCTCCGGATTGCGCACGATCTCGGTGGTGGGCACGAAGCCGCGCGCCACCTCGCCGATATCGGGGCGTGAGATGAACAGTTCGAACACGAAGCAGCCGCCGACCACCGCGATCAGCGCGATCACCAGCGCTTCGAGCAGACGGAACCCCCGGTTCTGCAGCAGGAGCACGATCATCACGTCGAACGCGGTGATGGCGATGCCCACCGGCAGCGAGATGCCGAACAGGAGATTGAGCGCGATGGCGGTGCCGATGACCTCGGCGAGGTCGCAGGCGGCAATGGCGAGTTCGCAGAGCACCCAGAGCACGAAGCCCGTGCGCGGCGAGTAGTGATCGCGGCAGGCCTGCGCGAGGTCGCGCCCGGTGACGATCCCCAGCTTGGAGGCGAGCCCCTGGAGGAGCACCGCCATCAGGTTCGACAGCAGGATGACCGAGAGCAACGCGTAGCCGAAGCGCGACCCGCCGGCGAGGTCGGTGGCCCAGTTGCCAGGGTCCATGTACCCCACGGCCACGAGATACCCGGGACCGGCGAAGGCGATGAGCTTCCGGAACCAGGTGGCCCCGTGCACCTCCACCGACCGGTGTACTTCGGCGAGCGACGGGGCGAGTCGCGCCCGCCGCCACCCCGGTTCCGTATCCCCGCCATGTGCGAGGGGCGTGTCGGGACGCTCGGACAGGTCGGGCATTTCAGCATTCGGTAAAGCCATACCACTAATTTAGGGCAACCTAAATCACGTGCAAGAGGCGGCCGCACCGTGTGGTACGGCTGCCCCCACTTCAACCGACAATATCCGACGGTTTGCGCCCTACTGACGGGCGGCGACGCCGTCGCGACGGGGGTCGGCCACGCCGATACGTGTCCCATCGGGACGCACGTAGACCGCATGCACGCCGCCGAAGGTGATGTCGGCCACGCGGCTTTCCGGGCGGTATCCCCGGGTCACGAGCGCCTGATACACGCTCCCCGCAAAGCCGGGCTCCACTTCCACGTCACGGTCGTTCGCCGACGCATGAATGCGTGGCGCGGCGATGGCCGTCCAGGGATCCTCCCCGAAGGCGAGGATGCGCAGGGTGACCTGCGTGATCGCTGGCTGGATGTACTGCGATCCCGCCGCACCGATCACCAACCGCACATCCTTGCCCTGCAAAATGAGCGTGGGCGACATGGTGGAGTTGGCGTAACGGTTGGTGCCGCGGGTGCGCGCATCGAGATTGGCGGCCGACGAATTGAGCCAGAACCCTTCGGTGTACACGCCTGAGCCGAACAACACGCCGACGGTCGTCGTCGCCGACACCGCGTTGCCACGCCCGTCCACGACCGAGAGATGGGAGGTGAAGCTCTGCCCCTCCTCGCGGGCGTCGGCGGGTCCATTCTTCGAGGGGCTACGCTCTGCTGGCGCCGCCGTGGCCGGCTGCGCCGGATACGGGTCGAACCGACCGCACGCGTCGGCCACCCGCGTGGTGTCGAAGGCGGCGGCATCACCAGCCCGCACCGTGTCAGCGAGCGGGCCGCCCACGAGCCCGGCCCGTGCCGTCGCATACGCCGCACTCGACGCACCACGCGCCGGCACGCGCAACGCCGTTGGATCACCGCGCCAGCGGTTGCCGTCGGCCCCCGCGAGGCGCATGATGTCGGCCATCTTCACCACCGCGTCCGGGCCTTCGGTGAACCCGCCCGCGTCGGCCACTCCGCTCGCCTGCGCGATCTGCAGCATCTCCAGCACCGACGCGCCACCCATCGGCGGCGGCGCGCCGATGACCGTGTACCCACGCCATGTGGTGCACAGCGGACGCACCGTGAGCGTGGGATAGCGTCGCATGTCGTCCACGCTGATGAGCCCACCCTTCGCCTGCACCTTGGCGCTCAGCCGCTCGGCAATCGCCCCGGTGTAGAACGCCGTACGGCCCCCGTCGCGGATGCGTTCGAGCGTATTGGCCAGCTCTGGCTGCACGAGCCGTTCCCCCGGACGCAGCGGCTCGCCATTGGGCATGAATCGCAGCATGGCCAGCGAGTCCGCCTGCATCTTGGGACGCGACCGATCGATGGTGCGTGCCAGCAGCGGCGATACGACGAACCCGTCGCGCGCGAGGCGGATCGCCGGTGCCATCACTTGGGCAATCGGCAACGTCCCCCACTTGCCGTGGGCCTCCAGCAGCCCGGCGACCATCCCCGGTACGGCCGCCGCACGGCCCATGGCCCGTCCCTGCGAGGTATCGGGTCGTGCCCACGCCGCGTCGCTTCCGGTACGCGGGTAGAACGACAGATGTTCGACGGTGCCGGTCTTCGCGTTGTAGAACGTCATAGCGCCGCCGCCGCCGAGTCCGGTTTGCGACACGTCGGTCACCGACAGCGCGAAGGCGGTGGCCACATACGCATCGACGGCATTGCCGCCCTGCGCCAGCATCGCCGCGCCAGCCGCGGCGGCATCGGGATGCGAGGCCGCCACCATCCCTTTCGGCCCTTCCACGCGCTTCCCCGACATCGGTGCCACGAGGGTCGATGTCGATCCGCTGCGGCAGGACGCGAGGCCCACGGCCGCGACCGCCATAAGCGCACGAGTGTTCTTCAATCCTGAAATCACCGGCAATCCTCTGCGCCGTTAAACGCTGGTATCCGCATCGTCGCGCAGGAGCGACAGCAACTGCTGCACGATGCGTTCGGTAAGGCCCCACACGATGTGCTCGTGCACACGGTAGCCGGGAAAGCGCGCGCGAGCCCCGTTGATGGTCATCACATGCTCCGCGCGTGAATCTTCGTGTGCCAATACGGACAGCGGCACCCAGAACGTTGCCGCCACTTCCTCGCTGGGGGCGAACGTCACGTCGGGCGCCACCACGGCCACGAACGGGCGAATCAGAATTGGTGGCAGTACCGGCGAGCGCGGCGCGAGATCATCGAGGCGGCCGAGTATGGTGCCGGCGCGAAGATCGAGCGCGAGCTCCTCGTAGCTCTCACGGCACGCTGTTGCCTCGAGCGTGCCGTCGCCGGGCTCGTGGCGACCACCTGGAAACGCCATGTGCCCGCTCCACGGATCCCCCTCGTGTTCGGCGCGCTTGATGAACAGCAGCTCCGGCTCGCTCGCTACCACACGAATCACCGCCGCCACGGCGGCGAGCCGCGCGTCCTGGCGTCGATCAGCCTCGGCGGGCACCCGCACCGACAGCCGCGCGGCCAGCGCGGCGACGGTGGGATGCGCGAGCGCATTCAACACGAACGCAACCGATGCCGCGTTCGGGTGATCAATCGGCGACCGCGCCGCCCGAGGCGACCCAGTCACGGAACCCACCGGCGAGTGAGGCCACGTTGGTGTAGCCCATCTCCTTGAGCGTCACCGCAGCGAGCGCCGACCGGTTGCCGCTCGCGCACATGAGCACGACCCGCGCATCACGCGGCACCTTGGCCTCGATCTGGCTTTCGAGCACGCCGCGACCGATGTACTGCGCCGGTGCCGCATGGCCCATCGCCCACTCGTTCTGCTCACGAATATCGATGAGCGTGAGCGCCTCACCGTGCGCCAACGCGTCCTGGACTTCGCGGGCCGTCACTTCGGTGATCGCCGCCTTGGCTTCGGCGATCAGCTGCTGCGCGGTCTTCATGGCATCGACTCCGGGGTAGGTGAGAGAGGAATTGAATCGATCAGGTTGTCAGCCGATGCGCGCGCGCCAGATAGGCCTCGCGCATGCGTAGCGTCACGGGGCCGGGCGCGCCGTTGGCCACCACATGCTCGTCGATACGTGTGACCGGCAGCACGAAGCTCGTGGCGCTGGTGATGAAGCACTCGTCGGCGTGGATCGCCTGGTCCACCGTAAAGGCGCGCTGCACCACCGACACCTGCGCCTCGTCAGCCACGTCGAGACAGACATGGCGGGTGATCCCGGCCAGAATGTCGCTCGAGAGCGGTCGCGTGTAGGCGATGCCGTCGCGCACGATCCAGATGTTGCTCGATCCACCTTCGGTGACCAGACCGTCTTCGTGCATCATCGCTTCGAACGCGCCCGCCTGACGCGCCGCCTGCTTGGCCAGCACCTGCGCCAGCATGGCCGTGCTCTTGATGTCGCACCGCTGCCAGCGGATATCGGGCACGACATGCACGCGCATGCCGTGCTGGTGCGGATCGTCGCTCAACTTCTTCGGGCGCGCAAAGGCGAACACCGTCGGCTGCACATGGTCCGGGAACGCGAAGTCGCGCTCCGCGGCTCCACGGGTGACCTGCAGGTACACCAGCCCTTCGGTGATGCCGTTGCGGGTCGCGAGTTCCTGCATGACCGTCTCGAGGTCCTGCATCGGCGCTGGCGACGGCATGGCGAGCTCGCGCATCGACCGTTCGAGGCGCACCAAGTGCCGGTCCGCATCGAGCAGTCGGCCGTTGAACACGGCCGCGACTTCGTAGACCCCATCGCCGAACAGCACGCTGCGGTCGAAGATGGACACGTGAGCATCGGCTTCGGAGACGTACGAGCCGTTGATCCAGCAGGTGCGCAGGGACACGGGAAGCAGGGGCTTGGGGAGAACGCGAACGAATCGCGCAGGGTTACGGAGTGGCGAACACCAACGACCGGGCGAGACCGACCACGGCCCCACCCGCCAGCACCCACCCGGCACCGATCGTCGTGCGAATGAGGAGGAGACTGGCCACTCCCAAGATAGCCAGCGACAGCGCGGACGGCGCGAACCCGCGCACCATGAGCAGCACCACCCCGGCCATGAAGGCGAGAGTGACGGCGTTCACCGCGTCGAGAGCCCGGCTGAGCACGGGGGACCGGCGCAGGCGCACCACGAACGGCGCGGTGACCGCGACGCCCAGAAAGGCGGGCAGGAAAATGCCGGCCGTGGCCGCCGCCGCCCCGCCGTGCCCACCCAGCAGATAGCCGGCAAACGTGGCCGCCGAAAAGACGGGGCCGGGGGTCACCTGTCCCACGGCGATGGCATCGAGCAGCTGCGCCTCCGTGAGCACCCCGAGCCGCGCGACGAACTCCCCGCGCAGGAACGTGAGCAGCACGTAGCCGCTACCGAACAACACGCTGCCGATGCGCGCGAAGCTCAGGAAGATGGCGGGAGTGGAGAGTAGGGGCGCCGAGGCCGCTCCCGCCGCCGGCAGCAGCCCGAGG
>Ga0315909_10005146_pt1 | contig 15141 bp, 16 predicted proteins | sample LakEriMetagenome_11_FD_203527 | JGI IMG/M metagenome (GOLD analysis project Ga0315909, IMG submission 203527) | Freshwater fungal communities from buoy surface, Lake Erie, Ohio, United States - Buoy 2 MA125 | ecosystem: Environmental > Aquatic > Freshwater > Lake | place: USA: Lake Erie, Ohio...
AATAGATCACGAGAGATAGTCTTTATTGCAGAAAACTCTTTCAAGCCTGGAGATATTGTAACGGTAGCAATAGACGGCACGACTTACAGCTCATATGAACAAGAGTACACAGTCCTAACAGCAAACTCCAACAAGTTTACAGTAAAGGGGGCTGCAGCAACATCTACACAAAGTATTTCTTTGTCTGGTTTAAATGCTGTTGCAACCTACAGCAGTAAGAACAAGGCAGTGCCATATAAGTTGTGGGAGGGTCTTGCAAACATCGTAGTTGATGATGGAAAGTTTACTGGTCAACAAAGACTAAAGGGAGAGCAAAACCCTAGTGTCTATGACTTAGCGGTTGAGTACGAGGACATTAGTGAGGGTAGAAAGTTTTACTTATACCTCAATCAAAAACTAATTGGGACAGTAGTAGACCCATCGCCACTCCCAGTGGTAAATAGCATTGCCCCATTTGTTAGAAGCACATCCAAGGTAATGTTTGAAAACATTTATGCAGTTGGTCAAAACGTTTCTGAAAATGGCGTTAGCCTCCAGGATGCTCCACTGAGATCTGCATCACTTTTTAACGAAGAAACAGATACTGATAATTCATTTAGAAAGTATTCTGTAAGTAATGCTGTACAGGCAACATACATAAGTGGTATTAGTCCATTCCATCAACCAGACTACAAAATGTATTTTGAAGAATTTGGAACAATTATGAGAGAGGCTGCTTACTTTAACTTTAGATATGACAAGGCTTACCCTGCATTTATTTCAAAAATTGCACCAACGTTTAACAAACTAAAGGGGTACGCTGTTTCTGGGTACATCGGAAATGCCTATGGTGCAGAGTTCTTAATATTCAACACAACTGACTCAGCTGTTAATCTAGATGAAACAAGCGGTAACTATCTTAGAATTCTAGGTGTAACATTTACGCAAGAGTCAGACCGCCAGTTAACGCTTGATGAACATCTAAAGGCAAAGAGTGATTTGTCAAATCCAGACTTTAACAATTCTGTTTTAGAAAGCTCAATGGATAATCCCAATACTGCAGCAAAGAATTTAAGACTTATAAAAAACAGTCGTGTAACAAACGGACGCAAAGAGTTTTCAATCGATGCAACATACGTACAAGATGCAGACCAGGCAGAAGAACTAATGGGTTGGTTAATAGAAAAAATGCTAGACCCAAGACTATCAATAGGCTTGTCAATCTTTCCAACGCCAACACTACAACTTGGAGATATTGTTACAATTAACTACAAGACTAGAAACACTCACGGAGATCTTATTGATGAAATTGCTGACTCGTCTAAACGATTTGTAATATACAATATTGAGTATGTTAAGAATGAAAATGGTCCAGAAATGACAATATATATAAGTGAGGTATCATAATGGCAAGAAGAAAGAAAAAAGAAACTCCATTAGCTAATAATATATTTTTACCAGAACCATTGTATGCTAGAGACAATCGTGGAGTAAAAGCAGCACGACCAGATATCATTCTTAGTCAGGATGAACTATCGGCAGAGGTTATGCAGGACTTCATCTTTGCCGAAATTGGTGGTCAAGAAATTTTAGACGTTTCAAGATCAGATTTTGTAAATAGTCCACTGAACCAGCAATACAGTGCCACTCCAGGAACTGGAACATCCTATATTCAAAAAGATCCAATTACCTTTTCTGACGGTACAAGAAATACATTTTCTTCTTTCAGTATGCCGCTAGAAACTTATATTCCACAGGACATGACAATAAATCTTGTAGAGCTAGATGATGTTACAGACACAATCGTTATTAGACTAGCAAACGTAAGAGATACTGACAGCATAGAAATTCAATTTTTAGCATATGCCAACGTTGCAGATGGTATAATATTTGGAGGGATATAAATATGCTTACAACAAAAGGTAAAAACGTACTTGCCAAATACTTGGTAAATCAAGCTCCAGGATACGCTGGATACATTGCTATTGGCTGTGGAGCTAACCCAGTGCAAAATATTTTTCAATATATATCGTCTATAGCAGCGGCTTCTGAGGGAGAGTTTAACTATACAGAAGTTACTACATCAAGTGATCATGGATTAAGCCCTGGAGATAAAGTTTATATTAATGGAAATGCACAGATAAATGGTGTTTATACCGTGCTAGGATTTCCAGCACCCTACTCAGGAACATTTGCTCTATCCTTATCAGAACTTACAGTACCTTCACCACCTCCAACACTAGTTGACGTAACAGTTAGCAGAACCTTTATAGATCAACCTTCACTAGATTTTGAAATGTTTAGAGTGCCAATTATTTCTCGTGGAATTGTTAATGAAAATAATTTAACTAAAATTGTATTTACTGCAGAGCTCCCAAACCTTGAGCAGTACGGAATGACAGAAATTGGAATCTATCCTTCTGGAAGTAACCCCATAGCAAGTACCATCGACAGCAAAATATTGTTTAATTTTTCTGATACAGAAAACTGGGAATATCATTCCGATGTTGTTGAAAAATCAGTTTCTTATGTAAGTGGTGCAGGACATGCAAACGGTGCAATGAATATAAGCACAGCGGATAATTTTATTTTAGTTAATTCATTCGATCCAATCTTTAACAGTTATTACAGAATGACATCAAAAGAACAACCAAGATTTGAATCAAAGACACTAATGCTTAGGGGAAATACATCAGCAATAAATACTTCTCCTACAATATATTCAATTTATGAGAATGACTCTTTCCCAGAAAATCAGTCGCATATTCATCACACAAACCTGTCATTCTCATTTGATAAAAACTCTGCAGACGATGTATTAAAATTAGCATTTTCAGTAGTTACAGAACCTACAAATTCCACGCAATATTCACAAATAGGTGGTCTTAATATAATTGTTCAATTTGCAGACTCTGAAACATTAGGAAGTAGCGAATATGCCAATATGCAATTTTCGTTAAATTCAACAGACCTAAAAGCAAATAATGCAAACACTCAATATTATGTTGTCCAAAAATCATTGTCAGAACTTAAAACAACTCCAAACTTTCAATGGTCTTCTGTAAACACTGTTAAAATTTTTGCATCAGCTTTTGCTAATGTTGGAACAAATGTCTCTGCATCAGTTCTTTCAAGCAACGTAGCCACAATAACAACATCCACTGCACATGGTTTATTGGCAGGGGATTCAGTTTTAATAACTGGAAGAACTGGCTATAACGGTTTGTATAAAGTTGCAACAAACGTAAATGCAACAGCATTTACATATTCAATAACAGGCTCAGACATAGGATCTAACTTAACAGATGGTGGCACAGTTACAGAGCTTTTAGGAAATCACTGGATAGCATTAGACGGACTCCGTTTTGAAAACATATCGTCTGTTACTGCAAATCCACTATACGGACTTACTGGATATTCTCTGCTTGCAGAAACAGCGGTATCTTCTAATGGAGCATCAATTACAAATTATCCACTAATAAAACAAACAAATACAAATAATCTTGTAGAATTTAAATTTGCCCTAGATACTGGTGGCGAGATATAGTGGCTAGTCAAGAAATCTTTGAGGCAAAGATATCGACAGTATCATTCCCACCAAGACTTCCAGGAAATAAGCTTGCCCTTAGATATAAAGTAAAGTCATCAGATCTTAATCAGTCCACCGCATGGTCTCCAGTTTATTATATTGATGGACCAACTAAGACTAATGCAACTACAAACTCACTTACTGCAGCAACAGCAACAAAATTTGAAATGCAGTGGTCTGATTCAAATACATCTAACTATGATTTGTTTGTTTCAACTTACACAGATATTGCAGATTATAATGCAACCATTAATTCTGTCACAACCACCAAAACTATTTATTTTTTAGCGGCAACGGCATCATCAGCTTTTATTCCACAAGAACTTGCAAAATTTAGTGTTGGAGATTTAATCGACGTGGTTAGCATAAACAATGCCCTAGATGGTGTAAATATGACTATTACTGAAATTAACACAACATCAACTCCATACTACATTAGATATACTGGAGACTCTAGCAATACATTGAGCAACACAGCTGTAACCGCTGGTTATTTTGGAATAGGGACGAATGCAAGTATCAGGCAGCAGTCTACTCAATATAGTCTTTTAACTACATATCCTGGCACTGGAGAAACACAAAAGTCTTATACTTTTAAGGTTGTTCCACCTACTGTTTCAATCAACTCCGCTGCAATCTATAACAGAGTAAAGGTTATAGTTCAGCTTGAAGGTGTTGAAAAAAAGTTAGACACGGCTCTTGAAATTGCAAGAACTCCAAGAGTAGAAATCTAGTCTGATATAATAATAGTATGAAACTTCCACTTCCAAATAGAGGTCAACCATTTGATCTATCTTTAATTTATAGAATAATTGAAGAGATTAATAATTTATGGAACGAGATTGGGCTTCGCGTTTCTTCATACTCTTCAATACAAACTGCAAAAGAAAACATTAGCAGTGTCCGTTCAAGTGACGTAAGAACTGTCGCTGGATTCATAAATGTTATTGACAATGACAGCGTAAAGACAAATGATGACAAGCCATTTACCTATACATTTGACAGGGCATTTAAGTATCCACCAATTGTGTCTACATCATTAGAAACCATTGGCGAAAGCAACACTGAGGCAACTAAGAGTTCTACAGTAATTCTTACAAAGGTCAGCACAAGCATGGTTGAAGGAATTATTAAGTTTGAAAAAGCAGGAACCGCTGCTGTACGAGTCAACCTTATTGCCATTGGCATTCCTGTCTAATGGACAGAGACACCTATAATTCTGCCCAAATAATCCCAGGCAGCAAAAAGGTTTGGTTTTTAAATGGTGACCTTGTTCGTATCTACCACTTTAATAGATCTAACGGAATTATGTCGGTATACAATATTATTAAAGATCAGGTAGAGAGCTGTTTAGTTACAGATTTTAAGCGTAATCGTGAAAGAGCCTACACAGTAGGAGAGACAGCAATCCTTGTAAACAGACACAAAAAGTATATGCCAAGCCTAATGAAGCGTGGAGTAATACCTGAGCCAATGGGTGCTCAGAAGGGCGGAGAGCGTGGCTGGCAGGTTAGATGCTATTACTCAGAATCACAAGTGCGTGACATTCGTGATATACTTGCTACCTACCACATCGGTAGACCAAGAAAAGACAAGTTGGTTACTAACGACATTACGCCTTCGCCACAAGAGTTGACAAGACGTATGGGAGATGGTATACTGACATATACGAGAACTGAAGACGGCAGGTTTGTTCCTGTTTGGTCTGAAAGTATTTAACTGGAGGGTATGAGATGGAAAACGAAAACACAAAGATTAACATTGCATTGGGCTATACGCTCAATCTTGGTAACTTTCAATCACTACGCATCGACTTAGGCGTTGAAGATTCACGTCGTGAAGGAGAAACCGTACAACAGGCATTTGACCGTGTGTACGAGTTTGTAGAAGCACGACTTGTTGAAAAGATTAACGAATCTAAAGACGAGATCGAAAGCAAGTAATGGCTGAACGCAAAGACCGAATGGCTTTGCTCAGCAGATACTCCAAGCTTTATATCATAAAGCACGAGATGAAGCCATTACTAAATCTAAACGTAGAGCAGTGGTCTGCTGATGCACTAATTGAGTCTTATGGTTTGCCAATGTGCTATGACTTGCTAGAATACTACTTTGATGTAGCACAAACCCCAACGTGGAAGTACTTTGCAAACTATGCAGACAACATTATCTCCGCAAAAGAAATGCACAAGAATGATCAAAATGATAGGGCAATCCGCCGTGAACAAGCAAGGAAGTGGCTAAGTGAATGATTCAGAAGCAAAACTTATTTCAGCAGTACTCGAAGACAAGCAGGTACACGTACTTTTACAAGCCAACGTGGAAAACATTCTTCGCACTCACAATGACATATGGCAGTTTATTAGGAACTACTCTGAGCATAACGGCACTGTCCCACCTGTTACCCTTGTAGTAGATAAGTTCCGTGACTTCCACCCTGTTGATGGTGTTGGTGCAACCAAGCATCACCTAGAAGAACTCCAGGCAGAGTACCTTAACGACAGTCTCAAGGATATCCTACGCAATACTGCTGCAGATGTTCAGGTTGGCAAGGGTACAGAAGCACTTGAATCACTTATTCAAATGACTTCAGAGCTTAAGAAAAACACTGCCTCAATTCGTGATATCGATGTTACTGACATCGACAACGCGATTGCATACTATGAGAATGTACAGAAGCAAAACGAACTAGGTCAGATTGGCATTAAGACTGGTCTGCCAGGCTTTGACAACTATCTTCCTGCTGGCATTATGCCAGGACAGCTTGGAGTATTCCTTGCTTATCCAGGTATTGGTAAGTCGTGGTTGTCTTTGTACTTTGCTGTACAGGCATGGAAGCAGGGTAAGTCACCTATGGTCGTAAGCCTTGAAATGAGCGAGACAGAGGTTCGTAACCGTGTCTATACAATTATGGGTGAAGGTCTTTGGTCTCACCGTAAGCTATCCTCTGGTCAGGTAGAGCTAGATATGCTTAAGTCTTGGCATCAAAAGAATCTTCAGGGTAAGCCTGAGTTCCACATCATCTCTAATGATTCTGGTGGAGAGGTTACACCATCAGTTATGCGAGGGAAGATCGATCAGTACAAGCCAGACTTTGTAATCGTAGACTACCTACAGCTAATGTCACCTAACCAGAAGTCAGACAATGAGACTGTTCGTATGAAGAACCTTTCTCGTGAACTAAAGCTTATGGCTATCTCTGAAGAAGTCCCTATCATTGCTATCTCGTCTGCCACACCTGACGATGTTAATAAGCTAGATACTGTCCCTACACTTGGTCAAACAGCGTGGTCACGTCAGATTGCTTATGATGCTGACTGGGTTATGGCTCTTGGTCGTGGCACAAACTCAGATGTTATTGAGTGTGTGTTCCGTAAGAACCGTAATGGATTTATGGGTGAGTTCATGGTTCAGGCTGATTTTGACAAGGGAACCTACCGTTATAAAGATTTTGAAGATAACTAGTTATAATGGAGTATGCAAAATCAACATCACAAACCAATCAAGAGATTTGGTCTAGATGGCATTATTCACGACGAGGCAGCAATGCCAAGGCTAAAGCAGGAATATGTTAGACTATTAAAGACTGAGATGATTTTAACTGGGTACGCACCCAGATTAGACATTGACCCAGACTTTACAATATTCTATAACCACGAGAAAGAAATCTTTGAATTTCAATTATCACTATATGGAACATACTTAGGAAAAAACAAAACACAATGGATAACAGGAATAGACGGAACAGAAATAGTTCCTACACACAAGAGCAAATCAAAAGAGTCCTTGCAGGATCGGGCATAGATATTGAATCAGAAGTAGATTCAGATTACATTATCTTTTGCCCATTCCATAATAACTCACGTTCACCTGCTGGTGAAGTTGATAAACAGAACGGAACGTTCTTTTGCTTTTCCTGTCACCACGTCTCTAACCTAGTTGACCTAGTGATTAAAACATCTGGTAGAACATATTTTGAAGCAGTTCGTTTCATTAAATCCAAGGGTACAGAGTCAGACATTACAGCAGACATAAATCGCAAGCTTTACACAAAGCCAGACTATGTGCAGTTTGACGATCTGTTAATTAAAAGATTAAACACACAAGCACTAGAGTCACCTCGTGCAATGCGATACTTCTCAGGACGAATGGTGACAGAGCAATCAGTAAAGAAGTTTGCTCTTGGATTCTCCGAGAAACAGGATATGGTAACTATTCCTGTACAAGCCCCAGACGGTATGTCAATCGGGTTTGTGGGTCGTTCCATTGAAGGCAAGGAGTTTAAGAACACTCCAGGAATGCCTAAGTCAAAACTTCTGTTTAACCTGCATAGGGTAAAAACAGCAGACAAGGTATATGTAGTCGAATCATCCTTCGATGCCATACGCCTTGACCAAGTTGGATTTCCAGCGGTAGCAACTCTAGGTTCTAACGTATCCAACATACAGATTGAATTGCTTAAGAAGTATTTCAATAACATAATCGTTATTGCAGATAATGACGAAGCAGGAGGAAACATGAAGTCAAAGATTATCGATAAGCTTGGCTCTCGTGTATCCGTAATCACACTAGAAAAACAATACAAGGATATCGGAGATATGGCGGATGAAGATATTGCAAAACTGGATGTTGCATTTGACAAAACCATCATGTCTATGCTAAACTGATAACCTCAACAAAACAAGGAGAAAACTATGAGTGCAATTAAGGGACTTAAAAATCTAAACGCCCTACTCGAAAAACCAAAGTACGAAGGTACAAAGGTTCGTTGGCTTAAGCTTGCCGATGGACAGTCTGCTACAATTCGATTTGTAGAAGAACTAGATGCAGATTCACCCTACTACGATGAAAGTCGTGGAGAGGCTTGTGTATTTGCAGAGCACACCAACCCAAAGGACTACAAGCGTAAGGCTGCTTGTACAATTGATTCGGAAGGTCGCTGCTACGGCTGTGAAATGGCTCGTAAGGAGCCTAAGTCTGGCTGGAGAGCACGTAACCGTTTCTACTGCAACGTCCTCGTTGAAGACGGTCTTGAAGACCCCTACGTGGCTGTATGGTCGCAGGGTATCTCGAAGCAGTCTGCAGTACCCACATTGATGGAATACTTTGACGACACCAAGGGTATCTCAAACGTAGTCTGGAAGATTAAGCGTAATGGTCAGGGAACTGAAACCAGCTACACACTTCTTCCCAAGGGACCAGACACAGAGCCTTTCGACTGGTCTTCTGTAGAGGCACACAACCTCGAATCAGTTCTTCGTGAGATTCCTTACGCTGAACAGGAAGCATTCTACTTCGGTTTCGATGCTCCATCAATTACCTCAGCAACTAACACTGACTGGTAATAAAGACTGTGCTGGGCAAACACATTAAACTGCCCACTCTAAATTTTTCATTTCTAACGTAAGGACTCTATGAGTTACGCTGGGCTTCATGTTCACACTCACTACTCGCTTTTTGATGGCATCGCTACCCCACAGGAATATGTGGACCGTGCAGTTGCACTGGGAATGCCAGCCATCGCTATCACAGACCACGGAAGTCTTTCAGGACACCGTGAGCTGTATCGATCTGCCAAGGAAGCTGGCATTAAGCCAATTCTTGGTATTGAGGGGTACATCACTAAAGATCGCTTAGACCACACAGACAAGAAGGACAAGAACGACCCCCTTGATCTCAACTATAATCACCTTATTATTCTTGCAAAGAACACAAAAGGTCTTGAGAATCTTAATAAGCTTAATGAACTTGCTTGGACAGAAGGCTTCTACAAGAAGCCACGTATCGACTGGGAAATCCTTGAGAAGTACAAGGAAGGTCTTGTAGTTACCTCTGGCTGTTTGTCTGGGGTATTGGCTAAAGCAATTGAATCAGACAACCTAGCCTATGCTAAAGAACACATCAAGTGGTGTAAGGAAACATTTGGTGACGACTACTACATTGAGGTAATGCCACATAACCCTGCTGAAGTTAATAAGATGCTTCTTGAGCTTGCAGACGAGTTCGGTATCAAGCCTGTAGTCACACCTGACTGCCACCACTCTGACACTAGCCAGAAAGAAATTCAGGAACTTAAACTAATCCTTAACTCATATTCAAACAAGACTGTTGGCGATGCAACTTACAACGGTACAAAGAAGTATGACAACCTTATGGATAAGCTTGACTATCTCTATGGTGAAGACCGCCAGATGTCATTTAACAAGTTCGACATTCACCTTTTGTCAGATGAAGAGATGCATAATGCAATGAAGGCACAAGGCATTGACCGTGAGGATATGTATGAAGCAACCCTTGAGATTGTAAACAAGATTGAGGATTATGATATCCAAGACTATCGTGACTTGCTGCCTGTCCAGTACCAGGACCCAGACGGAGAGCTCCTCAGCCTCGCTCTGGAGGGCTTAAAGGCTAAAGGCTTAGATCAGAACCAGGAATATATTGACCGTCTTAACGAGGAGCTGACGATCATTAAGGACAAGAACTTTGGTCCATACTTCCTTGTTGTGCGTTCTATGATTTCCTGGGCTAAGAAGGAAGGCATTATGGTTGGACCAGGACGTGGTTCATCTGCTGGCTCACTTCTTTGCTATGCACTTGGCATTACAGACATTGACCCTATCGTACACGGTCTGCTGTTCTTCCGATTTATCAATCCAGAACGTAATGACTTCCCAGATATTGATACAGACATTCAAGACACACGACGTGAAGAAGTCAAGGACTATCTAGTTCGCCAGTACCGTCACGTTGCCTCTATTGCTACGTTCTTGCAGTTCAAGGATAAGGGTGTGGTGCGAGACATTGCTCGTGTGCTTAACATCCCACTCCCTGACGTTAATAAGGTTATGAAGCTTGTTGATACTTGGGACGACTACTGTACTTCACAGTCCACAGCAGAGTTCCGTGAAAAGTATCCAGAGATTGAGAAGTATGGAGAGCAACTCCGTGGTCGTATCCGTGGTACTGGTATCCATGCTGCAGGTGTTGTCACATCAAAGGAGCCTATCTTTAAGTTTGCTCCAATGGAGACTCGTACAGCACCAGGAACCAAAGAGCGTATTCCTGTCGTTGCGGTAGACATGACAGAGGCAGAGCGTATTGGTCTAATTAAGATTGATGCACTTGGTCTTAAGACACTATCTGTTTTGCAGGACACACTTGCAATTATCAAAGACCGTGAGGGCAAGGATATCGATCTCCTTAAGCTTGACATGGAAGATAAGAATGTCTATGCCATGCTATCTGACGGATTCACTAAGGGTGTCTTCCAGTGTGAAGCCACACCATATACCAACTTGCTGGTTAAGATGGGTGTTAAGAACTTTGCAGAGCTTGCAGCCTCTAACGCTCTTGTTCGTCCAGGTGCTATGAACACCATTGGTAAGGACTATATTGCTCGTAAGCACGGTAAGCAACGCATTACATTCTTGCATGAAAAGATGAAAACATTTACTAATGAAACATACGGCTGTGTCTTGTACCAAGAGCAGGTTATGCTTGCCTGTACAGAACTTGGCGGTATGTCGATGGCTGAAGCTGACAAGGTTCGTAAGATCATTGGTAAGAAGAAGGATGCTCGTGAGTTCGATGTGTTCAAGGAACGATTTGTCAAGGGTGCTTCAAAGCACGTTCGCCCAGAAGTAGCAGAAGAACTATGGCACGACTTTGAGGCTCACGCTGGGTACTCATTCAACAAGTCACACGCTGTAGCGTACTCAACGCTATCCTACTGGACTGCTTGGCTCAAGTATTACTACCCAATTGAGTTTATGTTTGCACTTCTCAAGAACGAGAAGGACAAGGATGCTCGTACAGAATACCTGATTGAAGCGAAGCGTATGGGTATCCCAATCAAGTTGCCACACGTCAACGATTCAGATGCTGACTTCAAGATTGAGGGCAAGGGTATTCGATTCGGTCTCAGTGGTATCAAGTTTATTAGCGATAACATTGCAGAGAAGTATATTGCTGCTCGTCCCTTCAACTCTTACAAAGATCTAGAAGAGTTCTCGTTTGGCAAGGGTAACGGAGTTAACTCTCGTGCATTGTCAGCACTAAGACTAATCGGTGCTGCCACCTTCCCCGACCAGCCTCGTAATGATGAAGAGATTCGTGAGAACCTTTACGAGTACTTGAACCTACCAGAGTTCAACACATCAATTCCACAGCACTATCACGCATTTATTAATGACGTTGAAGAGTATGAGGAAAAGGGAGCCTATGTAATTATGGGTATCGTCAAGGGTATCAAGCGAGGTAAGGGCTGGTCACGAGTAGAGGTACTAGACAAGACAGGTGCTATCGGTATCTTTGATGAAGAGCAGTCTAAGGTTGAGGCAGGACGTACATACCTTATCCTTGCAAGTGACAATAGAATTGTTACAGCAATCCCTGCAGATGAAATCAAGGGTAATGATTCAGGTCTTGTAAAGATTCTTAACTACCGTATGCTACCATATACAGACGACCAATTTATGGTTGTGTCATTTAGACCACGCATGACTAAGGCTGGTAAAAAAATGGCATCAATGGTGGTGGCAGACTCTTCACGAGAACTGCACTCAATCACAATCTTCCCAACTTCATTTCCTAAAGCGTATATGAAGATTAAGGAAGGCAATGTATATAAATTCTCTTTTGGTAAAACAAAAGACGGAACAACAATAATGGAGGATGTATTCGATGTTTGATGAAATAACAGAACACTTGCACGAGGTAGCAGTTGAAAAAGGATTTTGGGATCCAGTAGTAAACAATGTATCTCAAGAACAAGTTGATATCTTTATGACCAAGCAGTTGATGATGATTGTATCAGAAGCTGTAGAGGTTATGGAGGCTATCCGTAAGTCAAAAGGTCCAGAGGACATTGCTGACGAGATGGCAGACATTCTTATTCGCACACTTGACCTATATGCAGGTCTGCGTGAATTTGAATACACACACGTTTCTCTCGACGAAGCGTTTGAAAAGAAGACAGCATTTAACAAAACACGACCAGAAAAGCACGGAGTAAAATTCTAATGACAGTAACAGTATACACAAAAGACAACTGCGTTCAATGTGAGGCTACCAAACGTCACCTAGACAAACTAGACGTTCCATATAGCACAGTTAATATCACCAACGACATTCGTGCTCTTGACAAATTGATTAGTTTGGGATATCGTTCAGCACCTGTAGTGGTCACAGACGACGACAGCTGGGCAGGGTACATTCCAGAGAAGCTAGACAAGTTGGCTATCTAATGACAACTATGGAAGAAGCACTAGCACAGCTAGATCCACGCATCAGGAAGCGTCTAAGCAACGGTGCAGGGTTTAAAACTGAATTTCAGCCTACCCCTAGCTACGGTCTAAATCGTGCCTTGGGTGGTGGACTGCCGTATGGTCGTCAGGTTCTTATCTGGGGAAGCAAGTCTTCCGCCAAGTCCTCGCTATGCCTACAGATGGTTGGTCTTGCACAGGCAGATGGAAAGCTTTGTGCCTGGATCGATGCAGAGATGTCATACGACGAGGCATGGGCTAAGAAACTTGGGGTAGACACAGAGAATCTTATTGTCTCTCAGGCTCGTACTATTAACGAGATGGTAGACGTAGGCACAGCACTAATCAATGCAGGTGTAGATATGGTAGTCGTAGATTCAATTACATCACTACTACCTGCTATCTACTTCGAGAAGGACTCTGACGAACTCAAGCAACTTGAGAACACAAAGCAAATTGGTGCAGAGTCACGAGACTTCAGCAACGCCTGGAAGATGATTAACTATGCTAACAACAAGGTAAAGCCAACACTCTTCGTCCTGATCTCTCAGTCACGAAACAACATCTCTGCTATGTACACACAACAACAGCCTACAGGTGGACAAGCTACCAAGTTCTATTCATCAACAGTAATTAAACTGTTTAGCTCTGAGTCCGACAATCAAGCAATCAAGGGCAAGATTCCTGTCAGAGACAAGCTCATTGAAGAAAAGATTGGTCGTAAGGTCAAGTGGGAACTTCAGTTCTCTAAGACCTCTCCAGGCTTTCAGAGCGGTGAATACGACTTCTACTTCCGTGGGGACAAGGTTGGGATTGATGCCGTTGGTGACCTTGTAGACACCGCCGAGATGGCAGGTATTGTATCTCGTACAGGTGCTTGGTACATCGTATCAGAAGATAAAAAAGTTCAGGGCAGGGAAGCATTTATCAACTACGTCAAGGAGAATGACGAGTTCCGCAAGAGCATTGAGGACCAGCTAAATGTCGGCTAAATATGATGTTCACAAAGGTAGATTTAACTGTCATACCTGCAAAACAGAGGTCTCGTCAGTTAGATGGTACTGGACATTAAAAGAATTAACTTGGCTATGTCCAGAAGGACACCTCAGCAAAGTTGATCTTAACACTAAAAAAAGTAAGGGTAGTTATGAGCGAGAAGAACGAAAGTAAGAGAATTGGTGCGAAACAACATAAAAATTCTGGACGTAATACGACCAAAGGTGATGCTACTTGGGGACAGTTTGTTGTTGACTTTAAAGAAGTATCGAAATCATTTACTATCAATAAGGAAGTTTGGGCTAAGGCTACGACTGATGCAATACGTGGTAACAAAGATCCAGCAATTATTATTGTTCTTGGCGAGGGTAATTCTAAAGTAAGACTAGCAGTCATTGAGCTGGGTATTCTGGAACAGTTGACTGAATCATCTGAGTAGTGTATAATAGAAGGATAGTAGAAATTGGAAACAATGGAAGAAACAAAGACAACATTAGAACGAGTCAATGGTCTCAGTGAGATCGCTGACTTTATGAACGATGAAGAGCTTACCGAAGCCCTCACGTTTATTGCAAAGGTTATTTTCAAGCCAGAGATTCCTGCACAGGTAGCCTCTATTGAGATTGTTCGCTTGCAAGCCATTGCTGCTAAAATGTCGTTCAAGGCTACTTGGATGGCAAACGTAGATAAGGGAGACAGAGCGAAGAAGAATATTTACTTCACAGCCGCTAGTTCAATTAATGAACTTGTTGCTGCACTTAAATATATTACTCGTTAAAAACATTATGGCAAAAAATTTACTAAACCAAGTTATGCTCAAGGGTGCATCAGATAAGAAGAAAACATTCTTAGATACAGACGAGCTTATCCAAAAGATTCAGCACGGATATATTATTAACCGTGTCGATAAGCACCAGCAGAAGAAGACCTTTGCACCAAGCACGATTGCATTTTCCCACGGAGAGTGTCCTCGTTATTGGTACATTGCTTTTGAGGGTGCAATATTTACAGACAATGCAGATGCATATGGCGGAGCCAATATGACTGCTGGTACAAAGTCACACGAACGTATCCAGCAAGCTATGGCAAACGTACCAGACCTTCTCGTTGACTCTGAGTTTAAAATTACAAGTCAGGACCCACCTATCTTTGGTTACGGTGACGTAATCCTCAAGTGGGGTGGAGAAGATTTGCTTGGCGAAATTAAAACAATGCCAAACGAAGGATTCGAATATCGAAAAGCAGCAGGGAAGCCAAAGCTTGGTCACCTTGTACAGTTGCTTATCTATATGAAGATTCTAGGAAGAGAACG
>Ga0315909_10005147_pt1 | contig 15137 bp, 10 predicted proteins | sample LakEriMetagenome_11_FD_203527 | JGI IMG/M metagenome (GOLD analysis project Ga0315909, IMG submission 203527) | Freshwater fungal communities from buoy surface, Lake Erie, Ohio, United States - Buoy 2 MA125 | ecosystem: Environmental > Aquatic > Freshwater > Lake | place: USA: Lake Erie, Ohio...
ACCCCAAAGCACCTTGGCTCCCATGGCCACCGTTTTGGATACCTGTGCATAGAGTTCTGCTGCCAAATCCGCGCGAGCCATGCAGGCATAGTCTGAAGATTCCTCCAAGGGAGGGCCAAACTTTAAGGCGCTTAAATTTTCCAAAAAAAGACGGACAAACTCATCGTACACCCCTTCTTCAATAATAAATCGCTTGGCAGCAATGCAGCTTTGTCCAAAGTTGATCATCCTCGACTTGACCGCTGCGGCGGCAGCCTTGGGTAGGTCTGCATCCGCTAGAACGATAAAGGGGTCGCTGCCTCCCAGTTCAAGGAGTGATTTTTTAATGTGTTTTCCTGCTGTGGAAGCGATGGCTGCTCCTGCTTGCTCGCTTCCCGTAAGACTCACTGCCTGGATGCGGGAGTCTGCCAGGAGGGTATTTGCTTCAGCACCAGAGATTAGGAGCGTTTGAAAACAGCCTTTTGGGAAGCCTGCCGCTTCAAAAATATCCTGGATGGCCAATGCACATTGGGGTACATTGGAGGCATGCTTCAGCAGGGCTACATTTCCTGCGAGGAGGGTGGGTACTGCAAATCGGAATACTTGCCAAAACGGAAAATTCCAAGGCATGACCCCAAGGATTATTCCCAGTGGCTGATAAATTACTTGTGCCCTTTTGGAATCGGGGAGGAGAATCTCTTCAGGCGTTAAAAATGAGGCTGCATTTTCTGCATAAAAATCACAAGCCCAGGCGCATTTTTCGATTTCAGCCCGAGATTCCCGAATTACTTTTCCGACTTCTTGGCTGATGATGCGCGCTAAAGGCTCTTTTTTCTCCAAGAGCAACCCTGCCACACGACGCATGAGTCTGGCTTTTTCTGGGATTGGGAGCTCCCTCCAGGAAGAAAAAGTCTGCTCCGCAAGATTTAAGTAAATTTCGACCTCCTGGGGACTGTGTGCGGAAAATTCCTTCAGCACGGCACCTGTCCAGGGATCTATGGACCGAATCAAACTCATTTGACGACTTCTTTTCCGGCTTCTTTCCAGGCGTTAATTCCTCCTTCAAGCATGTAGACGTGTTTGAACCCCATTTTTTGCATGGCATCGGCAGCCTTACGGGTGCGACTTCCTGATCTGCAATACAAGAGGTAGGTTTTGTTTTTGTTGAGGGCCTCAACTTCCTTACTAAAATCTGGGCTTAGAAAATTGACCGTAGTAGATCCCAGTAAATGACCTTCTGCTACCTCCTCGGGAGTGCGTACATCCAAGATTTTTGCTTTCCGTTTGGCTGACATCTTTTCAAATTCTGCCAGAGAGAGCACTTGAATGGAGTCTTTTTGGATCGTTTGCCCTTGGATTTCAGAACGAAATGCAAAGAGAAAAAGTAGGAGGATAAGCGTGTATTTCATGTGGAGGTTTGGTTTTTGAGTAAACAACTGCCTATTTGAGGTGAAAATTTACTGACTTTCTTGTCAATATGTCCCTAAAGATTGGATTGATTTCGGATTCCCACAGTTACTTAGATCACACAACCTGTGCATACCTGCAAGACGTGGATGAAATCTGGCACGCAGGAGACATTGGAGACGCGCGGATCCTTACTATTTTGCCGGCAGATAAGCCCTTTCGTGCTGTTTATGGGAACATTGACGACCAAACAGTGCAGGAGCAATTTCCGGAGTGGCAGGTATTTGAATTGGAAGGGGTGAAGGTGGCCATGATCCATATTGGCGGCACTCCTCCTCGCTATGCAAAAGGGGTAAAAGAGCGTCTCCGAATTCTTCAACCGCAACTTTTCGTCTGTGGACACTCCCACATTTGTAAGGTGGAGTTTGATCGTGAGCTCAACTGTCTGTACATGAACCCAGGTGCGGTGGGTCAGCATGGATTTCACCAGATGCGGACGCTGTTGCTCTTTGATTTGGATGCTGGAAAAATCACCAACCTACGTGTAGTCGAATTGGGAAAAAGAGGGAGTCAGAACTCCTAGGGCAAAAAAAATAGCGACAAAAGTCGCTATTTAATATCTTAGAAAAAGATCAATTTATTTTGCGAAAGAAGCCTTGATTGCTTCAACGTCCACATTTTTGATCACAGGCTTCGCGCACAATTGCTTGATTTTGATCACTCGTCCAGTTTGACCCTGTCTTTTTCTTTTCAGTTTTCTTTTTAGCGTAGTAACACCCATGGTCGTATGTAGTTAAATTTTTTGAATTCGAAACGGATTGCAAAAGTATATAAACTTATCTTTTCCGCCTACAAATCTTTCGAATTTATTCTTGCTTTCCTTCGTTTTGGGAATTTTGGGTAAATTTGGTTTCAATTTCAAGAAACCACCATGCAAAAGCCGAGTCTTCCCAAGGGTACGCGCGATTTCGGGCCTATTCAAATGGCACGAAGAAACTATATCCTAGATGCAATTAAGGCTACTTTTCAACTCTTTGGGTACCAACAGATCGAGACTCCGGCGATGGAAAACCTGAGCACCCTCACCGGTAAATATGGGGACGAGGGAGATCAGCTTTTGTTTAAAATCCTGAATAGTGGAGACTTTCTCAAGGAACTCTCCCCAGAAGATTTGCCCAAGGGATCCGCAGCAAACCTGAATAAGCTTTCCGAAAAAGGCCTTCGTTACGATCTGACGGTTCCTTTTGCACGCTATGTGGCGATGAATCGCAACGAACTTTCTTTTCCATTTAAGCGGTATCAAATCCAGCCTGTCTGGAGAGCGGATCGACCGCAAAAAGGAAGGTACCGAGAGTTTTACCAGTGTGATGCCGATGTGGTGGGGACAGATAGTTTGCTCTGTGAAGCCGAAATCATTGGGATGATTCGTCAGGTATTTACCAAGCTAGGTTTGACCCAGTATTCCATAAAAATAAACAACCGCAAAATTTTGACCGGCATCGCTGAAGCCATTGGTGCAGATGGAAAAGAAGGTCCGCTCTGTGTGGCCATCGACAAGCTGGACAAAATTGGTTGGGAGAAAGTACAGGAAGAGCTTCAGCAGCGAGGTTTCGAAAATGACTCGCTTGCCCGACTTGCTCCCCTGGTGAACCTGAAAGAAGGCGTAAGCGCTCGGATGGAAGTGCTCAGCGGATTTTTGAATAATTCTCCGACAGGGCTTCAGGGTTTACAGGAACTTGAAGAAGTCTTTGGGTTGCTGGAGCGAATGGGAACCAATCTAGATCATGTGGATTTTGATCCGATGCTTGCCCGAGGATTGTCCTATTATACAGGTGCCATCTTTGAAGTAAAGGTGCACGGGGTGTCTATTGGTTCGGTAAGTGGGGGAGGTCGATACGACAACCTCACCGGAGTATTTGGCTTACCAGGCGTGCCCGGAGTCGGATTTTCCTTTGGGGTAGACCGATTGTATGACGTATTGGAAGAGCTTAACCTGTTCCCAATAGATCGCATGGAAGGAACACAGCTGCTGTTGGCTCATTTTGATCAAGCGGGTTTTGACTACGCCTTGAAATGTCTTCCCATCTTGCGGGACGCCGGCATCCGAACGGAACTCTATCCGGAAGTATGTAAACTCAAAAAGCAGTTGGAGTACGCTTCCAAAAAGGATCTTCCCTTTGTAGGCATCTGTGGTGACGAAGAAATTGCTACCCAAACCCTTGCGGTAAAGGCTTTGGCCACAGGCACACAGGAGACGCTGACCTTAAAGGAGTTGATTGCCAAGTTACAGGCGGCAGTTTAGGTGCCAAAGTAGGGACTGACAACAACTAGGACCCTCGGGGAGTTAAATAGAGAAATAAATACAAAGCACTATGTTTGATTTCATGGGAATGATGGGCAAGGTAAAAGAGGCCCAAGCCAAAATAAAGGAAGCACAGGCCAAGCTGGTGCATTTGAGAGCCGAAGGCGAGTCTGGAGCTGGATTGGTGAAAGTTGTGGTGAGTGGAGAGCGAAAGGTATTGACGATGGAACTGGATGAGTGTTTGCTAACGCCGCAGGATCGGGAGATGCTCAGTGATTTGATTGTGGCGGCTACCAACAAAGCCATGGAATCAATCGATGAAAAAATCAAACATGAAATGAAGGCGGCGACAGAGGGAATGATCCCGTCTATTCCGGGGATGGATTTTGGCAATTTGTTTGGATGAAACCCTGTGCCATCGTCCTACTCAATTACAATGGAGAAGGGGTATTGCCCACCTTTCTACCTTCCGTAGTAAGGCATAGCCAGCACGAGGTGTGGATGATTGACAATGCGAGTTCGGATGGATCACTGACCTACGTCAAAGAAAATTTCCCCGAGCTCAGGTTGATTACCTTGGATAGCAACTACGGATTTACGGGGGGCTATAATCTGGGTTTGGAACAGTTGCGTGGGCAATACGAAACTTTTATCCTGCTCAATACCGACGTAGAGGTAACCCCCGGATGGGACCAAAGTTTAGTAGATTTTTTAGTCAGTCACCCGGATTATGCTGCGGTGCAACCGAAAATCCGTTCTTGGAAGGATCGAACCTATTTTGATTATGCTGGGGCAGGAGGGGGATTTGTCGATTCCTTGGGCTATCCTTATTGCCGTGGGAGGATTTGGGATCATTTGGAGCAAGACTCCGGACAATACGACGATACTATCCAAGTAGATTGGGCCTCAGGTGCCTGCTTGGTAATTACTGCAGCTGATTTTTATGCGCATGAAGGGTTTGATGCCAGCTTTTTTGCGCACATGGAGGAAATAGATTTGTGCTGGAGACTGCGCAAGTCTGGGCGAAAAATCGGATACCTCGGTTCCGCTGTAGTTTACCACCAGGGAGGAGCCACCTTGGACCGAGCGAGTGCCCATAAGCTGTATTTGAATTGTCGAAACAGCTTGTCCATGCTGTATAAAAATGTGGGATTCCTTCGCTTTTCAGTGATTTTTCTCGCCAAAGCCTTTTTTGAAGGACTGGCAGCACTGAACTATGTACGCAAGGGAGAACCTAAATTTGCAAAGGCCATCCTTCGGGCCTACGGCGATTTTTTGGGTTCCAAAAAAGTCAAATCTCCAGTTGTGAAGAATGATTTGCCGGAAGTGGGTGGTTCAGGACCCGTGGGTGTGATTTTTGGGTATTTCTTACTACTGGGCAAGCGAAAATTCACCGATCTTTAATCGAATAAGGCGGGGTGATTCTTTTTTCGAAAATAGGTTCTAATTTTCAGCATCATCGCCATGGACACATACAGTACTACAGGCGAGCCCAGCGTGATAAAAGAGGTGTAAATGAAAAATAAGCGAATGCTGTCAATCGGAAAATTCAATTTTTCTCCAAGTTTGGAGCAAACGCCGAAGGCACTTTCTTCAAAAAATAATTTTAGCTTTTCCATGGTTGGGTCAAAATGCATGTGTGCAAAGGTACTAATTAATGCAAGCAATTGGCAAACTCGCTTGGTAATCAGATTGTTTTGGATGCTGTCGATATTTTTTGCTGCCAGCCAAAATTCAGTTGGACAACAAGCGGAAGCTGCCTATTTGACTTCCGTGTCGCTCGTTCCTCAAAAGCTTCGGGTGGAACGCGATTCGATTAAATTTTTGATTACGGGAAAATTACCGGCTGGCTCGGGCCTGCTCACCAAGCAACCAAATCTCCGATTGCGCTTGCTTTCCAATCGAGATACCTTGGATTTGGGAACGATCCCCGTACAAAACCAGGCTGGAATTGCGATCCTTACAAAAAACATAGCTTTTTCGTATTTACCTTGGATGGAGGACGCCAGGCTAGTGCTCGATTTTTCGCTAGGCAAAAATAAGGCTCCTGAAGAATCAAAAGTTTTGGCGAAAGGGGTACAGGCCCCTCAGCTCCTCGTTCGTCTCGGCACCTACCTTCCTGGAGAAGCAATACCCGCTGTGGGGCGTTTTGATTTTCCCACTACTATAAAGGAGTCAAAGCCGCTCACGAAGTCTGTTTCTTTCAAGTTTGAACCTGGAAAGTCAGACTGGGCAGCATTTCCAGAGAATCAAGAGGCCCAAAGGCAGCTCGCTGTTTTTTTGGAGCAAAACCCGGAGCTCCTCTCCTTGAAAATAACAGGGCTGCAGTCTCCCGAGCAGTCGGAAGGGCGAAACAGTCAGTTGGGGTATTTGCGGGCTGAGCGGATTGGGCAAAAGTTACTGGAGTTTTTTCCAAGCATCTCCAAAGAACAAATCACCTACCAATCCAGGTGGAACGACTGGTTTGACTTTAGAATATTGCTTGCCGACTATTCTGGACTTGCAGAAGTAACCAAGGCTCGCTACTACGAGGAGCTGCAGGGGGAGGGGACTTATTTTGAAAAGGGGCAGCGAATAAAAGCCTTGCCGGAATTTGAACGGCTGGCTGCAGCTCTCTATCCAAAGCTACGTTCGGCAAAAGTAGAACTTACCGCCAGACCCTATTTAGGTTTGGGGAAAAAGAAGGGCATACTATTAAAAGAGGCCCTAGCTCCTGCGGGTGTCAACAAGCTGTCCTATTCCGATTGGGAGCTCGCGGCAGCTGCAGCTCCAAGTTTAGAGGAAAAGGCGATGCTGTATGCCAGCATGATTAAATGGTTTGGAAGCCCTGCTACCTTTATCAATTTGGCAGTGGTTCGGATGCGCCAAGGGCAGGAACTACAGGATGAAGAATCTAGAGCAGTCTTGTGGGAGGAGTCAGCTCGCCTGCTAGAAGAGGCAAATCGATTGAAGCTGCTTCCCTTGGGGCTGTACAACCAAGGGCAACTCAAAGTGCTCCAAGGGGAATTCTGGGAAGCGTACAAAATTCTTTCGGAAGCTTCCGTCTTAGCCAAGGGAGATGCCTCCCTTACGATAGCTATTGAGTCCTTGCGAGGGGCCTTGGATGTGCGCCGGGGAGATTACAAATTGGCACTGTTGCGATTTGGCTATCCTATGGAGTCTGCAGAAGATTGGTTCAATAAAGGAATAGCCTCCTATATACTAGGAGACTATTTGAATGCTAATGCGGCTTTCGAGGCATCCGTGCTTGCAAACCGGGAGCTGGGCTATGGCTATTATGGGCTGGCTCTTGTAGCGATGGAACTAGGACAAGCTGAGTCGGGCAGTTTGTATTTGGAAAAGGCATTGACGTACAGGCCTGCTTTGAGGCAAAAAATCGCAATTGATCCGGCTTTCAGCCAATTTGATTTCTGAGGAATCTCTTGGTTTGTTCTCAAGGAAGGTTTTGGAATTGATATTTCTGATTATCCGTTTTTTATTTATTAACCAGAGAAAAAAATGTTTGAGGTTCAATAAAGTGAGCTGTCCACCGTCAATTGTGGTTTTTTGGTACGTATTGTCTCTAGAATCACAAACTGCTGTCGTCTGTGGACTGTCAACCGTGGACAGTTATCCGCAGTTTTCGGTGGTTTAGCTTAGCTACTGGCATGATTGCGGATAATTAGATTGATTTTTTTGATTTTGCGATCATCCAATGGAATTAAATCGGGAAGTGGTCCACTTGTTACGGGATCATTGCCTAAGATTAATCCTTTCAAGTTCGTGCCTATTCCCATGGATAAGGATTCCAATTAGGAATTGAAAATTCAGGAAATCTTCAAAAGTTAATCCTCGATTCAGGGCTTCTTTATGGGATTGGTCAAATTTTTTTTATCGAATTCCTAATTTTATTTACTGCAGAAAGTTTGTTTTTTCTTTAAGATTATTTAACATTGGAAGTCGAGAATTGACAACCTAACCCAAAAAAACCGCCTATGAGTAAAATTACTTAGACGAATCCCTACTCTCACCTAGCATCGACCGATGTCAAACCTATCGGTTTTTTTAAGTTCGCAGGTCATTTGACCAGGTATAGGCGCAATAGAATCCCTAAAAAAATCTCGGAAGCTCTATTGCAATTATTTTAAGAATATTCGCAAACGATTGCATATTCAATTAACAAACAGGTTATTGAGATTAATCTTGTTACCCAATCTATCTATGTTTATGAAAAATGTTTACAAAATCCTAAGTGTGTGCCTTACGCTCTTAGTACTTTCTGTCTCCGCTGCCTATGCGCAAAAGACGGTGACAGGTACAGTGCTAGACGAATTTGGCATGGGCCTTCCAGGTGTATCTATCCTTGTGAAAGGAACGACCACTGGTACTGCCACCAACATTGACGGAAAGTATTCCCTCAATGTTCCCAATGACCAAGCTACCTTGGTTTTCTCTTTCATCGGTTACACTACTGCTGAACAGCTAGTAGGTGCTCGAAGTGTGGTGGATTTCACCATGAAGCCAGACGAAAGAACGCTTACTGAGCTAGTTGTGACGGGTTACTCCATCGACTCCAGAAGAGAGACGACGGGTGCGATCGCAACAGTTAGCCCTAAAGATTTGACTGTAATCCCTACAGGTAACATCGAGCAGACCCTTCAAGGTCGTGTTTCTGGTGTGACTGTAATTACCAACGGTCAGCCAGGTACTTCTTCTATCATTCGTGTACGTGGTTTCGGTGCCTTCGGCGGTAACGAGCCTTTGTACATTGTCGATGGATTGCCTACTGCCTCTACTGATTTCTTGAATCCTGATGATATCGAATCTACTACTGTATTGAAAGATGCAGCTGCAGCTTCTATCTACGGAGCTCGTGCTGCCAACGGTGTAATTGTATACACTACTAAGCGTGGTGCAAGAGACAAGAAATTGCGTGTAGATTACAGCGGTATGTATGGTATCACTGATCCAGGTACAGGTTTGGACATGTTGAATCCACAGGGTTATGCAGACATCACTTGGTTGGCTGAGAAAAATACAGCTGCCTTGCAGAACCGTGCTCCAGCTTATGGACACCCACAGTTTGGTACAGGCGCTACTCCTGTAATGCCTTACTATTTAAGTTTGATTAGTCAAAACCCAACCACAGGGGCATTTAGTGTCCTTTCTGGTCAGCCAGGACCATTGACTCAGGCTCAAATCGATCAGCAAAGAGGATGGTACAACATCAATCCTGCTGCTGGAACTATCCGTCAGTTGACAAGAGCGATGACTGGGGAAGGTACCGATTGGTATGCTGCCTTGACTCGTTTTGCACCACTTCAAAGACACTCTTTGGGCTTCAATGGTGGTTCTGAGACTTCCCGATTCTACATTGGTTTGGGTGTACAGGAGCAGTCTGGTATCATGATCGGTAACGAATTCAAGAGATATTCATTGCGTGCAAACTCTGAGTTTGACGTAACCAATCGTATCCGTGTAGGCCAAAACTTCCAAGCTACTTACCGTCAGGTATTGGGACAGCAAGGTGGAACTGGTGGACGAGGTGTATCTGATGACGAAAACGACATCCTTCAGGCATTCCGTATGCCTTCCATCATTCCTGTTTACGATGAATTCGGTGGTTATGCGGGTACTGCTTCCAGAGGTTTCAACAATCCAAGAAACCCAGTGGCTTCTCGTGATGGTCTATTGAATAATAGAAACTTCAACGCAAATGCCTTCGGTAACGTGTATGCAGAGTGGGACATCATTGATGACTTGACTTTCAGAACTTCTATCGGTGGTCAGTACAACAACTTCTATTTCTGGGATTATTCCCGCCTTCAGTACGAAAACTCAGAAAACAACTCTGCGTTTGGATACGGTGAAGGTGCAGGTTTCTCTTTCGGTTGGACATTTACCAACACCTTATCTTACAAGAAGAAGATTGGCAAGCATGACTTCAATTTCTTAGCAGGTCAAGAAGCTTTGAACTCTGGTGCGGGTAGAGGTATGAATGCTGTAGGTCAGAATCCGTTCTCTACAGATCCTAACTTCATCACCATTTCTAACTTGCCAGTAGGTACACGTCAGGTAAACTCTAACCAATTCAAAGGAGTTAATTTCAACTCTTATTTTGGTCAGATGCGTTACACTTTCGACGACAAGTACATCTTGAGTGCTGTTGTTCGTCGTGACGGTTCTTCCCGTTTCGGTGAGAACGCTAGATACGGTGTATTCCCTGCATTCTCAGCAGCATGGAGAGTTTCTTCTGAATCTTTCCTACAAGGAGCTACTTGGATCGACGACTTGAAGATCCGTGGTGGTTGGGGACAAATGGGTAACTCCAACAACGTAGATCCTAACAACCAATACTCTTTGTTTGCAGGTGATATTGGATCTTCTTCCTACGACATCACTGGTTCTAACTCTGGAGCACAGATTGGTTTCAGAAGATCTCGTATCGGTAACCCGAACGCACAGTGGGAAACTGCTGTAACTCAAAACATTGGTTTTGATGGTACCTTCTACAACGGTCGTTTGGATGTGATCTTCGACTGGTGGAGAAAAGACACCAAAGACTTGTTGTTTACTGTTCCAATTCCATTGACTGCAGGTAGCAATGCTGCTCCTCCAGCAGTAAACATCGGTGAGATGTTGAACAGAGGTTTGGATCTCTTGGTAACTACTCGTGGTAACTTGACTACAGACTTGACTTATGAATTGACTGTAACTGGTTCAACTTTGAAGAACGAGATCGTTGCGCTTGCTCCTGGCTTGAGCTTCATCACGTCCGTTAACCCTTCTTACAGAGGTATCCAGCCTATCCGTAACGCAGTAGGTCAGCCACTTTCTTCTTTCTTCGGATTCAATACCCTTGGTTTGTTCCGCAATGCAGAAGATGTAGCGAAGCATGCTACTCAAGACGGAGCTGCTCCAGGTCGATTCAAGTTTGAAGACGTAAACAAGGATGGAAAAATTACTCCTGATGACCGTGTGTTCTTGGGCAACCCAGTTCCTGATTTCACAGGAGGTATGAACTTTACCTTAGGTTACAAAGGATTTGATATCTCCGCTTACTTATACACTTCTATCGGTAACGAAATCTGGAACCAATCTCGTTGGTTCACAGACTTTAACCAGACTTTCGAAGGTGCGGCTAAGTCAAAGAGATTGCTTGAAGCTTGGACTCCTCAAAACTTGGATGCTACTATTCCAATCGTTGAGCGTGTTTCCAACTTCTCTAACGCAAACGTAGCTAACTCGCATTACATTGAGGATGGATCTTACTTGAGATTGCAGAACTTGACCCTAGGTTATTCTGCTCCTGCTAGCGTATTGCAGAAGTTGAAGATGGAAAGATTGAGAGTATTTGGTTCTGTGAACAACCTATTTACCATCACTGGTTATGAAGGTTTGGATCCTGCCGTTGGTGGTGACGCTGACTTGACTTTCGGTATTGACGTAGGTAACTACCCAGTAACTAGAGGTTGGACTTTCGGTCTTAACTTGAGCTTCTAAGCTCAAACAAATGATTTTGAATCGAGTTATAGAAACTATAATTGATTAAACAAATGAACAATTTCAAATTAAAAATCGGTGCCCTGCTAGCATCCGGAGCGATGCTGGTAGCAGTGAGTTGTAGCGAGGAGTTTTTGGAAGTCCCGCCGGTTGGACAATTGGCTGAGGCCCAGCTTACTTCATTAGCTGGTCTCGATGCTTCATTGATCGCGGCGTACTCCCAAGTAAACGGACGTGGCAACAGGTTAGGATCCCCATCCAACTGGGTGTGGGGTAGTATTAGAGGGGGAGAGGCCAACAAAGGCACTGACCCAGGTGACTTTACATCTATCAACCCTATCCAGCGTTTTGAAAACAACGCTGCTGGTGGTGATATTGGAGCAAAGTACAACGTAGCTTACGAAGGTATTGCTAGAGCGAACAACGTGTTGAGATTATTGTCTAAAGCTGGTACAACTGTGACAGCTAATGATCAAGCTCGTCTTTCTGCTCAAGCAAGATTCTTGAGAGCGCACTTCTACTTTGAGCTTACTCGTGATTACGACAAGGTCCCTTATGTGGACGAGTCTGTTGATTACGGTTCTGGTCTAGAAAAAGTGAAGAATGACAAGCCAATGTGGCCATTTATCATCGCAGATTTGGAATTTGCAATCTCTAAGCTTCCAGCTACTCAGCCTCAAGTAGGTCGAGTAAACGTATGGGCAGCGAAGACTTACTTGGCTAAGGTATACATGTACACCAAGGAGTATGGAAAAGCAAAAGCGTTATTTGATGACGTAATCGCCAATGGTGTTACTTCAAATGGATTGAAGTACGGTTTGGTTCCTTACTACGATGACATGTTCCGTGGCAAGAACGATAACCACCAAGAGTCTATCTGGGCGTATCAGTCTGCTGCTAACACTGGTTCTGTGGCTAATGCTAACCCTGAGTTTGACTTGAACTTCCCTTACAACACCGGACCTGCTGGTCCAGGTAACTGCTGTGGATTCTTCCAGCCAAGCTTCACCTTTGTGAATGCATTCAGAACTAAAGACGGTCTTCCGCTTTTGGATAAATCTTACAACACGGGTGCAAACCAAGTGAAGAACGACATGGGTGTCGCTTCTGGCGCTGCCTTCACTCCAGATGCAGGTGAACTCGATCCACGTTTGGATCACACTGTAGGTCGTCGTGGTATTCCTTATTTGGATTGGATGGATCACCCAGGTCAAGCTTGGATCCGTAACCAGCCAAACGCAGGTCCTTACTCTCCTAAGAAGTATGTGTATGCCAAGTCTGAGTCTGGAACTTTCCAGGACAACTCTTCTTGGACTCCAGGTTATACCGGTATCAACTTCATGATCATCCGCTTTGCAGACGTGCTATTGCTAGCTGCTGAAGCTGAAATCGAAGTGGGTAGCTTGGAAAAAGCCCGTGAGTATGTAAACAGAGTTCGTACTAGAGCAATCAATTCTGAATTGAAGAGAAGCAACGGTACTCTTGCTGCGAACTACAAGATCAGCACGTATACTGATGCATGGACAAGCAAGGACGCTGCTAGATTGGCAGTTCGTCACGAGCGTCTATTGGAGTTGGGTATGGAAGGTCACCGCTTCTACGATCTTCAGCGTTGGGGTACTGCCCAGGCTGAATTGGATTTCTACTTTGCTTACGATGGCGTACTTCTTGCTTCTGCCCTAGGTGGATCTAAGTATTCTGATAAGTTCAAATGGGTTCCAATTCCTCAAGATCAAATTGACTTGGTAGGTAAGGATATCCTGGTGCAAAATCCAGGTTTCTAATCCCTTAATACATTACGAGTATAAAGAGAAGGTCGAAAGACCTTCTCTTTTTTTTTGATCAAGATGTCTCACTTCATTTATTTACCAAGGGAAAGTATTATTTTTCTACTTGCTTTTGACCCCTTACTTTGATGAGAATTCACCCCTTATTTATTGTTATTGCAGTAGGTTTGCTGCTTATTTCCTGTCAATCTGAGGACACCCTTTTTGTACTCAAGACTCCAGAGCAGACCGGAATTGACTTCACTAATCAAATTGATGAAACCGATAGTTTCAATATCCTCACCGATGAATACATCTTCAATGGTGGAGGAGTGGCTACAGCTGATTTCGATCAAAATGGTCTTCCTGATCTTTTTTTTACGGGAAACCAAGTATCCAATCGCCTTTACCTCAACCAAGGGGAGTTCAAATTCGCCGATGTTTCCGAACAGACCGGGATCCTGGCAGCAGATAAGTGGTGTACGGGATCAGTTGTTGTTGACATCAACAACGACGGCTGGCCAGATATCTATGTGGCTACTGCCATGAAAAAAGGCCCTGGAGAGCGGAATAACTTGCTTTTCGTAAACCAAGGGAAAGATGCAGAAGGCAACATCAGCTTTAAGGAAATGGCAAGCCAGTACGGCATTGCTGACTCAGGCAATTCCATGGGTGCAGCATTCCTAGATTATGACTTGGATGGAGACTTGGATCTCTATGTGCTTAACAACGAGCAACTAGCAGCGAAGCCTACCAACTTTAGAGCAAAAGTGACCGATGGCTCGGCCATCAACAACGATTCCTTTTACCGAAATAATGGGGATGGAACCTTCAGCAACGTCACTCTAGAAGCAGGTATTACCTATGAGGGCTTCGGATTGGGTCTTGCGATTGGTGATGTCAACAACGACGGTTGGCCGGACATCCACGTGAGCAACGACTACATTACCAACGATATCTTATACATCAACAATCAGAACGGAACTTTCACGAACCAAACCAAGGATTTGTTGCGTCACCAAAGCCAATTTTCCATGGGATCCGATATGTCCGATGTGAATAACGATGGGCTTCCCGATTTGATCACGATTGACATGCTCGGTGAGGATAGCTACCGCAAGAAAACTACGATTGGCAAGAATGTATACCAAACCTATCTCAACAATGAGGAGTTTGGCTACGAGTACCAATATGTGCGCAACATGCTTCATATCAACAATGGGCCTGGTGTTCCATTTAGTGAGGTGGGCATGTTTGCCGGAGTCTATCAAACCGATTGGAGCTGGGCTCCTTTGTTTGCAGATATAGACAACGATGGCAATCGGGATCTATTGGTTACCAACGGCTTTCCTCGTGACATTACCGACAAGGACTTTGCCAACTACCGTGCGGATGTAGGAAGTATTGCCTCTACCCGGCAGCTCTTGGATTCTATTCCGATCGTAAAGATTCCAAACTATGCCTACAAGCACAAAGGCAACCTTGCTTTTGAAGATGTGGGCCAAGCTTGGGGATTGAGTCAACCTTCCTTCTCAAATGGAGCGGTGATCTTGGATTTGGACCTGGATGGAGATTTGGATTACGTGGTCAACAACATCAATGATCCGGCCTTTGTCTTTGAAAACACGCTGAATCAGCAGGAGAAAAAGCCAAATTACCTTCGAATCAAATTGCAAGGGCCAAAAAATAACGCTGATGGTCTAGGCGCTAAGGTTTGGGTGAAGTTTGGGAATGGAAAATTGGGTTACCAGGAAATGCAGGTGGTTCGGGGCTACATGTCTTCCACCGAACCTGTGCTTCATTTTGGATTGGATTCTGCCGCGGTAGTAGATGAGGTCCTGGTGAAGTGGGCGGATGGAAAGGTCAGCTCCCAAAAGCAAGTTGCTGCCAATCAATTGCTAAAAATTGCCTATTCCCAAGCAAGTCCTGGAACTGCAGCAGTTGCTTTGGCTGATTTGGGAAAAAGAAACCAAGTTTTCAGGGAGGTTTCTGATTCCTTAGGTATCAGTTATGTACATCAGGAGGTAGATAAAATCGATTACAATATCCAGCGGACAATTCCTCATAAACTCTCTCAGTATGGGCCTACACTTGCGGTGGGTGATTTGAATGGAGATGGGAGAGAGGATTTGGTGGTTGGCTCTTCTTCAGGATTTGCCCCAGTTTGGTACAGTCAAAACGGAAATGGATCCTTTACCCAA
>Ga0315909_10005150_pt1 | contig 15133 bp, 10 predicted proteins | sample LakEriMetagenome_11_FD_203527 | JGI IMG/M metagenome (GOLD analysis project Ga0315909, IMG submission 203527) | Freshwater fungal communities from buoy surface, Lake Erie, Ohio, United States - Buoy 2 MA125 | ecosystem: Environmental > Aquatic > Freshwater > Lake | place: USA: Lake Erie, Ohio...
CATTACTGCTGATCTTATCCAAACGTAAAGACAAGGTCTCGGCGCCTACCGCAAGCCGATGCGCCGCATCAGCCGAGAGGGTTGCTCCCATATCACGCAAGCCTTTTTTCTTGATCTGTGTGATACCCCAGCCCTGGGACGGTCCCTTTTTGTAGACGTCCAAAATATTTGGAAACTGCGTCCAATCGTATAGCCCAGTATCCGTCAACGAGCCACCCAAGGCATTCGCATGACCGCCAATATGTTTGGACAACGAGTTCATCACAAGAGACGCGCCAACCGTGCGGGGCTGGAACAGCCAGGGCGATGTCAACGTATTGTCGACCACGTACACAAGCTTGTGCTCTGCACACAAACGCCCTAACCCTTCAAGATCTGCGACTTGTGTACCTGGATTTGCAATTGTCTCGGTAAATACCATCCGGGTATTCGGTTTAATCGCGGCGGCGGCCGCCGATACATCGGTAGGATCGACGAGTGTGACCTCAATGCCAAGATGCTCTAGCGTCCCAAACAAGCTATTTGTGTTTCCAAAAATAAACTGACTGGAAATCAAATGATCACCCGCGCGCAGCAAGGTGGTAAATAACGCAGATAACGCACCCATTCCTGTTGAGAAGGTCAGACTGATGCCCCCGCCCTCCATCGCAGACACTTTCTTCTCTAAGGCGTCAGTTGTGGGAGTTCCTTGGCGTGCATAGGTATAGCCCGCTTTGCCTTGAAAGACTGCCGCTAACTCGCGCGCGTCAGAATAGGCATACTGCGTGGACGTATGAATCGGCTTGTGGACCGCCCCATGCTCTACGGAAAGGTGGCGATCATTATGCAAAATTCGCGTGGTAAAACCGTGCTTAGCCATTAGCATCTACCTACAAAACTGTGTTGATTAGTGTGATCATAAAACACTCTAGGCACCTCGCTGACGTACCGTTTCGTACAGACAGACGGCAGTCGCAACACTGACATTCAAACTTTCCACGCTACCAAGCATCGGGATGTGCACTAACTCGTCGCACGTGTCTCTAGTCAGGCGCCGCATGCCCTCGCCCTCAGCACCCATCACCCAGGCCATCGCGCGACGTCCATCGGTCTGGTGAATGCCCTGCGGTGCTTGATCGTCCGTACCAACTAGCCAGATGTCGCGATCCTTCAATTCTCGCATCGTCCTGGCGAGGTTCGTCACCATCACATAGGGTACAGACTCGGCTGCGCCGCACGCCACCCGCTGTACGGTGGTGTTTAGTCCAACGGCGCGATCCCGCGGCGCCACGACGGCATGGACCCCGGCGGCATCCGCCGTACGCAGGCAAGCACCCAAATTATGGGGGTCTGTGACCCCATCTAGTACGAGCAAGAACGCGGGTCCCTCTAGCGCATCCAAGACCTCATCGAGATCGTCTGCCAGCTTGCGCACATCAGCAACGGCCACAACCCCCTGATGCCGAGAGCCTCCCGCTAGTCCATCCAAACGATCCGAACCCACTGGGTGAACCGTGCGCCCCGCCTTGGTGACCTGCTCGATGAACGCCTGCATCCGCTTGTCACGGCGCTGTGCTTCAACGTAGACCTCGCGGATCGAATCTGGCGCTTGGCGCAAGCGCGCAATGACGGCGTGAAAGCCGGCCAACATCTGAGTCGCTGCCATCGTAACTATTCCCTATCGTCCTTTACGAACTGCTTTTTTAGCGCCCGTACCCTTTGTGGCGCGTTGAATCTTTTTTGAAGGTCGCGCAGATTCTGACTTGGCCGCCTTCTTGGCCTGCGCACGTCGGACCTTCGCTATTTGACCTTTTAGTTCAGGCGGCTTTGTCGATGCCGCCTTTTTGACTCGACGCATGCCAGGCTCTTCGACACGACTCGCGGCTTTACGTAAAGCGACAAAGCTCGTACCCGCGACCAAGCGAAACTCAATGCGACGCGCCTCAAGATCTACACGCGCAACCTGGACCTGCACAGAATCCGTCAGTCGATAACGAATTCCTGTGCGTTCACCACGTAGTTCGTGCAAGGCTTCATTGAATTGAAAATACTCACTCCCAAGCTCCGATACGTGTACTAAGCCTTCAACGTGCAGCGTGTCTAAAGTCACAAAAATACCGAAGCTCGCAACGCCCGTGACTTTGCCGCTGAAGGTCTCACCCACACGTTCTTTCACGAACCAACACTTCAACCAGGCTTCGACGTCCCGCGACGCTTCATCCGCGCGACGTTCCGTCGCTGACAAGAGCAGGCCAAGCCTCTCCCACAGATCATGCTCATGCTCACGTTGGGTTGCGCCCGGTGCGGAAACCAACCCGTGCAACACAGGCTGATAACGCTCACCCTTCAACAGCGCTTTAATCACGCGATGCGTCACCAAGTCAGGGTAGCGTCTGATCGGAGAAGTAAAGTGCGTGTATGCGGGATAAGACAAGCCAAAGTGCCCAGCATTATCCGGTCCATAAATCGCCTGTTGCATTGACCGCAGACACATCGTTTGAAGTAATTGATAGTCTGGTCGGGATCGCGCACGCGCAAGCAATTCACCATAATCCTTCGCTGTGGGATCTGCACCGCCTCCCAGATGCAACCCTAAGGTGCGCAAAAACTCACGCAACGATTGCAGCTTATCTGGCGTCGGTCCCTCGTGTATGCGGTACAGACCAATATGCTTGCTGCGGAACATAAAATCAGCCGCACACGTATTGGCTGCGAGCATGCACTCCTCAATCAAACGATGCGCATCGTTGCGCGTCACGCCAACAATCTTTTCGATGCGTCCGAGCTCGTTGCACATGATTTTTGTTTCGACAGTGTCGAAATCAATTGCACCGCGCTCCTTGCGAGCCTGGCCCAGCAACTGAAATACCTCATACAAATCTTGTATTTGAGGCAAGACGTGCGACAAAGCGCGCGCAGCGGGGCCTTGCGGTTGCTGTAACGACTCCCAGACCTGGTTATAAGTTGTTCGCGCATGAGAGTGAATCACTGCGTTATAAAACTGATAGGCTGCCACGGTGCCGGCCTTGGCACCCGTCAGCGGAATAACCATGTCGCACACCAGCACTAAACGATCTACCTGCGGATTGAGTGAGCACAAGCCATTCGAAAGTTTCTCGGGCAACATTGGAATGACACGGCGCGGAAAATAGACGCTCGTGCCGCGCTCTCGCGCTGCATCATCCAAGGCATCTTCAGGTGTGACATAGTGGCTCACATCCGCAATAGCGACGAGCAAGCGCCAGGCAAGACGCTTGCGTCCTGTCCCTAGATCTACCTGCTCGCAATACACCGCATCATCAAAATCCCGCGCGTCCTCGCCGTCAATCGTGATAAACGCCACATCACGTAGATCGACGCGATCTTTTAAATCACTACGACGCACCGCATCAGGAAGCTTATCGGTTTGCTTGAGGGCTGCCTCAGAGAAATCAACCGGGACATCAAACTTACGCACAGCGATTTCGATCTCCATGCCGGGATCGTCGATCTCGCCAAGAATTTCCGCCACACGTCCCAAGGGCTGCGAATGGCGGGTAGGCTGCTCAACGATCTCAACAGAGACCACCTGCCCGTGCTGTGCTCCACCCGTATCACCTGGCGGAATCAACACATCGTGCTTGATCCGCTGATCTTCGGGAACAACAATTGTCGCTCCACGCTCATTAAGAAAACGACCGACTAATTTATTCGTGCGCCGCTCAATCACTTCTACGATTGTTGCCTCAGGTTTACCGCGATACTCGCCCGAGGGTTTGACCAACACACGGTCACCGTGCAACACCTTAAGCATTTCACGCGGCGACAAAAACAAATCCTGTCCACCCTCATCACGGATTAAAAATCCGAAGCCATCGCGGTGCCCTTGAACACGACCCGCGACAAAATCAAGTTTGTTCGCAAGCAGCAACACGCCCTTTCGGTTCGGCAGTAACTGCCCGTCGCGCTCCATTGCAGCGAGACGACGATCGAAACCCTTTTGCGTTTCGTCTGACGACAACTCGAGGCGTAACGCAAGATCCTCGGGCGACAGCGGCACGCCAGCCGAGCGCAACGCCTCGAGAATTTGTTCACGGCTCGGAACAGCCGAGTCGTAATCCGGTGGCAGTTCTGCAGGGACCGCAGCATTGCGGTTGTTCTTTGAATGAGGAGGTAGGCGATTTGCCAAAGCTTAGATCTCGCTTATAATGCGGTGCTTCTGGAGTACAGATAGGCCCAGGTGGCGGAATTGGTAGACGCGCACGGTTCAGGTCCGTGTGCCGCAAGGTGTGGAGGTTCGAGTCCTCTTCTGGGCACCATCGCAGTGTAAAGCATATTGGCTATCGCTTAAAGCTTCAAAGCGTTTTGCGCATCAGGATGTGAGCAATATTTGCATCCAAATACTCCTCCCCCTCTTGTGTAAAGCCATATTTGGTGTAGAAGCCCGTGGCGTGCGTCTGGGCGGACAGCACAACCTGCAAAAAACCTTGGGCACGCGCTTGCTCAATGAGCTCCAACAAAATGGCAGCCCCCGCGCCCTTACCCCGGCTAGACCGCAGCACGGCCATCCGACCAATATGACCATCTGGCAAAAGACGCCCAGTGCCGATGACGTCTCCCATCGCATCAAATGCTAACGCGTGCAAACACTGTGCATCGGCATCGTCTAGCTCCTCTTCGAGCGGGACCTGCTGTTCGTTGACGAACACTTCAAAGCGTATCGCACTCGCCTCTGAGCGAAACTGATCCCAAGAACCCGTCTTCACTCGGAACAATTCGGGTCGAGCGCTCGCTGAGCGCTTTAAGCCGCCACCAGACATATTCATTGACTTACCTTTTTGAGTCAAAGTTTAGATTTTGCAGATTATCCATGTAATTGCTGGCAAGTTACACTTAAAAATTCACAGGCTTAAACAATTACGATTCATGTTTACTGCGGTTATCAATGCTGCCTTTCCAGTCTTTGCGCTGATCCTCACGGGGTGGGTCTGTACAAAAGCGGGCTTACTCGGGGCAACGAGCCGAGAAGGACTCAATCGTTTTGTTATTTATCTTGCGCTACCGGCACAGCTTTTTACAACGATGTCGGCGACACCTCTTAGTGAGCTCGCAGAGCCTGGTTTTTTTGCAGCCTATGGGTTGGGCATCTTTGGAACGGCCGCACTGTATGCGCTTATCGCGCGTAGCAAAGGCGAGTCTGGGCTAGACCACATCATTAACGGCATGAGCTCTGCCTACAGCAATGTGGGCTTCATGGGGATACCGCTTTGTTTGATGGTGTTTGGGAAAGGCGGCCTTGGACCTTCCATCATCACAACGCTTTTTACGGTTTCAGTGCTTTTTGCTGCCACGATCATGGTTGCAGATCTGCATAGGTTTTCGCATACATCCCCACTGACCGCGTTTAAAAATGTTGCACAATCGATGCTACGCAATCCGTTGTTACTTGCCCCTGCACTGGGTTTAGCTTGGTCTTACTTTCAATTAGATATGCCGCTGGCAGTCGGGCGCTATATTGAGCTGGTGAGTGACGCTGCTACGCCTTGTGCGTTAATTGCAATTGGTCTATTTCTTGGACAGACCTCAGGCTGGGGCCGTAACCCTATCGTTATCCGTATTGCCGTACTCAAACTCCTTGTGCAACCAGCGCTAACAGCTTTCTTGGTACTGTACGTATTTGAGATGCCTCGCCTCTGGCAACTAGTCGCGATCTTGGCCTCGGCACTTCCCGTGGGCACAGGCCCCTTTATGATGGCCCAGATCTACGATCGTGATGCTCAGGCAAGTGCGCAAGCCATCCTCGTTTCAACCGTTCTGTCGGTTTTTACCATTTCTTTACTGATCGCTTGGATCAGCCAGCAACTCCCAACTTAAGATACCAATCAAGTTTTTTTGGAGTTTTAACGATGCATGCGCTCCTCTCCCGTTTTGCAGTATTCGGTCTTTGTGTTGCGCTTAGCCTGTTTGCACCGCTCATCGCGCTCGGCTCACCAGCACCCACAGGTTGGTGGCTCCTAAGCATTGTCATGTGGGGTCTAACTGGCTTAGGCATTTGGGATATTTTTCAAACTCATCACGCCGTTTTGCGTAATTACCCAATCATCGGCCACTTGCGCTATTTGTTTGAAGAGTCGCGTCCTGCAATACGACAATATTTTATTGAAGATGATCAGGCTGAAACACCTTTTTCGAGAGCCGATCGTTCTTTGGTGTATCAGCGCGCGAAACAAGAAATCGATAAACGTCCCTTCGGCACTCAGCTCGATGTTTACAGTGATCGCTACGAGTGGATCAATCACTCAATGACACCAAGCAAGATAGCGGATAGCGACTTCAGAATTACCGTGGGAGGTCCTGACTGCACCAAGCCCCTATCTCTGTCGGTTCTAAATATTTCGGCAATGAGCTTTGGGGCACTCTCTGCTAACGCAATACTGGCGTTGAACCAAGGAGCGCGAGCCGGGAATTTTGCCCACGATACAGGCGAAGGTGGGATCAGCCGCTATCACAAAGAGCATGGAGGAGACTTAATCTGGAACATAGGCTCCGGTTACTTCGGTTGTCGGGATGAAGCCGGACGATTCTCTGAAGCCCGCTTCATTGAGAACGCCACCCGCGATCAAGTCAAAATGATTGAAGTCAAACTTTCGCAAGGAGCTAAACCAGGCCACGGTGGAATCCTTCCCGGAGGAAAAGTAACCGCTGAGATTGCCGCTGCACGAGGAGTGCAAGTCGGTCAAGACTGCAACTCACCTGCGACACACTCTGAGTTCGACAGCCCAGTGAGTTTATTGCAATTCATTGCGCGCCTACGACGCTTGTCTGGTGGAAAGCCTGTTGGTTTTAAGCTTTGCATTGGGCATCCCTGGGAATGGTTCGCAATTGCCAAAGCCATGGTCAAAACAGGGATCACGCCAGACTTCATCGTGATCGATGGCGCCGAAGGCGGCACAGGCGCAGCACCGATTGAGTTTGTCGATCATGTTGGAACGCCACTGCGCGAAGCGATTCGCCTCGTACATAACACCTTAGTAGGTTTAAATCTACGCGACCGTGTGAAGCTCGGCGCGTCTGGAAAGATCGTCTCGGCTTTTGACATGATGCGGGTTTTTGCACTTGGCGCCGATTGGTGCAACAGTGCGCGCGCCTTCATGTTTGCTATCGGATGCATCCAGGCACAGCAATGCCATACAGGTCGATGCCCGACTGGGGTCGCCACGCAAGACCCAGACCGCCAACGTGCGCTTGTTCCCGAAGATAAAGCTGTGCGAGTCGCACAATTTCATCACAACACACTGCATGCCCTGGCTGAGCTGCTACAAGCAGCCGGCCTTGAGCAACCGGCTGGGGTCACCACAAGCCATATTGCCCAACGCAAAGTCGACGATCGCGTTGCGCTGATGTCTGAAACCTACAGAAACATTGCGCCTGGCTCACTTTTGAACGACGAGCTCACGGGACGCGTCTTCGAGACCTGCTGGCCTATGGCCACTCCGGATAGCTTCAAGCCGCTGCTCTCACTACCCGAAAGCCTCACACGCATCTAAATGACCAATCGTTTCTGAAGTTCAGTGATTTGCTCGGTCGAGTAACCAAACTCACGCATCAGCGCTTCCGTATCAGATCCACGCGCAGGGGTCGCCGACCGAATCTCGCTGGGCGTGCGTGACAAACCTACGGGTTGACCAACGACTTTAATATCGCCAAGCTGCGGATGATGGACAGGAACGGCGATTCCTAGGTGCTTTGTTTGCGGGTCGTCAAACACCTCATCCATGCGATAGATTGGACCACTCGCAACGCTTGCCTCCTCAAAACATCGAATCCATTCCTGGGTAGAACGCAAGCGCGTGATCTGCGATAGTTCTGCATTCAGTGGTACGCGATTAGCGGAGCGCAGTTTGCCCGTCTTGTACTCTGGGCGCTCTAACAAATGCTCGGCATGCATCGCTTTGCAAAGTCTTTCCCACATCTGCTGCGCGCCAGCGCCAGCGATATTGATGTGGCCGTCTGAAGTCTCAAACACCCCGGTCGGAATGGAGGTAGGATGATCATTACCCGCCTGCTCTGGAACTTCTTTGCCAATGAGCCAACGCGCCGCCTGAAAATCTAGCATTCCTATCATCGACTCAAGCAAAGACGTCTGTACCCACTGACCTTGCCCAGACTCCTCGCGCTCGAGCAAAGCCGTCAAGATACCGAGCGCACAATACAAGCCCGTCGCCGAATCCGCCACCGCAATACCCGCGCGAACAGGCCCTTGTCCCGGCAAACCCGTGACAGCCATCAGACCACCCATCCCTTGAACAATTTGATCGTAACCAGGACGCTTTGCGTAGGGGCCATCCTGCCCGAACCCCGACACACTCGCATACACCAGGCCAGGATTCGTTAACTTGAGCGACTCATAGTCAATACCCAATCTGAACTTAACGTCCGGACGGAAGTTCTCGATAATCACATCCGCTGTATCAGCCATTTTTTTAAAAATCGCCAAGCCTTCAGGATCTTTAAGATTTAGCGTCAGACTTTTTTTATTACGGTGCAAGTTTTGAAAATCAGGACCCAGACGACTATCTCCCCAACCGTCACTAACACCTAAGCCTTCGGGTGTCTCAATCTTAATAATTTCGGCGCCCCAATCACCCAATTGACGCACTGCTGTCGGACCAGAACGCAACCGCGTTAAATCTAGAACTCGAAATCGTGCAAGAGGCCCTTTTCTGACACCCGTACTCATGGTTGGCTACTCCGTTGTTGCTTGGCAACTTCTCCCCATCTCTTGTAATCCTGCCGGATGAGCTCGGAAAAACCCTGAGGCGTGGAAGTCTCCACGTCAAAACCAGCGGCAACAAGTGACGCACGCACATCTGGCATTGCAAGCACTAAATTAATATGATGATTTAACTTTTGTACGATAGACGCTGGTGTCGCTGCAGGCACAGCCAGGCCATACCACCCCTTGGCTTCAAATTCGGGGAACCCTGACTCCGCAGCCCCTTTCACCTCTGGCAGTGCGGTCACACGCTGATTACCCGTCACTGCCAGCGCCTTCAGTTTTCCTGCCTTTACCAATGGGATAGCGGAAGGCAGACTTGCCACCATGACATCGATATCTCCCCTAGACAACTCGACAACGGCTGTCGTTGCGTTTTTGTAAGGGATGTACAGCATCTTTGTTTTGACGAGTGTCTGAAACAAAACACCAATCAATTCAGTCTGGGACGACGTTGAAGCAAATGTTGCACCACCTGTCTTTTTACGTGCGAAGTCCGCAAACTCTTTTAATGAGTTATAGGGCGCATCGGGATACGTCACGATAAGATACGGTTGCGTTACCCCAAGGGCCACGCCTGCAAAATCCTTCAACGGGTCGTAGCCTAAATCCTTATGCACAAATGGATTGACTGCAAACGTACTCGTGAAAGCCAAGGTCATGGTGTACCCATCGGGTGCCGACTTAGCACCGAACGTCGTCCCAATACCGCCTTGTGCGCCTGGCTTGTTTTCAACGATGACGGACTGTCCTAGTTCCTCACCGAGCTTGGAGGCGACCACGCGAGCGAAGGCGTCGGTCCCACCCCCAGCCGCATTCGGAACCACAATGCGCAACGGCTTGCTGGGGAATGCGGCCTGCTGTGCCAGCGCGTTACTGCCCACACAAAAAACGAACATCAAAAGTGCGATAAAGTGTCGCATAGCTTGTCTCCCTGGGTCATAGTATTTTTTATGCTATCGAGCATACAGGACTGCGTCGCGTTCTGGAAACTATTTATCGCAGCAAAGGAAACACCCTCAATGTCCGTTCGTCCGAATACTTCCGAACCCGCTAGCGCCGAGCCTACTACGCCAGAACTAAGGATCGACGGATCCATCGCGACCATTCGCTTACGCAATCCCGCCTATGCAAATAGGTTAAGTCCTAACGACTTGGATGTGATCCGGGCACATATCGATACAGTGAACAAAAGCGCACAAGTGCTCGTGCTTAAGTTCGTTGCAGACGGGAAGTATTTCTGCAGTGGCTATGACATATCGTCCTTGGCGGCTGACGCTGCCCCCTCCTCCCTTTATTTTGGGGACACCGTTGATATCGTAGAACGCGCCAGACCAGTCACAATCGCTGCAATCAATGGTGGCGTCTATGGTGGCGGCACTGATTTAAGCTTAGCTTGCGACTTTCGCGTTGGCGTACCAGACACAAACATGTTTATGCCCGCGGCAAAACTAGGCTTACATTTCTACCCCGGTGGGATGGTTCGCTACGTCACGCGCCTGGGCCTAAACAATGCGAAGCGGCTTTTTCTAACCTGCGAAAAAATTCTTGCTCCCGAAATGCTATCTATCGGTTTCTTAAATGAAATCGTAGCTGCTGACGCGCTCCAGTCGCGAGTTGACGAGCTAAGTGCCCAACTCGCTGGCATGGCACCTCTGGCCTTGCTGGGCATCAAGAAGCACCTTAACCTAATCGCCCGAGGTCAACTCGACGACGCAGCGATTCGTGCTGCAGTATTGCACTCCGAGCAGTCTGAAGACATGAAAGAAGGCGCGCTAGCCTGGAAGGAAAAGCGCGCTGCGAAGTTCACTGGCGACAACCCTAAAGATAAGTAAAAAACTTCTTGGACTATCTCTCAACCGTGAGGACGTAATGACCAAAAAACCTAAAGTTGCACTGATTAGCACGGGTGGCACCATCACCTCAATGAGCACGATTGGTGAGCTCGATGTCTTTGAGTACAGTTCCACGGGAACTCGACTCGATGCGAATCAGATGCTGGAAAAATTCCACCACTGTAAGACGATCGCCGACGTCATCGCCGTACCCTTTGACACACTGCTATCAACAGCCGTGAGCTTTCCGGAATGGAAACGCCTCGCGCAAACGATCACAGACCTACAACAAAACCATCCTGACTTAAGTGGCGTTGTTATTCTTCATGGCACCTCTTCCATGGAAGAAACGGCCTATGCACTGAGCCTCACGCTCAAGACTGATTTGCCAGTTGTACTGACGGGATCTCAGCGACCTGCGAGTGCGATGTCCTCTGATGCAGGCTTCAATATTTTTAACGCAGTCCGTATTGCGAGTACACCCGAAGCACGTGAAATGGGCGTGATGATTGCGCTCAATGATGAAATCCATGCTGCGCGGGAAGTCACGAAGAGCTCAAACGGAAGATTACAGACTTTCGTTTCACATGACTTCGGCGTACTTGGTCATGCGGATGGCGACCGTATTGTGTTCTATCGCAAACCTGCTCGACGCCATAATCCAGACACAGAGTTCGACATTCTTAAGATGTCTGCATTCCCCCGGGTTGATATCGCCTACAGCTATGCGGGTGATGATGGGACTGCGATCAATGCTTTTGTGCAAGCCGGGGCAAAAGGTATTGTTGCAGCAGCCTTCGCACCAGGTCTACTCACTCCGCAGGAAGACATCGCAATGCGAGCGGCTGTCAAAGCCGGTGCACGCGTAGTGATTTCTTCTCGCGCGGGTTCAGGTCGAACCTTCGCGCCCACAAAGTCGAAAGAGGCTGGCTACTTGCAAGCTGACAACCTCAATCCACAAAAAGCACGTGTACTGCTGGGATTGGCCCTAGCTGTCACCCAAGACCCGGAGCACTTACAACGTATCTTTGATCAGTACTAACGCAAACAGGCGGCCCCTAGCGAAGTGCCGCCTCGATGAGTTGTCGCGCAATACTGACTGGATCTGGCAGCAAAGGTAACGCCTCGCGCGAGAACCAGTCAGCCGCTTCGATTTCGGATGGATCTGGAGTGATCGTGCCACCAGCGTAGTCTGCGAAGTAAGCGATCATCAAGGAGTTCGGAAACGGCCACGGCTGGCTCTTGAAATACCGCAGGTTTGTGATCTCTATGCCAACCTCTTCCCTTACCTCACGCACCGCACATTGTTCAAGCGTTTCACCGGGCTCTACAAAACCGGCTAGTGCGCTGAACACACCAGGCTTGAAGTGCGGGCTGCGTGCAAGCAATAAGTCATTGCCACGCTCAACAAGGACCATCACCGCGGGCGATATTCTGGGATAGGCGATCAACCGGCAAGACGGACACTCCATCGCAAACTCGGTGGTTTTCATTATCGTAGGGGTCCCGCAATGCCCACAGTACTGATGATTCTTTTGCCAATCAATCATCTGGGTCGCTCGACCGGCTAAAGCAAAGGCCTCTGCCCCCTCCGAACCAAAAATACTACGAACGGGTCGCAATTCACCCACAAGGTGTGCGGGTATTTGATCCGCTTCGATGGCGTAACATGGTTTGCCCTGCCACTGACCAATCAATAGCGGGCTATGCGGCAAATCAAAATCTGAAGCCCGTGCGAGGGGAAACACATCCCCAGATTCACCTTGCGTTGAGATAAAAACTTGATTGCTATGCCGGACAATCCAGTAGGTTAAGTCGCTCATTAAGGTTCTCAAAAAAATAATGCTCGCTAAGCCTCACGCGAGCCTTAGACTAGGAATCCGCGTATTGTATTCTTACAGACACACAGAATCACGCTTAGAGTCACCCTATCCGGGCTGACGCAAGCACTAAGGCAACCATGAACGCACCACTCAACAGCACTTCTCAGGCAGCCCTAGCAAAGGTATCTCTAGAGGACAAGTACACACAGTCTGAGGGGAACGCTTTTATGAGCGGGATTCAGGCGCTTGTTAGGTTACCCATGTTGCAGCAGGTTCGCGACGCCTCCATAGGCTTGGACACTGCTGGTTTTATTAGTGGTTATCGCGGCAGTCCCCTCGGTGGTTACGATCAAGCCCTGTGGTCAGCAAAAAAACACTTAGCAAAGCACAACATCGTTTTTCAACCTGGGGTGAACGAAGAGCTTGCCGCCACTGCAATTTGGGGCACACAACAGCTTGACCTGTTCCCCACTAAAAAGAAGCATGACGGTGTCTTCGGGATTTGGTACGGCAAAGGCCCTGGCGTAGACCGATGCTCAGATGTATTCAAGCACGCAAACATGGCAGGGACTGCTAAGTTTGGCGGGGTAATTGCCATCGCAGGCGATGATCACGCCGCGAAAAGTTCGACAGCTGCCCATCAGAGTGATCACATTTTCAAGGCCTGCGGTTTTCCGGTTTTTTTTCCCAGCGATGTCCAAGGAATTTTGGACATGGGTGTGCATGCTTTAGCGCTCAGTCGTTTCTCTGGCTTATGGGCGGGCATGAAAACCATTCAAGAGGTCGTCGAATCGAGCACAAGCGTCGACATCAACTACGATCGTGTCAAGATCGTGATGCCAGAGGACTTCATCTTGCCTACCGGAGGTCTACATCTGCGTTGGCCTGACAGTCCGCTCGAGCAAGAAGCGCGCATGATGGAATACAAGTGGTATGCCGCACTGTCTTACATTCGCGCGAACCACCTTAACCACACAACCATCCAAGGCCCCAACGATCGTATCGGTATTATTGCCAGCGGTAAAGCGTATCGCGACACATGCCAAGCCTTATTAGACCTCGGCTTAGATCATGCTGCTTGCCAACGATTAGGCATTCGACTCCATCAAGTAAACGTCGTCTGGCCGCTTGAGCCGACTATCACGCGAGAATTCGCACTCGGTCTAAAAGAAATACTCGTTGTCGAAGAGAAGCGACAAATCATTGAGTACCAAGTCAAAGAAGAGCTCTACAACTGGCGCGCAGATGTACGTCCTGACGTCCTAGGTAAATTTGATCAGACACCTGGGGATCACACAGGTGGAGAATGGTCGCTCAGCAACCCAGCGGGCAACTGGCTACTGCGTGCAAACGCAGATCTAACGCCCTCACTCATCGCACAGGCGATTGCTCACAGACTAGAGCAACATGCATTGCCCGAGGATATTCGCGCTCGCATTCAAGCACGGCTTTCGATCATTCAAGCGAAAAAACAGTCCTTGCTGCAGGTTGATCCAAGTACGGGAGAGCGGCCACCTTGGTTTTGTAGCGGCTGTCCGCATAACACCAGTACGCGCGTCCCTGAAGGCAGTCGTGCCCTCGCCGGAATCGGTTGCCACTACATGGTGATCTGGATGAATCGGGATACGGTGACCTTCACCCAGATGGGTGGAGAAGGCGCACCCTGGGTCGGCCAAGCACCTTTCATTAACGAAGAACATGTCTTTGCCAATATTGGCGACGGCACCTGGTTTCACAGCGGCTCCTTAGCGATTCGGCAAGCGATCGCCGCGGGCGTCAATATCACGTATAAGATCCTTTACAACGATGCAGTTGCGATGACCGGTGGACAACAAGTTGGTGAGCGGCCAGAAGGCTTATCGGTTCCACAAATCGTCAAGAGTTCCGTGGCGGAGGGTGCACAACGCGTTGTTATCGTGACCGATGTTCTTGAACGCTATGAGGACGTTAAGCTCGAGGCGGGTGTTGAGGTTTTTCACCGCGATGAACTTGACCGTATTCAGCGCGAATTACGAGAAGTGCGCGGCACCACAATCATCGTCTACGACCAGACCTGCGCGACGGAAAAGCGCCGACGTCGCAAGTCGGGCAAGCTCGAAGATCCCAAACGTGTTGTCGTGATTAATGAACTGGTATGCGAAGGCTGTGGCGACTGCTCCAGTAAAAGTAACTGTCTTTCCGTGGAACCGCTCGAAACAGAGTTTGGGCGTAAGCGGCAAATTAATCACAGTAGCTGCAATAAGGATGAGTCTTGTCTGAATGGATTTTGTCCAAGCTTTGTTGTGTTAGAGAACGCCACCCCGCGCAAACGTACACCAACATCAATCGCCACGACTAATGAGCAAGTACTCTTTAAGGATCTACCTGAACCAGTACTGCCAAGTTGCCAAGCGCCCTATCGTATTGTCGTGGCCGGTGTCGGCGGCACGGGTGTCATCACCATCGGGCAACTCTTGGGTATGGCTGCGCATATTGAAGGCAAAGGAATCATCACGCAAGACTCCGCTGGCTTGGCGCAGAAAGGTGGTGCGACCTGGAGCCATGTACAGATTGCAGAGAGTCCGGCCACACTTAGTGCAACCAAGGTAGACATCGCCCAGGCAAATTTGATTCTGGCTTGTGATGGAATTGTCGCGGCGAATGCCGCCACGCTCACGTACATGCAAGCGGGGCGCACAAACGTAGCGTTGAACACCCATGCGACACCAACGGCTGGCTTTGTTCAAAGCCCGGATTGGAAA
>Ga0315909_10005153_pt1 | contig 15129 bp, 20 predicted proteins | sample LakEriMetagenome_11_FD_203527 | JGI IMG/M metagenome (GOLD analysis project Ga0315909, IMG submission 203527) | Freshwater fungal communities from buoy surface, Lake Erie, Ohio, United States - Buoy 2 MA125 | ecosystem: Environmental > Aquatic > Freshwater > Lake | place: USA: Lake Erie, Ohio...
GATTGCTGCCGTGAACTCACCCTTGGTCGGCTGTTCAATAAACGCATAGCCCCATTGGAACGAACCCTCAGACGTTTCCATAATCCATGTAGGCGCAAGTGGTGGCTCTTTAGACTTGGTGCCAATGTCGTCTAGCATCATGCACAAGACGTACTCGCAGTTGGCAGACGAGGCGCTGGGCTTGCCATCGGTAAAGCGATCGACAATAAAAGAGCCGGTGTTGCCGTACCATGCCTCGCCATCACGCATTTTGTGATTGGGCAAAAAAGACGGCCATGTGCATTTAATCACGCCATCGGCATGAAACTGCAACTCGCCACCCTGTAACTGTGGTTTTTGGCGGACGATTAGGGCTGTTTCACCCTCAAGGGCTAAACCTGTGATATATTCTAAAAAGTTATTCAAGTGACTACTCCTTTACTGGGGTTCGCCCTTACAAGTTTCACGTGCTTGTAAGGGTTTTTTTTATTTACCATAGCGTGACATCACCGACACTTCGACGTCTAAAGGCAAGCCTTTAGCCCAATCAGGTGGCGTACACATCACGCGCTCCATTTCTGCTTGTACTGCTTCGGGTTCTGCTGTTTCGATCACAATTTCATCGTGAACGTGAAGAACTACATCGTCTAAATGCCGTAACGAGTGCCGAAGCAGATCGTTGGCTACGGCTTGAGTAATGTTCTCGCAAGCTAATCCTTTCCATAAACGCGCCCTTGGCCATTCTTTTGCGTCAGCGGCAGGTTTCCAAGACGCTTTAGCGTAGGACACTCCGTCAACATCAATTTGGGCGAAGGGATAGCATAACACGCGCCCGCTCGGAAGTGCGTACCATAGGTGTAAACCATCATACATATAGGTCGTTCTGCCTGCGGTGAACTCATGCTTGGGGTTGCGCATGGCACGGGTGTAGGCGTCCTCAAGATCACTCCAGTACGACACCGCCCACGGGTTCGCTAAACGCCAGCCGTTGACCATGCGCTTAGAGTCCGACTCGTTCATCAAGATGCCGTAAATGCGACCCATCGCGGCAAACGCGCCCACACCGCCTGCGAATCCGCACGCCAACTCTTGCACTTTGCCGATCTGACGCTGATCCTTATCAACATCGTGCAACGGCACATTAAAAGTCTTAGCTGCATTGACCTTGTAAACATCCTCGCCTGTGCGGAACAGGTCGAGCTTATCAATGCTAGAACGGTGGGCGGATGCCCAGGGCGTAACGCGTGCCTCAATCGCAGACCAATCGGCTACGACGAGGGTTTTTCCCACAGAGGGTACCAAAGCTGGCCGTAACATTCCTTTGAGGACATCGGTAACTCGTCGTCCAAAGGTAGGGACGATTGCGTGGCGTCTAACCATCGCCTGTCTAACGGCTTCAGGATCGCTAGCGCAACGTCGTGGGAAGTTGTGTACTTGTAATCCATAGCTTGAAGCTCGCCCAGTGGCACTTCCACCAGCAAAGACAAAAGCTCCTCGGACTCTGCCATCATCCTCGTCTGCCAAGTCTGCTGCTCGTTTGAACTTGGCGACTGAGGATGCCCAGAGGTCATCTGCGCATTGGATAACGTCAGCAACGTGGGGCGGGATTTCGTCATGGTTTTCCTCCGCTAAAATTAATAAATTGGCTCGTACAGTCTTATCAATACTGTACTTCTTCTCGCCATCTTTGTACGACTCCATCAGCTTCTTGGCTTCAGAGCCAACACGCTCTAGCACCCACTCCCTCATGCGAGGGGAGCGCACCGATGTAATCTCTCCGTTGGTCACTTCGTCCACAATGGACTCAATCTCGCCTAACTCATGGCTGGCGTACTGAATCGCAGACTCGGCAAGTGCTTTATCTAGCAACACACCGCGATCATTGATGCGCTCATTGACATGGTAATCCATGAGTTCTTGTTCTGACAAGTCACGCATCGCCTTGCTGATTGAGCGCATGGCACGCACATCCTGTTCGCAATACGCCACCATCTCGGCCATAAGAGCAGCGTCGTTATTAAACGACCCGTCAGAGCGTGGGATTGATAAGGCACGGATTAACTGATTGCCTCGGTGATCCTTGCGCATATTGCTACTAGCAAAACGACCGACATCCTCTAATGAGCCTGGAGCGCAGTTGGCACGGGCTTGGGTTGCCGTACAATAGAACTGTTCTAGCTTTGGTTCAGGGATACCTTCGTCTGCGCACAGGACATACCACCAGATTAGGCGCTCAAAGGCAGCGTTGTGCGCTCGTATTTGACCCGTGTAATTAGCTACACGGGCGGGAAATGGTTGATCCGGAAGCCACGTAACGACATCTTCATCGTCAAAAGCATAGCTCATGCACAGCACTTGCGTACTCGGATCGCGTGCATAGTTGTACCCGCCGCGACTAGGTAAGTCGCAACGGCTACGGGTTTCGTAATCAAGCCAAAGGATACTCATTCATCATCCTTAGCTTGTAGATTTTCTATAGTTCTGTTTGCGTATGTATTTTTAATTATTTCACCAAGCAGTTTCATACGCAACTCATCAATTATTTCGTTTTGCCAAGCATTTTGTTTTTCTAATTTTGCTATGCGTGTAGAAAAATCAGCAAGAATTTCTTGTAAATATGGGTTCACTTTATTGTCCTTTACTGTACTTTATAGGTTGGGGTGTCGATTTGGTTGCTAATGCTTGTGTAGTTGAAGGCAGAAAAAACCCACACTTGCAACATCCTCGAACGTCTGCCTAACCACCCCTATCCGTTACTCGGCGATTGGTTCTTCAGTTACGACTGAAGGCGCTTGCGCCGCTTGTAGCTGTGCCATTGCTTGCGTTTTGATCTTATCTACTAGACCAACATTCAAAGCAGACAGCACTTGGTTTACTTCTTCAATCGTCAGTTGTACGTTAATCAACATATTAAGCACCCCTACGGCGACGTGCTGGTGCTGCGGGTTTAGCGTCCTCAAACTCAGATTCGATCTCCAAGTTTGGTTCTGCCTCTTTTGCATCACCATCCATGCCTACCCACTCTTGAATATTAAAGACCGGTGTAAAGATGCGACCATAGCTCTTGTGCGTGTAATGCTCTTTTCCAAGAGTCACAATCGGCACAGGTTTGCTTTGATCCTTATCCACTTGCGTAGCGATAGCTACGGCTAGGGTTTGTACGCTACGCTTACCGCCGACCGAAGTGGTGGTGTAACGTGCTTCCAAGCCCTTGTCCTCGCCAGAGATACACTTCATTGACAAGCCAACTTGCGTTTCCCAACCCTTTTTGGCGTTAGGTGGCGCAGGCTCTAGTTCAGGCAATGGCTGAGATACAGACACCATCTTCTCACCAAGAACTTCACCATCACCCCAAGCGATATAGCCATGCACGAATGACAATGGATTGACAGCCCAAGTGGAGTCGTCCTCAATTTCAGTTTGATCTGCACCAAATACCCAATGGCCGGTCTTGTCCATCTTAATGATGACTGTGCCTGCTGGCCCAATCTCAGCTTCGATGGAACGCAAAGCGGTGGAAAGGTCTTTGACGGAAGGTAGGTTTGCACCTGCGAAAGTTACGATGTTATTGGACATTACTGTTTCCTTTATTGAAGTTTAGAAAAGGCAGCAGATAACTGCTTACCTAGTTGTAAAACCGCTGGTCTGGGATCGCTCTCAGGTGCCAACGTACTGCCACTACTAACTGCTACTACTTGATCGGCAGGCAATGGTTTGCCATGCTTTTTCAATACTTTTTCTGCTTGAGCAGGAGATATTACCTTAGAAACCATGAGTTCTTCTTCAGGAATACCCTCATTCATCATGGCTACTAGCGCTTGATCTTCATCGACCCATTGGCGTGTAGCACGCTTGGCAACCAACTTCCAGCCTGGCACAACTGCGCCAGCGTCTAGCATGGTGTGAGTCAATGCCCGTAAGTCCGTCACCCATTGTTCAAGCATATCGGCTTTGTTGAGATAGTCGCTAATTTGATTTACATCAATGTCCTTGACCGCTAAGGCTAAGGCACGATCAACAGCGCCTGTCATTAGTGGGCAGGTTGGTTTTGCGCTGCACCAACGGCAATGATCGCCAACTTTAAGCGGTGCGTCTTTGGCTTGCGAGAGCTTGACGGCCATCTTGAGTTCTTGCTCAAACTTTTTAATGCGCTCAGGTGTAGTCGTCCAGCGTTTAATTTCAGGGGGTTGCACAATGATGCACTCGATCTCGTCGCAGTCCTCAAACACCCATTGCACTTCAGGGGTACGCATGGCAGCCGCCGCATAGAACATCAGTTGCGGATTCTCCTCGGCTTCTACGGCTACGCCGTCACCAAACTTCCAATCCAAAACGATAGCGCGTTTCCCAATCCTACCAAGCAAATCAGTAGAACCAAAAACATCGCTAAGAAAATCCCCAAAACCCACTCTTGTTTCGACGGCAATATCCATTTGGCAGTCAGGGTCAACCTGGTTAAGTAGATCAAGAGCAGGATAGAGCTTATCTTCCAAAAGAGCTTTAGTGAACGTAATCGACTCATACGTGGTTCCCAAGAAGTCGGTTGGTTTTTTATCATGTTCTAGCACCTCGGCAATGATGTTGTGTAAGAGTGTGCCTTCATCGGCGTACTTGCTAGAAGGCTGTGGGGGCATCTTGGCGCATAGAGCGACAGAGCCTGGGCAGTTCATTACCCGCTTGGCGGTTGAGCCGCCGACGATCTGAGAATGTGAGGCCATTTACTTTCCTTTACTGTAGTGATTGAAACTTCACTGTATCACAAAAATAAATGTTGTGCTAAACTTTTTTACATGAAAGAAAAAGACATTGAAAAATATTTTGTTTGGGCCGTCAGCAAGATGGGCGGGATTGCGTACAAGTTTAAGTCGCCAAACCAACGTGGCGTAACGGATCGAGTGGTCTGTTTGCCAGGCGGGATTGTGTGGTTTGTGGAACTCAAGACCGAGGGTGGCAAGCTGTCCATGTTACAAAAGGTTCACGCCCATAACCTCAAGACCCTACATCAGAACTACGCCTGCCTATGGTCAACCGATCATATTGACACTTGGATGAAAGAGAACCAATGAATCTGCGCCCCTACCAAGAGCGTGCCGTTGACTTCTTGTACTCCAACGACCGAGGCATGATCCTAGCCCCTGTAGGCGCTGGCAAGACCGCCATTACGCTCACGGGTATGGATGAGATGCTCAGGCACAAGATCGTCAAGCGGTGGCTCGTTTTAGCCCCTAAACGGGTCTGTACGGACGTATGGCCAATTGAGCAGCCTAAGTGGGCGCCTGATATGCCACTAGCCGTAGCGGTCGGCACGGCTGCCCAGCGCAGCCAAGCACTCCATTCGGGTTTTCCCGTAGTGGTAACTAATTACGACAATATCCAATGGTTAGCCCAAGAGCCATTAGACTTTGACGCCATTGTGTTTGACGAATTGACCCGTCTTAAAAACCCAAGCGGGGCGCGGTTTAAGGCACTTATCAAGATTATTGACAAGATCAAGGTGCGGTGGGGCTTGACCGGATCATTTACTAGCAACGGGCTTGAGGACGTCTTTGGGCAGTGCAAGATTGTCGATCAATCTTTGCTAGGGCGCAGCAAAGGTGCGTTCATGCAACAGTATTTTGTGTGCATCAATAAGGATTTTGGCGAATGGGCGCCCCGTGTAGGTTCTTTGGAGGCCGTAATGAAACAGATTAAACCCGCAACCTTTGTGCTAGAAGCTGGTGCGTATAAAGACAAGCTGCCTGACTTGCATACGATTGAGATGCGCTGCGACATGGCAGACCGCGCCCCATACGAAAAGATGAAAAAAGAGTTTGCCGTTGAGTTTGGCACCGAGCAGATTACCGCCATGAACGCTGCAGTCGTCACAGGTAAGCTACAACAGATGTCGTCAGGCTTTATTTACAAGAGCGAAACAACGGCATCGGACACGCCTGGCAAGATGAACGTCACCAATACGCCTGTGTGGTTTTCTAGCCACAAGTTTGATTTGCTAGACGAGTTGCTGGAAGAAAACCAACACGCTAACACTATCGTGGTTTACAACTTTGTTGAGGAATTGGCTGAACTCAAGCGCCGTTACCCACACGCCCAGACGATTAACGACTTCAAGGCGATTGAGCGTTGGAACGAGGGCAAGATTGAACTGTTGCTGATCCACCCCAAGTCGGCTGGGCATGGCTTGAACCTACAGCACGGCGGTAGCAAGATTGTTTTTGTATCTTTGCCGTGGAGCCTAGAACTCTTTGAGCAGACTGTTGGGCGCTTACATCGCTCTGGGCAGACCGAGGATGTATGGTGTTACATTTTGCTAACCAATAAGTCCGTGGATGAACGGATTTGGGCAGCGTTGCATGACAAACGCGCTATTTCAGATATTGCATTGGAGGAATTGAAATGACCCTACGAGAAGAAGCGTTAAAACTAGCCGACGATATTGACGAGTATGCACCAAACACCAATATTGCCGATGTTATCCGCCGTCTGGTAGCCGAGATTGACCGGCTTAACGGCAAAGAAGATTTTGATATAGACGGGAGATGTTGATGGATCGCTTACTGTATTACAAAGCAAAACTAAAGGCTGCGCAGGCCGAGGAGATTATTCGGGTGCGTGAATACAACCAGGCACAACGAGCGTTAGCCCGTACTGCTAAAGAGGTTATTGAATTACAAAAGAAAGTTGAACAGTATGCAAAAAGTAACTTGGCGAAAACTTAACGACATTTTAAGTCAGTTGACGGAACAAGAAGTCTTGGCTATGCTAAACGAAGAAAGGATTCATAGCCGTAGGTCGTCTGTATTACAACGCCTACATCAGCGCTACACCATGTTGCGGTGCGCCAGAGAGCGCATTGAACTGATGAAAGAAGCTACGCAACCATGACACCAGACTTTAAGACATGGAGCCGTGAGAATTTAGAGCAGTTTGCAAACGCTAGTTATCAAGAAATATTGCACTTGCAAGCTGATTTAAAAACAGCACTAGAAGCGTATCGCGATTTAAACAAAAGGAGAAAATATGATGAAGTTCAGTCTAATAATAGCAACAGCATTAATCAGCGTTAACGTCGCAGCACAATCAACCTCGATCTATGGCCCCAACGGGCAATACTTGGGGCAGACCTTCCAAAGTGGCAACGTCACTTCGTTTTATGGCGCAACAGGTCAGTATCAAGGGCAGGCGTTTCAAAGCGGTAATACCACTTCGCTATACGGCGCAACGGGTCAATACCAAGGTCAACTCTTTAACAACAACGTACCCTTGGTCATCCCTGTACCGATGTTTCAATCGCCGTCCCTGACCCCACAGTTTGACGCAATTTTTGGGAGATAAGCATGAAAAACCCACATATTTGGACACCTTCTGGCACCGACATTGCCGAGCGTTGGAGAACCCAGCACGGCTGGACGCCCCCTTCTGAACTAGTCGAGTATCAACAGAAGTGGAAGTATTATCAGGAATTACCCTTACGCAAATTAGACGATAAGGCTAAAGAAGAATACGAAATGGTTCTTCGTAAAGCCAAGGTAGCTAGAATCCGATGAGCAACGACGAAGCGCTACTTTTTGATGCGATCATAATTTTAGGGTTTATTGCGGTTATTGTTTTTATGATTAACCAAGAATAGACCGCACTTTATCAATTTTAGCCTTACGATCAGCTAGACCGATATTGCCGCCATTGATCCGTTTGGTCATGGTGTCAATATCGCCTTGATCGGCTAAAGCGTTTAACCCCCGTTTATTCCAGAACCAACCCGCCGATAAAGCAGCGTAGCGCGGTTCTTCTAAAAGTTGGGGCGCAGATACTAAGTCGATGCCTAACGCCTCACCACAGTGCGTATAGTTCTCTTTGCCGGTGGTTTGGATTAGCCCTCTGCCAATGTACTTGGCTCCATCGCCATCTTCAGTATTACCCATCCGACCGCCATAGACCTTATTGGCAATTTTCTCAGGCTGGCGCTCATGCGCCGTAGCCGTGTCTAAATCAGGAAAGCGGGACGGCCATGTAGACATTAACGCCTTGGCGCTGTAATTGAGGTTCTCACGCAAGAACTTAAACCCGCCTGATTCGTGCATACATTGACCAAGAAAGCACGCCTGGCGGTCATTGGTGTTGATCTCGTATTTAGCAAAGGTTTCTTCTAACGGCTCTTTCCATTTGCCGTCAATGCCAAGGGCAAGCAGTTGCGACTCAAGCATCTTTTTTTTCCTTGGATTTCATATCCATGATCTTTTCTAGGGTACGCCCGCCAAAATATGCGCTCATAATCAGCATACCCCATTGACCTAACAGGTTTACATACGATTCTTTAGCGTCATAGCCAAATGCAGACATCATGGCAAACAAGAAGTAACCTGCAAAAATAGCTACCAATGACATAGGCCGTATGTTTTTAGACAACCACGAGTCACTAGCAAGGTCAGCTTTCCAACGATCCGAGATATTGTTTTGCTCGTTCATGTCGGCGTTTAGTTCAGCTAGTCTGCCCTCTTGCTGCATCTTGAGGAGTTCGGCTTGGGCTTTGGCTTTGGCTTCTGGATCAGGGATGAACTTGTCTAAGACCTTCATCCCAACATCAACTAATGCGGTTAGTGGAAACATTATTTTTTACTCCCCCATACGATATACCACGAAATCCAAGCAGCAATTAAAAAGCACCAAAATTGCACCCAACGAACTTTGGCTAATTCAGCGTCAAAGTACGCCTTATCTGCTTTTTCTAACTTCTCAATTTGGGTCTTAATATCTATCAATTTTTGCCACTCTTTAGTTCCGTACTGCTTGATAAAATCAATCCGTAACTTGTATTCTTCATCCGAAATCTTTTTTTCATGCTTGTACTGCTCAAGGGCTTTATATATTGCCCGTTCCTTCTTTAATTCTGCTTCTCTGCGCTCACGAATCTTGGCTTGCGCTCTTTGTCTTGCTACATCTACCGCTTCCTTCTGTACTTCTTCAATATTCTTGCCAATCTCCCGCCCAGCTTCTCGACCAGTCTTAAAGCCTTCACTAATGCCTTTGGCGCCTGCCGATAGTCCAAGTTCGTCTGCCATAAATTAAGTTAACGTAGGTCATTTTAAAAGTGTGGCAGTTATTTTTCGTCAAGTTTTTTAAAAATTAAACGTAGGGTAGAGTCAACACTCGCAAACCCCGCTTTCATGTCATCTTTAATTTCTTTAACGGCGTCTTTAAAATCATCACGGCGCACATAGACTTCGGGCAGATCACGCTCGATCTGGCGAATGTCCTTTTTTAAGTCTTGAATAGCGTCCCACACGACTTTAAGCACCCAGCCAAAAGCCGCGCCACCGCCGGCAAAAATCCAGTTGATAAGAGTTTGTTCCATTAACGAGCCAGTGCATTTTGGTTTTGTTGGTCAGGTGCTAAGTTGTTAGCTGGGGGTATTGTAAGCATAATTGCGCCAGATGTTACAGCGCGGTTCCAATCTTTGCTTTTGGTCAAAAGGTCAAACGCTTTAATACGCTCATCAGCTGGGAGCGTGTCTAACACTTCATTCATCGCTTTGCCTGTTTTGGCTGCATCCGACAAAATGCCAATAGTCTTTTTGCTTACTTTGCCTTCTAGCGTTTGCAATACTTTTTTGGCAATTGCAGTCTTGTAGCCTACGAAGCCTGGAATCTTTTCTGCCATGCTTTCTTTTTCAAGACCTAAAGCGCGGCGACCTGCTTTGACTTGTTCGCCAATTTTAGCGTCACGCAACAACTCATCAGCAATTTGTTGCATGGGCTTGATGTCTGTACCCATCTCTTTAAAAATATTAAAACTGCCGGGGCCAAAGACGGCTTCTACGGCATCAGGATTGTTGCCTTTAACTAGACGCGTAAACTCGTCAGGCGACTTGTTAAGCATTTCTAGGGCTTTGCCTGCCAACTTACGGCGGTCAATTAACTGTGCGTTTGCAGCATAATCACGCAAGTATTGACCATAGCCTGTACCGCCCGCTTCTTCAACGGCGTTAATAATTGGTGTTTTAAGTTGAGCTAACACACCCGCAGCCAAGTTCTTTTTGGATGTTTGATCTAAGCCTGGGCGTAGCTTTTCAATGGCTGCATTGACTGAGTTCTTGCGTAGGCTATCCAAGGCAAAAGCATCAATAACACCGCCTTGGTCAGTCCACTTAACTACGTCATCACCAAAATTGCGGACAGCGCCTTCAATGACATCGTTACCCGCAAACTCAGGGTTACGCAAAATGCCACCCAAACGGCTCAAAATAGAGTCGGATGTTAATGGTCTAAGGCCGTATGCCTCTAAGCTATCTACGGCAGCTTGTTTAAACCGCCCAGCTTCACCAAAGCGTAAAGATGCCTCGGCAGCTTGTGAAGCCACCTCATCGGCTTTTTTGGCTAATTCAGCAGGATAGTTGTAAAGCGAACTAGCAGGTAATCCTGTTACAGTTACTTTGCCTTTGGCTAGTGCTTCTGCACGGGGTATAGCACCTACAAAGCGCCGTACATCTTGAACCTTGCCTGTAGCAGCTTCGGCTAATACGTTGGCTTCTTGTTGCAAACGCTTGCCGGTTGTACCCGCAATATTGGCAGCTGCCAACTCGGTTTCACGGATTGGGGTCATTAAATTGTTAAGCGCATTTTTAAATTGACCAACCGACGTTAAGTTTTCGGTCAAAGTTGGCCCACCAGCTAACTGCGCTAAACGATTTAATTGATCTGCTTTTTGCGTGTCTTTTAACACGCGGAAGTAACTAGACTTGTCTTTACCCGCCACAAAGTCTAAAAACGCCTGATATACATCGTTGTCAATACCGGCAGCGGCTTGGGCTGCACTAATGTCTAAAGGCGCTAATTTGTTAGCGGCACGAATCTGATTGATCTGATCGCCTGCTACTTCACGGGCAACTTTACCCGCTTCAACATTGGCTAATTTGCCTGTTACGGCATCAATAAATTTACCGCCTGCTTGGGCAACATATTTGCCAACAGTAGGCAATACAAACGGCGCAGCAGCGCCAATTACTGTACCTGTACCAGCTTCTTCAGGGTTAATAAGGGCAGCGGATGTACCGCCCACTACAGCACCGCCACCAGCCCGTGTTGCTACATCGGCAGCACGGCCACCAAAAGTAGTGGGTGCAGCTGCGCCTGTTCTAAAGCCACCTGTTCTAATGGCTTCTGCCACATTGCCTGCGCCTGGTATCTTGCTAACGCCTTTGGCAATTACACCGCCAACTGGCAAGGTACTAACAACTTCACCTGTAAATTCACCTGCGCCTGTTGCGGTAGGTGCTACGGCTTTATAGGGGACTATAAACGCTTCTTGTTCGGCTTGGCGACGTGCAGCGTCCTCAATTAAGGCACGACCAGCTTGTTCAACTGGATTTAATACACGTTGCCCCGTAACTAAACTAGATAAAGTTTGATCGGCAGGGAATAAATTTCCTACGGCTTCTAAACCCTTACCAACTAAACGCTGACCACCAAACATAATGTTGCCTGCACCTTTACTAAAACCCGCAAAAGGCGCAACAGCGCTACGCAACTCTGCCTCAACCATTTGCCGACGAGGGCTGACTTGTTCTGCTACGCCACCGCCAAACTGTTTGGCTAAGGCTTCATAGTCAATCTTAGTATCAGGCGCAGGGGCAGCCGAGCCACCAAATTGCTTTGCAAGGGCTTCGTAGTCTACGGCCATGTTATAACCCCGCTGCTTTTTTGTACGCTGCTGCCGCTTCTGGTGTTGGGAACGTTAATACTTTACCGCCAGGGATTGTTACGCTGTTACCGCCTGCACTTGGCGCGGAAGGAGTAGCAGGCGCAGCGCTAGGTGCAGCCGCACCGCCACCAAGACCTTTGTAATCATAGGTCATATCGTAGGCTTCACGAAGCCGTTGTTTTGATCCACTAACAGAGTTAGCAATACGATCTAATTCAGCTTGAACGCTTCCGGGTTCTTGCGTACGATCTAGTGCGCCTGCGGCTTGACGTAAGAACTGACCTTCTTGGTTCGATACGTTACCTAATGCGCCACCTGTGGGTGAAGCGTTACGCATATCTTGAAGTTCTTTAAACTGCAAACCTGCGGTAACTTTATCGTATAAAGCCTGTGCTTCACGACCTTCTTTAGTAACGCTAGGCGTACGACCGTAAACAATACCTGTAATGCTGTTAAGACCAGGATGATTACGCAAACGTTGAATATCGCGAATAAGTTCATCAGATTTAGCGTCAAACGATTTAAGTGCGGACGTAGCTTGTGGAAACTTAGCCTCTCGTACTTGCATTTCTTTAGGCGAAATTGGCGTAGTAGTTGGGCCACCGGGAATTGCTTCAATTGTACCTTCTGGCGTCATACGGTAGCCTACAGGAATACGACCAATATCTTGACCACGCATGGTTGTTTGAGCGGTAATGTCTTGACCACGGCGCGCTGTAAGATCAGATTGTTGTTGCGCTGCACTAATGGTTTTTGTTTCGTAAAGTTTTTCGGCTTTAGCTAAACCTTGTGTAATGTACGCCACACGCTCATTAGCGGGGATAGCTGTGTAAATTTGTACGCTGCGCTTTGCTTGTTCTGGGCTAATTAAACCGTCACGTAAACCTTCTTGTATATGGGCAATATAATTTTCGTTTGATGGATTTTGAAGAAGGTCTTTACTACGCTCGCGCATAATATTCATACCTTTTTCGGTAAGTTCAAAACCTGTTTTCTTAATCTCGCCTTGAAGTTTTTGCCCTTGCAACGCGTCAGCCCTTAGCTTTAGCGCGGTTGCAGGGTCAAGGGATGCTACTTGCTTAAACCCTTCAGGTGTACTAACGTCGATGCCTTGGGAATACAATTCGCGCAGCTTGTTTTGTGTATCTACGCCGCGTTGCATTTCGCCTAATTTGACGGCCTCACCCATCATCGCCAATTGATTCATAGGCGACTCTAGTTTTATATTCTTAACTTGTAAGGGAATACTTGGATCGATTGGCATAATTATTCCTTACCCTGTATATGCAGTGCTGTAATCGGTGACGGGCGCGGGGCCACCTGCTCTTGTATTAGAGTAAAAATTAGGTGAGTTTTGTGGGGTAAATCTATTTATTAATTGATTTGTTTGATATTGGCTAATGCCTTGCCCAATAGCATTGGCATACGCATTAGCAGAGCCAACTTGCCCCGCTGCCATCGCGTTTCCAGCGCCTGTTGTCAAATTAGCTATGTTTCCTGTTGCTGCGCCGATGTTAGACGCTTGCCCTGCACCCGCAGCTTGCCCCACACCAGTTAAGAATTTTAACGGATCCATTTTGTTGCTACGTTCGGCATAGTACCGATTGAACGCGTTGGTGTACTCTTGCGATCCCATTTCTTGACCGTAGGCTGTAGCGGCTCTTAGCGCGTTACCAGAGATTAAACCACCCCTAGCGGCTGCGTTTGCGTTGAGCGCTTTTATACCTTCTTTAAGCCTAAAAGCGTAACCAGGGTCTTGTTTAAAATCGGTCTGGGAGAAAGGTTCATAATACTCGCCGCCAGGTTCAGTCATGGCCGCAAGGCGGTTCATGGCTTCCGTACCTTTATCTACATAAGGGGCGCTAATAGCTTGTTGTTCTGACAACCCCGCTTGTTGCGCTGCAATAGCCCTATCTGACGCCTCGGCCTGTGTTCTAGCGGCGCTTTTAGCGGCTTGTGAACTCATATAGCCAGAGGCTACTGATCCTACTACTACGGCACCGGCTACCCATCCTGACATGGCAATTCTCCTTGTAAAGCAATACCAAAATTAACTCTCATTGATGATCTATAGTCTACTAATAATTCTTCACCTATGTGAATAATACGTTTAGCTACGGCGTTAATATCATCACCAACCAGCGTTGGGATAACATTACTATCAAAAGAATGATTAATAAATCGGCCTGCAGGCGTACGTTTACCGTTAATTCGTCCTGGGCAGATGACTTCACCTGCTTCAAAACGCTTGGTTGCAAACAACCCTTTGCCGTGGATCTTAGAATCTCTAAGCTCTACAGCGTATCCTTCAGGCATATCAATTAAGTCACTCTCAATTTGCACAATCGCATTTATTTGCGCTTGGTCAAGACCAAGTTGAGATACAAACAGATTATAGTCATTTTGTGCGTTTTGAATCATTAATGCAACTCTATTTTCACCTAAACCGCAAGCAGGTACAACGTACAAACGTTCTTCAAGCACTGCAATATCTTTGCAATTGTCTGGGTTGTCATAAATATCAACCCAAACTACTTCTTCGTCAAACACGCGGCCTACGCGTTGCGCGCCTGCTTTAGCTTCAAATTCACACGGCGCAGTCATTATTTTGACTTCATCACCTACATTGACCGCAATCGTACCTTTTTCAAGGCGAATCTTGTAATCTGTCTTATGTTCTGCGCCTGTTAGCACAGTCCAAGCGGGAATACGGATAGCGCGTTCGTATATGTTAGGTTTAAAGGTATGCGTTGTCACAATGTCAGCTTGAGGCATCTGTAAAAGATTTTCTTGTAAAGCCTCAATCTTTTGTGCAAAAGGAAGCAGTACCTTAAACCCTTTGCCGTAAGTGACGTTGACTGTGTGCAACATTAGCTTGAGATCTCACGGCCGTTAGACCGAATGTTAATGGCGGTGGCTGCACTAGCAATGGTTGAGATGAAGCCACCTGGTTCTAGCGCTTGCCCAACGATCTCAGGAAACGTGTAGGTTTCGCCTGCGGCTAGGCTCTTAGTCTTAACAATCAAGTTCTTATTGCCCGACGTATCCGCTACCGTGACAATGTTCACGCTCAACGAGGCGCTAGACCCACTAAAGTTAGTCGCCGTGAATTTGTCAATGATAGCGCTGATGTTGTTACCCGCAGTGTACTGCGTGGTCTGCGTGTTTTCAGCAATCTTGGCGGGGATCAGAACTTTGACGTAAACGGTCATAGCTTACTCGTAAAGAATATTTATAGAACCAGCATCGAATGTATCTGTGCCGTTTACTGTCGTAATGCGAACTTGAGTTAAAACATCAGAAAGGGCTTTGCTTCCACCTGAAAAAAGCATTTGCGTTGTAATCATTTTATGAACACCACTTCCAATCCAAGTATTTCCTGAAATATTTACTAATGTATAAGTTCCTGAAATTAAAGCCGCACCACTTGACGCTGAATTAAAAAGTAAATAGCCT